>OLOG01000293.1_pt1 | contig 50181 bp, 52 predicted proteins | sample 1672351 | NCBI WGS metagenome assembly OLOG01 (sample SAMEA3136674, study PRJEB25190) | human gut metagenome | biome: human gut; feature: human-associated habitat; material: faeces | place: Austria | collected 2013 | reverse complement strand
GATAATAATCGTTACTATCTGAGATTCATTTGTCCAACAAATTGGGTTCAGTACAGAATGGCGTAGTTTTTTCTACGGCTATAAGCCTGTGGTGCTTGCTCGCGTCTAAAGGCGCTGCTTTCACTTCGTTCAAGCTATCGCTTTTGACTCTCGCTTTCCCTCAAAGGGAATTTTTATTTTGCTTTCTTTCTTCGTTTTATATTTTCTTCTTTTATTCCCTTTTCTTCAAAAGGATCCTTATATTCCTTTACACTTAATTTGTCCATCGCTATATCATGTTGTTCTTGCTCTCTTATATATTTTGCGACTATTTGATCATTTAGGCCTACTGTACTCACATAATATCCCTCTGCCCAAAAATGTCTATTTCCATATTTATATTTCAAATTTGCATGTCTATCAAATACCATCAATGCTGGTTTCCCTTTCAAATATCCCATAAATGACGACACACTTATCTTTGGTGGTATCATGACTAACATATGTACATGATCACTCATTAAATGTCCTTCTATTATTTCCACGCCTTTATATCGACATAGTGTTCTCAGTATTTCTCCAATATCTTCTCTTAGTTGATTATATATTACTTTTCGTCTATACTTGGGTGTGAAGATGATGTGATACTTACACATCCACTTCGTATGTGCTAAAGAATTTGCTTTTTTGGCCATTATTTAATCACCTTTCCTTTTCTTATAATGATAGCTTGAACACCTTCATTATATTGGAAAGGTGATATTTTTGTATAACTCTCTTATCGCTCCACCCGCATAGCAGGTGGTTTTTTATTTCGCACATTTCATGTGCTCAACTGACTTAAGTCATCAATTCTCACTTCGTTTGAATTGTAAAAAATAAAAAAATGCATTTCTAAACAACTTAGAAATGCATTTTTATTATCCCTTTAAACCACGAGATTGGCGGTCCATATCTTCAACCACAATATCATAAATTTCACCTAAGGTTGAACAATATTCAAGGACTTTCCATGGTTCATTAGTATGAAAATGAATTTTAATTAATTCATCATCACCAACCGCTAATAAACAATCTCCTTTAAAGTGCTGAATAAAATACTCATTAATTTCATCTTCATTTAAATTTTTTCCTTCAATTAATAATTGTGTATCATATCTAAACTCTATCATCATCTTCCCCCATTTCTTGCTCTATTTTTGCAATATGATCATATCTTACAATACCATAAATTGCTACAATAAGTGAACCAGCTAAATCTAAAGATAAATCTTTAATTGTATCTCTTAATGCTTCATGACCAACTAAAGGAACATCTTTTTTCCCTATAAGCGTTCCTCGTGTTGTTTCCATATATTGTTGACTATTAGTATGAAAAATACCATCACATGTAAACTCACAAATTTCCCAAAATGCACCTAAAGCTAATGAAAAAGTAACAACAAATAACGCTGTAAAGTAACGATTCATATAAATATATTTACTTTTTTCATTCATGATAACTTTAATAATCCATAATGCGATAAAAGATAAAATAATTCCTGAAAAGAAATGCAATAAAGAATCCCACCAAGGGAAAGTATGATAAAAATTAAAAGCATCTCCTAAAATTAATGCTGAAAAAGCAAAAATAGCGATTGTCCCATGTATTTCAATAGGTACAGAAATATTTAATCTCTTTTTAATTAATCGTGGTGATATCAATATAATCATAAAGCAACAGTATTGAACTAGTTGAAAAATGCTTGTTGATAAACGTTTAGCATCTTTAATAAAGAAAACACGGATTAATGTTGCAATCATTAAAATACTAATAAAAACAAATAAGAACTTTTTTATTCTATATAATCTACTTCTATCCATAACTAACTCCTTTTTAGGTATTATATCAAAAAAGATAAAAAAAAGAAGAGTTTCCTCTTCTAATCAAAAATAATTCTATTTTCTTTTCTCTTTATTTGTTGAGGTTCTTTTTGGTTATACCCTAAAACACAACAACCAATACCTTCATATCCTGTCAAATGCCACTTATCTAAATATTTTTTTCCTTCAGGAAGTTCAAACATTTCTTTAGCACGGTTAATCCAACATGAACCTATATTTAATGCATAAGCCCCATTTTGTAAATTAGTAAGAACTGCTGAGCCATCTTTAATACGATTAACTGAATCTTGTGGAGCAAAAACAATAATGAGTGTAGGTGCATGATAAAAAGGATCACTCTCTGTTTTCATAATGAATGCATTCAACTTTGATAGTTCTTTTAATGTTTTTTGATCTTGAATAACAACTAACTTTGTATCTTGTTTATTCTTTCCACTAGGAGCATTTAGACCACATTGTAAAATCTTATTTAATTCATCTTGAGATATTTGTTTATCTAAAAATAAACGATTACTTCTTCGATGTTGTAAAGCTTCAATTGCTTCCATCACTATGCCTCCATTCCTAGAATGTAATTAATAAATTGTTGAGCTGTTCTACCAGAAACCCCACCATGAGATAATTCCCATTTATTTGCTTCAGCAAGTAACTGTTCATCAGACATTTTAATATTTGCTTTATGAGCTAATTCTAAAACAATGGTATTAAATTCTTTACGATTAGGTTTAGAATAATTAATTTTAACACCAAAACGATTAACTAAAGATAATTTTTCTTCCATTGTATCAGATTGATGCATACCATTTTGTTGAACAACATCATTACGATCAGACCAGTTTTCTTTAATCAAATGACGACGATTACTTGTTGCATAAATTAAGATATTTTCAGGCTTTGTTTCTACCCCACCTTCAATAACAGCTTTTAAAAATTTATATTCAATTTCAAATTCTTCAAAAGATAAATCATCCATGTAAATAATAAAACGATAATTACGATTTTTAATTTGAGCAATAATATTAGATAAATCTTTAAACTGATGTTTATAGATTTCAATCATACGTAGCCCACGATCATAAAATTCATTTACAATAGCTTTAATACTTGTAGATTTACCAGTACCACTATCACCATATAATAAAGCATTATTCGCTTTTCTACCTTCAACAAAAGCAATTGTATTGTCTAATAATTTCTTCTTTTGAATTTCATAACCTACTAGATCATCTAAAACAACCTCATCCATATTATTAATAGGTTTTAATGTTACTTTGTTTTCTTGGCTAGAAGCAATTCTAAAGGCTTTATTTAAGCCAAACATACCTACACCATAATCATTATAGAAAGTCGTAACAATATCAAAGAATTCATTTTCATTTTTTGCCTTTTCTAATTTTAATGATAAATTTTGAACTTTTTCAGAAACATTTTTATTATACATTAATTCAGGTTTTTGTAAGGCTTTATAATCACAAATAACAGAAAAACAATCGATTCCTAGGCGTTCTTCTACTTCATTAAAATCGTAATCAAATAGTTGTTTAAATACTTTAAAATCATTTTTTGCAAAATGATTAACACTTCCATCTTTAGCCCCTTGCTTTTCACAAGTAATACTAAATGGATTTTCATTTGTAATTAAAATAAATGTTAAATAATTATGCCATAAGTTACCATTAAAACCATACTGTGTTGCAAGTTCTAATAAACGTTTAATTTGACTATAAATAGCTGCAATTAATTGATCTTCAGGTAAAGTATTATCATCGATGAGTTTAGCTAATTGCATTAAAATGCTATCTTCATCCATGTGTCCATACATAATGAGTTTTGAAATAATTCGATACATTCTTATTTTCTCCTTTTCACTTATGATAAAAAAGGGGAAACATCCCCTTTTATTTTATTAATTTTGGCATTGATCAAGAATATCTTTCATCTTCTTTGCTACCCCTTTACAATTAGCAACAGATAAAGAACAAATACCAACACGAATTCCTTTATTCACTTTAACAGTATAAATGTGATGATCCATTAAAGCTTCATGGAACTGACTTAAAAGTTGATTATCTTCAATCTTTAAAGTAACAAAGAATCCTTCTTTATATGGATAATATTGTAATCCACAAGCATCAGCTTCTTGAGTAAAAATTGAACTTCTTTCTTTAAGTAACTGAACATATTTATTTTTTTCTGCTAAGAAAGAATCTAGATGTTGTGTTGTGACACGCACAAAGTTTTCCATAGCTGCATTAGGAATATTAGACCAATTAGCACGAGCATGTTTTTCTAACACGATTTCCATTTGGCGAACACTTTCTTTTTGTTTAGCAAGAACAACTGCCGCACCACATCTAAGTCCATATGATGTTAAAGTCTTAGAACATGAAAAAGCAACAACAACCATAACATTATCACTAATATCATTAAAATAATTCATATATGTACGTGATTTTTCTAATTGATATGAATAATCTATGTAAGCAATATCATTTAAAATAACAAATGGTCCTTTACTTGATAACTCATTTGCAATAGCAATCACTTCTTGCCATTCATCATGAGACATTGAATAACCAGTAGGATTATGACAAGGATCATTAATCACGACAACAACTTTTCCTTGTTGATCCATCACTTTTTGACATACTTCTTTAAAGTTATTTAAATTGAAATGATCACCATCAAACATTTCATAAGTTGTTACATTAATATTTTCAATACCAGCCATTAATTTATATGAACCCCAAGCAATAGAAGGCAAAATTAATGTTTCATGAGCATCTAAAGTATTAATAATCGTTGAACTGACAGCACCGCTTCCCCCTGGTGTTGCAATAACAGAAGAGGCTAAATTTAATTCACTTCCCTGACTTACCCATTTTAATACTTGTTGTCTAAAGTTATCATTTCCTCTAAAACTTGCTGCATATTTAGCCTTTTGATTGTTTTCAATATGATTATATGTATCAAATACTGAATCAAGAGCAACCAATTGACCTTGTTCATCATATAAGGCACCGATTGTTCCATTAATCACATTTTCTTTTCCTATTTTAGCTATATCTTCATTAGCTAAAGAAACAATCTTAAATACATTATCTTCAATTGGTGTTTGATCAATACTGGACTTAATAAATTCTTTCATTTTATATACCCCTTATTTTAAATAATATCTTCTCAAATATGGTAAGCGTTATATCTTTATTTGTCAATTTCTTTTTAGAAATAATTGTATAATTGTATAAAATCTTATTTAATATTCTTCTCTCCATGTAAATTTTGTATTTTTAACCATACATTCATTACAAGGTTCATAGGTAAAATCTTAACAAGAAAGATTTGTAATTTATTAATAACACCATACAACGAAACATCTCGCTGACGATATAAATCTTTGATAGCTTTATTAATAACTGGTCGAGCTTGATATATTTTTCCATAAAAACGAAAAACATCATGACTTTGCTGGTCTTTGGCACGTTTAAAAAACTCAGTGTGGACCCAATAAGGACATACCGCTAAAACATGAATACCACGATATTTTAATTCTCGATTAAGTGCCCTTGAATAATTTAAAACAAAAGCTTTGCTGGCAGCATAAACATTTAAATAAGGAATCGGTAAATAACCACTACACGATGCAAGATTCATTATCTTGGATCCTTTTACCATATAGGGTAATGAATAATCAATCATCGTCACTATTGCTTTCATATTTAAATCCATCATATTCATTGTTGTTTCGTGATTGATATTTTCATAATGATCAATTTTACCATAACCTGCACAATTAGCTAAAATAACAATTTCTACATTTTCTTTTTCCAACATGACTTTATAAGTATTCAAATCTTCTTTAGATGATAAATCTAAACTTAATACTTTGCTCTTTATAGAAATTACACGTGCAAGTTGATCTAATCGCTCTTTTCTTCTCGCTATTAACCATATCTCATCAACTGGTTCTTTTTTTATAATTTGGTAAACAAATTCTTTTCCCATTCCACTGCTGGCACCAGTCACAACAATAATTCTTTTACTCATCTTGGTAGTCCTTAATCATTTGAAGATAGGGTAATATTTCAAATCCTTGGCTCTTATATAATTTTAAAGCACGTTCATTATCTGGTTCTACTTCTAAACGTACACGTGCCTTATCTTTTACTACCTCATCATTTAAATATTTTAAAAATTGATGACCTATTCCCTGTCCTCGATATTGTTTTTTAATATATAGTTCTTCTAACCATACAACCTTGCCTCCTGCTTCGGCAGAAAAAGAATAACTTAAAAGCATATATCCCACTGGTATTTGATCAACTAAATATAAATAGCATCCTACATAAGGTGAATTGTTGACTGCTTCTTGATAAGTTGCTTCCATATATTGAAAAGGCACAGGGTGTAAAACAGCCTCACTGTGATAGAATTCATTAACTAATTCTAAATATTCTTCTTTATATTCTTTTGTTAATTGTGTAATCATAAATAAACCTCCACTATTATTATATTTTATCTAAAAAAAGAACATAATAAAAGTAAAATGGTACTTTTAAATATAGTTAAGCGCATACAAACATGATATGATATAGTTAATGGAGGTTCGATTATGAAAAAAGAAAAAGTTTTAGACATAAAATATGCTGGTAGTCAGATATTTTATTTTGCTGCATTTTGTGCCATGATGGGCTATGCATCCGTCTATTTATTAGACAAAAAATTCAACAATTCAACAATCGGTATTGTTTTGGCTGTATCTAATATCATTGCTGTTATTGCTCAACCAATGCTAGCATCCTTTGCTGATAAACATAAAAAAATAGAACTTAGACAAATGTTAAGTATCATCATGATGATTGTTATTGCTTTATCTGCTATTTTATACATAGTTCCTGTAACAGGCATGATGATTTTAATTTTAGTTGTCACAATATTTGCATTAATGTCAAGTATTATGCCCCTTATGAATTCTCTTGCCTTTACATTTGAAAAATATGGTATTCATATTAATTACGGTCTTGCAAGAGGACTTGGTTCTGTTGCTTATGCTGTTACTTCAATGGCACTAGGACATATTGTTGCTGATTATTCCCCTGAATTATTACCTTTATTTTATATTATCTTTTCTGTTTTACTTTATCTTGTTGTTAAGGTATTTGTTTTACCTAAAGGAAATTATCAAATTGTTGAAGATGATCATCAAGAAAAAGAAGAAACAACAACTCAATTATCATTTGGTCAATTTTGTGCTAAATATAAAAAGTTCATTGTTTTTCTTTTAGGATTTGTTCTTGTTTATTTTGCTCATACAATTATTAATAATTTCTTTATTCAAATTATTAATAATATTGGTGGCAATAGTAGTGATATGGGTAATGCAATCTTTTTAGCAGCTATGTTAGAATTACCTACAATGGCTTACTTTAATCAATTAAGTAAAAAAATAAATTGTGGCACTTTGATTAAGTTTTCAATTATCATGTTTTTAGTTAAACATGTGATTACTTTCTTTGCTACTAATATGCTCATGATCTATATTGGTCAAGTTTGCCAAATGTTTGCTTATGCTTTATTTATTCCTGCATCTGTTTATTATGTTAATGAAAAAATAGCAGTTGCTGACCGCGTTAAAGGTCAATCAATGGTAACAACGGCTATGACTTTATCAGGTGTTTTTGCTAATTTTATTGGTGGTATTTTATTAGATGCCATTGGTGTTCATGAAGTCTTATTAGTTGGCGTTGTTCTTTCTGTTGTAGGAGCTATCATTGTTTGTCTTACAGCTGAAAAAGTATAATAGAGAATGAAGTTCATTCTCTATTTTTTTATTAATAATTTAATTTCATTTTCTGTTAAATACCGATACGTTCCTATTTTTAATTGTTGATCGAGTTGAATTTGACCAAATGATATTCTTTTTAAATCAACAACTTCATTTTGACAAGATAAAAACATCTTTTTTATTTGATGATATTTTCCTTCTTGTAAAGTAACATAACCATGATAATCATCAATGATTTCTAATTGGCTTGGTAAACAAAGTGTATTTTGATCAATGATAATACCTTTTTTAAAGACTTCAATATATTGATGATTCATAGAATATTGAGTCGTAACAAAATATTTTTTTGAAACATGATTTTGCGGTAATAACAATCTTTTTGATAAAGTGGGATCATCGCTCATAATTAATAAACCTGTCGTATCTTTATCTAGCCTTCCTAAACAATAACAATCTTTTTGATCAATAAGATCATTAACACAAGGGTATTTTTGATCATAGCGAGCGCAAATATAGCCTTTTGGCTTATTTAACATGATATATGTAAAAGGCTGTGCTTTTATTTTTTGATGATCAACTGTAATATCATCATCAAATTGAACTTGATAATGACTATCTAAACATGTCTTTCCATTAACCATGACATGTTTATTTTTTATTAGTTTTTTACAATATTTAGCGTTACCTAGATGATTAAACATCATGATATAATAAAGATCTTTCATTATTTTGTTTTCACCTTTCGATAATAGATCATAGCAATCATAACTAAAATTATTGTAACAAGGAATATCATGATTGCAAGGTCGTATTGTTGATTTTTTATTGTTCCAGCTAAAAAAGTTGAAGTCACAATACTTGGTATTCTTGCTAGGGTTGTAAAAATAAGCCATTTAAATAAAGAAAGATCAAACAAGCACATCATATATGTCATGATATCTTTAGGCGAACCTGGAATACAGTAAAGCCCATATAATAAATACTTATTTCGTTTCTTTTCTAATATTTGCTTAAACTCATTAATTTTTTCTTCTTTAAAAAAGAATCGGATGATTTGATACCCATATTTTTTTACTAAACCATATACAATGATTGTTCCTAGCAGTGATCCAAGTAAACATATAACTGTACCCCACCATGAACCAAACATATAACCTGAAAAAAGTTCTAATGGTTCCCCTGGTAAAAAGGCAATCACTATTTGTAAAGCTTGTAATAAAATCATTGTTATTTCTTTTAACCCTGCAGGATAATGACTCACTATGATAAGTAGATGCTGCCAATCTATTTTATAAACCAGTAAACAACAAACTATAATCGCTAAAATGAATAAATACATGCGTTTTCTCTTTATCGTCATACATTTCACCTCATGTATTTATTATTCTCTATAATTCTTTATTTTTAGTCCTATTAACCCTTAATTTTTTCTAAAGAAAAAGGAAATACTTTAAGCATTTCCTAGAATACAACTACTAATAACATTTTAAACTGTTCTTTACCATAAACAGCATGTGGATGACCAGCAGGCATCACAATTGATTCACCTTCATTTAATATATATTTTTGATCATCAATAGTAATTTCACCTACACCATCCAAACAAGTAACAAAAGCATCTCCACCACTTTTATGACTGCTTATTTCTTCTCCTTTATCAAAAGAAAATAAAGTCACACTTAAAGCATCATTTTGGGCTAAAGTTTTAGAAATAACTTGACCTTTTTGATAACTTACTTCTTCTTTTAAAGTTACTACCGTTTTTTTATCAATATTTTTTAACATATATCTTTCCTCCATTTATTATTGTACCATAGATGTACTCTATTTTATACAATTATGCTTTTTCAATTCTTACAATATTTTCAATATGAGATGTATGAGGAAACATATCCACCGGTTGACAATAAGTTACTTGAAAACCAAAATCTTGTAGATAAGCAATATCTCTGGCTTGAGTTGCTACATCACAAGAAATATAAATAATTTGTTTAGGATTTGCTTTAATTAAGTAATCTAAAAATTCCTTTGAACAACCTTTTCTAGGAGGATCAACAAAAACAACATCCAAATGAATATCTTGTTTAACTAAATCAATCATGTATTTTCCTGCATCATCACATATAAATTCGACATTATCAATATGATTAATTAAAGCATTATTTTTAGCATCTTTAATGGCATCTTCTACAATCTCCACACCATATACTTTTTTTACATGTTGGCTCAATGATAAAGTAATCGTTCCAATCCCACAATAAGCATCTAAAACCACATCCTCCTTAGATAAGGTTGCTGCAGCTATGGCTTTTGAATAAAGAACTTCAACTTGAATTGGATTAATTTGGTAAAATGACTTTAAAGAAATCTTATACTTATTACCTAATAAAGTATCATAAATATAACCAGGTCCATACAAATATATCTCCTGATCACCTAAAATAACATTATCATGACGAGGATTAATATTTTGAATGATGGTTTTTATTTGTTGAAATTCTTTTGTTAGTTGGTCAACTATTTCTTGAATATGAGAAATTGTCTGACGATAAGAAATAAAAACAAGCATCACTTCTTGGCTATAAAATCCCTTTTTAGTCAAGATATGTTTTATATTTCCTGTATGTTTAACTTTATCATATGGTTCAATTTGGTATTGTATCATAAGTTCTTTGACTCTTTTTACAATTTCATTAGAGTCATTATTTTGAATCAAACAATGGTCGTTTGCGATAATATCATTGGTCCTTTGTTTATAAAATCCTGTAACAAGTTCACCTTTTTGATTATATCCAACGGGAACTTGAACTTTATTACGATAATACCAAGGATCATCTTGCATCAAACAATCTTGTACTTCAACATAGCAATGACCAATTCGTTCCATACAATCCTTAACTCTTTTGATTTTAAATAACTGTTGTCCTGTTTGATTCAAATGCATTAAATGACAACCTCCGCACCCTTGATAAATATGACAACGAGGAGCTTGACGATAAATAGAAGGCTTATTTAACTCTATAAGACGCCCTACCCCATAATTTTTAAGCATTTTAATACATTTTATTTTTCCAACTTCTCCAGTAATCATTCCATTTACAAAATAAGTAAATCCTTCATATTTTACAATACCTTTTCCATCATGTGACATATCCACACATTCACCAATAAAATAATCATTTTTTTTCATAATCCACCTCCAAAAAAAACGAGCTATGCTCGTTTTTAGTTTCCTTGTTGCGCCTTATTTGCGGCATCTACTTCAGCTTGACGTTGGTATACTTTATCTGTTGTTTCTTGATCTTTTACAGCTGCGCTTGTAAAAGAAATATTGTCAACACCTGCATGTTTTGTTCCAAAAACAGGGAAATCATCACCACTACCCTTTAAAACAAAATCCACATCATATTGCATTCTACCATTTGCTTTATTAAATACTTGGGACCAAGAAGCACCAGAACTTTTTTCTTTTCCTAGAGCATCATCTAATTGATGTAATGCGTCCGTTGCAATACTGATAGCATCATTTGCTGTTGTTCCCTCAGTATATTTAAAAGTCATTTTTATTGTACGACAGTGCTTTTCAATCTTTAATTGCTCCACTTTATCATTAGCAACAACATTGCTTTCTACTTGGCTAAATTGACTCTTATCAATAGAAACTAATTTTTCACAACGCTTTCCATATACAGGACCATCACTATTTCCTGAAGCAACAAATATATAAATAAGGAAAACAATAATCAAAGAAATAAGTGCAATTAAAACAATCTGCCACTTTTTAATTTTACCTTTCTTTTTATTATTCTTTTTCATTGATTTAACACTTTTTTTCTTTTGATGAGATGAATCATCAAAGACAAACTCTTCTTTTTTGACAGCCGATTTTTTATTTAAATCATTTCTATCATATTCCTCAGTGTCATCAAATGAGAATCTTTGTTTGGCCATTTTTTCACCTTCTTTACTTTCATATTCTATCAAATAACTTACTGTTTGTACATTAAGAAATACCTTTTCACTATAACATTATAACAAGACTACTTAGCTAATCTTGTTGAATTATTGTCATTAATACAATAAAGTACTTTCTGCACTCTTACCTGATTTTTTAATAATCACTGCTTTAAGACCATCTTGATCATTGACAACGACACTTATATCAAAACCACTAAAACGACTATCCAAATCATCAGCAGCCAATTGTACTAAGTAGATTAATTCAGTATACGTTTTAATATTAACTGACATTTGTATTTTCATTGATTTTAAATGTCCATCCTGGTAACGTCCATAACCAATAACTCCCACTGCTTCAGTAGCAGCATTTTTTAAATTATTTTTAAAAATAGCAAATTGTGAAGAAGTTTCAGCATCTTTTTTTTCAGCATCACTACTTGTAAAAACCAAAGTATTATAATCTAACTCACTAATAGATCCTACAGAACCATTACAATAAGAACTATAAATATATTTACCACTGTAAGAATTATTACTTGTGGCTGCTTGATAAACAGCAATAAACACTGGCAAATCTTTTAATTTTTTCTTTGATTGCATATATTTATATAGTTTTTCAATCGTTCCTCTAGCATATTCTTTAACAACTGAATCACTCATTGGTGTTGATAATTCATGATCTGAGCTATCTTTAGGATGAACCACAATAGCCACAGATAATCCTTCTAACTTATAGTCAGTAGCTCCTTTTGTGTAATAATCTTGTTCATAAATATTTTCAACCATAATTGGATTTTCTATATTTTCAATACTTGTTCCCTTTGATGGTTGTAAAGAATAAGGATATTTTTTGGGATCATCTGATCTCAATAACAAATTATCTTTATCATCCTTTGTAAACTGTAACCCCTCAGACATATAATATTTACTTGTTGAATAATGTTCAGTAGAAAGAACTTGCAATTCACGACCAATTGTTTGAAAATCATCAGTACCATGAAAATCACTATATATTGTTTCACGGTTTGTATTTGCGCCTAAATTAACAATAGGATAAAAAGTATCATCTAATGAATCTGTTGATGTTGTATCTTTACTGCTATTTTTATCAACCGTATCTTTAGCTGAAGTACATCCTGTTAAAACTAATAAGCAAAGTATAAAAAGAACTATTTTTTTCATAAAAGCCTCCTATTTAAATGCATTATAACATGTCTTTATTATTTTAGCATCTCATTAAGCTGTTCTTCATTTAAGACAGTAATATTTAAAGATTGTGCTTTCGTTAACTTACTTCCTGCATTTTCACCAGCAACTAAATAATTTGTTTTCTTAGACACAGAACCCGTTACTTTACCACCATTATCCTCTATCAACGTTGTTGCTTCCTTTCTAGATAAAGTTGGTAATGTTCCTGTAACAACAAAAGTAAGACCCTCTAATTTATTTGATTGTTCACTTTGTTCAATTTCCATTTTCAAGCCATAATCTTTAAATTTTTGTATCATTTTTTGATTATTTTCATCTTTAAAATAATCAATAATCGCTTTAGCACTTGTTTCTCCGATATCATTAACTTCAATTAAACTTGCAAATGATGCATTCATCAAAGCATCCATTGTTTGATATTTTTTCATTAAAGACTTGGCAGCTGATTTACCTATATTAGAAATACCTAAACTCGTAAGTAATTTAACAGCATCATTTTCTTTACTTTTTTCAATCGCATTTAATAAATTATCGGTACTCTTTTGTAAACCAATCACTTTATGATCCAACAATTCTTGTCGTTTATCTTTTAATGTATAAATATCACTTAAATCATGAATATATCCTTGATTAATGAGCGTTTCCACATAAGCCAAACCAAACCCTTTAATATCCATAGCATCACGACCAACAAAGTTAACAACATTTCTTACGAGTTTACTTGGACAACTTGGATTAGAACACTTAATATCTACTGTTCCTTCTTCTTGAACTGTAGGTGCACCACAAACTGGACAAGTATGACCAATTAAAAATGGTTCTGTTCCTTCGGGTCTTTTTTCTTTAACAACACGTTTTACTTTAGGAATGATTTCCCCTGATTTATAGACAAGAATCGTATCGCCAATACGAATATCCAACTGATTAATAAAGTCTTGGTTATGAAGTGTTGCTCTAGAAACTGTTGTTCCACATAAACGAATAGGTTCAAAAATGGCTGTTGGTGTAATCCTTCCCGTTCTTCCTACTGATAATTCTATATCTAGTAGTTTTGTTTCTTTTTCTTCAGGAGGATATTTAAAAGCAATAGCCCAACGTGGTACTTTAGCAGTATTTCCTAGTTGTGCTCTTTGATCGTAATTATCAATCTTCACAACAGCCCCATCTATATCATATCCTAGTTGATCTCGCTGTTCACCAATTTCTTGAATAGCTTGCCAAACTTCATCACTTGTTTTACATACACGATAATTATCAATGATTTTCATTCCTTGTTGTTTTAAAAACTCATATCCTTGACTGTGAGTTAAAATTTCTTTACCTCGAATATCTTGAATATTAAAAATAAACATTGATAAATTTCTTTCTTTAGTAATCCGTGAATCTAATTGTCTTAATGTTCCTGCAGCACAGTTTCGCGGATTCGCAAAAAGTTTTTTCCCATTTAATTCTTGTACTTCATTGACTTGATCAAAGGCTTGATTTGTCATATAAACTTCACCACGGACCTCTAAATATTCAATCGGTTCCTTTAGTTTTTTGACAACATCTTTAATAACTCTCGCATTAGCCGTTACATCTTCGCCTTGAATAATGCCATCGCCTCTGGTAATAGCTGTTGTCAGTATTCCTTGTTCATATCTTAAGGCCATAGAAAGACCATCAATTTTGTATTCTACTACAAATGTAGGATCTATAAGTTGTTCTTGCATTGAATGTACAAATTCATCTACTTCTTCTTTAGAAAAAACATCTTGTAAAGATAGCATAGGTACACGATGTCTAATCAATACACCTGCTTCCCTTTTTGCTGTACCACCAACATGTTGTGTAGGTGAATCAGGAGTAACATAATCAGGATGATTCTTCTCAATCTGTTTTAATTCTTGCATTAACATATCGTATTCATAATCTGAAATTTCCGGATTATCCTGATTATAATAACGATCACTATGATATTCTATTGTCTTTTTTAATTCTTCATATCTCTTTAAATCATCCATTTTTTCATTCCTCCATATACTTTTCTATTATATCAAAATCCCCACTTAGAGAAAAGATATAACTCTCTAAAATAAAAACATGGAATTTTCCATGTTTTAGTTCATTTTCTTGATTTCACCACAAGCTATTTTCATACCTGAATCTCCTGCAGGCTGACTTTTAAAATCATCTGCATGTTCATGAATAACTAAAGTATGACCAATTATATCTGATGGTCTAAATTTATCAATAAATATCATAGCCCATGCAGTACCATGACTAGCAAAGATAGGTGGTAAATCACCTATCTGGTACGGATGATCTTGCTTAGTTGGATTAAAGTGTCCTAATGTTTTTTCATAAGGAATGGCAGTATCATTAGTACAAGTTTTACCTTCATGGACATGGAAGCCAAAAAAAGCATGATTCTCTTTTTCACCTGTCGGTAAACCACTGATTTGATAAACCATTAAGGTACCATCAAACATATTAAAGAAACTGACTGTCCCTTCTATTTTATTTCCTTTTATCAAAGCATAAGCTTGTGGATTATTTTCTATTGCTTTTAACATCATCATTGTTAATTTTGATTGTTTTACTTTCATTATCTCACCATTATAGATTATGTTAAGCAATCAAAATTATGTATTAATTCGTTAAACGTTTTAATGCTTTATGATTAGCCATTAAAGATTTTAAGCCAACAGGTAATTCAAAAGCAATATCTAGAATAGTTTTATTGACTTTAACAACAACACCTTTACCAAATACATCATGCATGACCAAATCACCAACTTGCCAGTCTGTGACTTCATTATTACCTATCATTTCCTCTTTAGTAGGTCCTGTCTGTATATAATCACTTGTTTTATAACGTGGTCTTGCACCACTATGCACAATACCTTCATTACCAATTTCATCTACAAATCGACTTGAAATTTTAGGTGAATCCGTTACAAAACTGAATCCTTCACTATCGGTTAAGAATAATTGTTTTTTAGCTCTCGTAAAGGCTACATACGCTAATCTTCTTTCCTCTTCTAAACCTTCATCACCACTTTCAGACATACTTCTAAAACTTGGGAAAATGCCTTCTGATAAACCTAAAACAAAAACATAATTAAACTCAAGTCCTTTAGCCATATGAATTGACATTAATGATACATACTGGCTTTCATCTTCAACATCATTGTCAGTATATAATGATATATCTTGTAAGTAGTTTTCTAAAGTAGCTGTATCTGGATTAGCAACTTGGAAATCATATATTGAACGTTGTAATTCATGAATATTATCAATACGATTATCTTCTAAATCTCTTTTTAACATTTCTAAATAACCAACATCGATCATCAGTTGTTCAAACATTTCATGTAATGGTTTTTTAGATTGTTTCGCTGTTTCAATAGCTTCAACTAAATTTCTAACTTCCTTTTTAGCTTTAGATGACAAACGAATTTCATCACTATGTAAAGTTAAAGCTTCATAAAGGCTAATTGAATAATTTAAAGCCACATTTTGAATGTTTTCCAATGTCTTTTTACCAATTCCTCTAGCTGGTACATTTATTATTCTTTCAAAAGCTAAATCTTCATCACTATTAACTAAACGAAGATAGCTTAAAGCATCTTTGACCTCTTTACGACTAAAGAATTTCAAACCACCAAAAATACGATAATCAATTCCTTTACGAATTAATACTTGTTCAATAACTCGTGATAAATAGTTTGCTCGATATAAAATAGCAAAATCACGATAATTGACACCTTCTTCATTATTAATAATATCTTCTATCTTATTAGCAATCCAGTTTGCTTCTTCTTCTTCACTTTTAGCGACATAATGAACAACGTCTTCACCACCAGTTTGATTTGTATATAAATCTTTTTCTAAACGATTTCTATTTTTACGAATTAAGTTATTCGCTACATTTAAGATATTTCCTGTTGAACGATAATTTTGATCTAAAATAACAGTATGATTAGGTTTAAAATCTTTATCAAAATTAAGAATATAGTTTACATCAGCCCCTCTAAAACTATAGATTGTCTGATCAGGATCTCCAACAACACATACTTTAGCATTTTGGCTTAACAAATGAACAAGATGATATTCTACTTCCCCTACATCTTGAAATTCATCAACATGAATATACTGGAATTTACGTTGCCATTTTTCCAATATTTCAGGATAATGATCAAATATATAAACCGTTTTTAATAATAAATCATCAAAATCTAATAAAAAATGATCTTCTTTATATTGTTCATATGCTTCATAAACTTTTGCTTTTTTAGTTTCACCAGCAAAATTACCAGCTAATTCTAAAGCTCTTTGTGGTGATACTCGAGCACATTTGTATCCTGATATTGTATTAATCATATTTTTTACCGAAAAAACTTTAGGGTCAATTTCTAGTTGATTATAAATCTTTTTTAATAAAGCTTTTTGGTCTTCTTCATCCATAATGGTAAAATGACTAGGATAATTTAAGACATTAATATGCGTTCTTAAAATACGAACACATAAAGAATGAATGGTACAAATAAGTGAACCTGTTGCTTGAACACCAATTAATTTTTGAACCCTTTCTTTCATTTCATTTGCAGCTTTATTAGTAAAGGTAATTGCCAGTATAGAACGTGGATCAATACCAATATTTTCAATCAAATAAGCGATTCGATAAGTCACAACTCTTGTTTTTCCTGATCCAGCACCAGCAATAATACGAAGATGACTATCTAAATAAGTTGCTGCTTGATATTGATTTTCATTTAATACACTTTTTAAATCCATAGACTTCCCTCCGTCCTTACATTATATATGAAGATTGTATTTTTAGATAGAAAAAGTTTCTTATTTCTAAGAAACTTTTTATTTTTTAATATTGATGAGACAATCCTACAATGTCATTAATATCTTTAATTCCCATTGCATCAAGCTCATCATTTAAATCTTTAATGATTTTATCACAAGCATAAGGATCAATTAAGTTTTGACAACCAATTGCCACTGCATCAGCCCCAGCAATCATCATTTCAATAACATCTTTAGCACAACTAATACCACCCATGCCAATAACAGGTATATTGACTGCTTTAGAAACTTGATGAACCATTCTTAAAGCAACCGGGAAAATAGCCGGTCCTGAATAACCACCTGTCCCATTGGCAATAATTGGTTTTCCAGTTTTTAAATTAAAACGCATACCAATTAAAGTATTAATCATCGTAATACCATCTGCTCCTGCTGCTTCTACAGCTTTTGCCATAGCGACAATATCAGTAACATTAGGTGATAATTTAACATAGACTGGTTTTTGACTCACTGCTTTCACTTTTTTAGTTAATTCTGCAGCCATCTCTGGATTCGTTCCAAATTGAATACCCCCACAATGAACATTAGGACATGAGATATTCAATTCCAAAGCACCGACCATATCATGAGTTGAAAGACGACGTGCACATTCAACATAATCATCTGGAGAGCTTCCACCAATATTAGCGATAACTTTATCATGATAAACTGGTCTTAATTTTTCTAATTCTTCATTCATAACAGCTTCAACCCCAGGGTTTTGTAAACCAATAGCATTTAATAAACCACTTGGTCCTTCAGCAATACGTGGTAGAGGATTACCATAACGGGGTTCTAAAGTTGTTCCTTTAATCATGATACTTCCTAATACGTTAATATCATAAAATTTTGTAAACTCATAACCAAATCCAAATGTTCCACTGGCAGGAATAACTGGATTTTTCATTTCTAATCCTGGTAAAGATACTCTTAAATTAGCCATTTACAATCACCTCTTCACTTACTAAAATTGGTCCTTCTACACAGATTCGTTTATAAGGTTTTGTTTTCACTTTGCATGAACATCCCATACAAGCACCAAAGCCACATCCCATACGAGCTTCAAACGATAATTGTCCATGTTCTGGATAATTCATTACTAAAGCATCTAACATAGGTTCTGGTCCACATGTATAATATTGATCAAAAGTTAAGTTATTTTCTTTAATAACATCGACAACTGTTCCTTTTGTTCCTAATGATCCATCCATTGTCGCTACAAATACATCACCAAATTCTTTGAATTTATCTTGATAGAAAACATCTTTAGCACTATTAAATCCAAGGACTGTTGTAACTTCAATACCTTGTTTTTTTAATTCTTTTCCTAATTTATATAATGGTGGTGTTCCTAGTCCTCCACCAATAAGTAAGGCTTTTCCTTCTTTAATTGTAAAACCATTACCTAATCCAATTAAACAGTCTAAAGTATCACCAATTTCTTTATTTTTTAAGATTTCTGTTCCTTGTCCCACAACTTTAAAAACAATCACAATTGTTTCATCATCATAATCACTAATAGACATAGGTCTTCTTAAATAAGGTTGTAAACTATCATTAATCTTAATATTAATAAATTGTCCAGGTTGTTTAATATACTTGGCCCCATCACCTTTTAAAACCATCTCATAAACATCATCAGCAATATTTTTGATGCTTTCTATTTTCATCATTCCCTGTAAATTAGCCATAATTTCCTCCTACATTTCTTCTATCTTTCCATCAATAATACTGTATTTTAATAAACCATAGCATTCTGTATTTAAAAATGGTGTATTTTTTGCTTTAGAATACAATGATTCTTCAGTAATCATGTACTTAGCATTTAAATCAAAAATAGCGATATTAGCATCTTTTCCTACTGCTAAATCATGATCTAAACCAATCACTTTTGCTGGTTGAATTGTCATCGCTTTAATGACTGTTTCTAAGTCTAGTAAACCTTTTTTTATCAAGTATGTATACATTAAAGAAAAAGCATGCTGATTTCCAATAATACCAAATGGTGCTTGATCAATAGGTTTATTTTTTTCTTCAAAGGCATGAGGTGCATGATCTGTAGAAATACAAGATACAGTACCATCTTTAATTCCTTCAATTAAAGCATTTAAATCTTCTTTACTACGTAAAGGTGGATTCATTTTATAATTAGGATTCAAGTTCTTAATATTATCTTCTGTTAAAATCAAATGGTGAGGGCAAGCTTCACCGCTTACTGGTAATCCTTTAGCTTTAGCTTCTTTTAATGCTTGAACTGTTTCTTTAGTTGAAATATGACAAATATGATAACGATTATGAATTTTCTCAACTAATTTTAAATCTCGAGATGCTTGTTTATATTCAGAAGCATTATTAATACCAACAAGATGATTTTCTTTAGAAACTCTACCTAAATTAATACAAGCTCCTGGTTGAAGTTCACTTTCATCTTCACAATGTGCAACAATAATACTTTCATATTTTTTAGCTTCTTTCATAGCTTGTTCCATCATGTCTTGACTTTGAACACCTTTTCCATCATCTGAAAATCCCATCACAATATCACTTTGATGATTAGCCTTAAAATCCACCAATTCTTTTCCTTTTAATCCTTTAGTAATCGCACTATAAGTATAAGTATGTATACAACTATCTTTAGCTACACGTTGTTTAAAATCTGCAATTGTTTCCATATTATCCATGCATGGTAATGTATTAGCCATCGCTACAATATGACTATAGCCACCATGTTTAGCTGATAATGTTTCTGTCTTAATCGTTCCTTTATGTTCAAATCCTGGTTCTCGTAAGTGAACGTGTAAATCAACTAATCCGGGGATAACGAGTAATCCTTTTGCATCAATGATGTGTTCACCTTCTAAATGCTTTCCTACTGCACTTATTTTTTTATCAGTAATTTCTACATCTAATGATTGAATTTTTCCTTGATAAAATACTTGTCCATTTTGAATAACTGTTTTCATAAACCCTCCTTATAAAAAAACATATCAATAACTTGATATGTTAAAAATAAATGTAAAAAGAGTGATCATTTAGAATTGTCAAAGCTACCTTTGTTTCCATCATCATCACTCTCCCTTTGTTTTTTAATATAACACATACTCGTATATCAGACAATATATAAACTTTATTGATCTTTGAATTTTTCTTTCATTGCTGTTTCTACACATGGCGGAACAAGCCCTTCTAATGAACGATGATGACTTGCCATTTCTTTAATAGCTGAAGATGAAATAAAAGAATGTGAAGGTCTTGTCATAAAAAAGACCATATCTACATCAGCATCTAAATGCTGGTTAGAAAACGCAAGCTGTAGTTCATATTCAAAATCCATAGTCGCACGTATACCACGTACCAATATTTGACTTCCTACACTTTTAGCATACTCTACTGATAACATATCAGTCGCATCAATGATGACATTGTCATACTCTTTTGTTGCTTCTTGTAATAATTTTTTTCTTTCCTCTACACTAAACATTCCTTTTTTATTAGGATTTTTACATATTGTAACATAGAGTTTATCAAATACACGACTTGCTCTTTCAATAATATCTAAATGACCATTCGTAACGGGATCAAACGTACCCGTATAGACTGCTATTTTTTCTTTCATTTTTTAATCCTCTTTGTAACGATAAATATTTAAAGCTGTAATTCCATATTGATGCTTTTTAATAAGTTCTAATCCACCAATAGGCAGAAAAGTCACTTCTTTTAATTCTTCTATCATAATTAAAGCACCATCTTTCAATTCATGATTTTCTACTAATGTTTTTAAAATGTCGTCAACTAACCCTTTACCATAAGGAGGATCTAAAAATACTAAATCAAATTTAATATTTTCCTCACCAAAACGCTTTAAAGCTCGCTGATAATCCATTTTATAAACATACGCATTTTCTAATTTTAATAATGTAAAATTCTCTTTAATTGTTTTAAAAGCCTCATATTGTTTATCTACTGTATAAAGACAATCACAACCTCTAGACATTGCTTCTATACCAAGACCACCGCTACCACCAAATAAATCTAATACTGTTCCACCATTAAAATAAGGTCCTATCATATTGAACATATTTTCCTTATTACGATCTGTCGTAGGTCTCGTTAAATTTGTCTTAGGCACTTTTAATTGTCGACTTTTGTATTTTCCTGCGATCACTCTCATAAATTTATCCCCGTCATATCTAAAGAATCACTAATGCCATTAAAAACTATATGAGTAACATGCGCTAATAAATCATTTAACTCATGATAACATTGATAATAGTTTTGAATGATATCATCACTTGCCATTTGCATTTTAATATCTTTCAATTCTTCTCTAATTTTGGAATTGTCTATGTACTGATCAAACTGTTTTAACTCATTTAATTTTGATAAAACAGTTTGATATTGTATTAATAATTGATGCACATCTTCACGTTCTAAAAGTTTAGATGCTTCTATAAAATTAATATAACGTTGATCTTCTTTAATAGCACAAACAAGATTATCAATTTTTTCATTCATTTTAACATCTCCATCATTTGAATAAATAAAGATAACTTATCTAATTTATCAATTAATTCATTATTTTGTTTTTGTTTCATTTCTTCTAACAAATCTTGATATCTTTCAGGATATCTTGATAAAACGATATACCATTGAGGATGATATCGTAAATACATATAAACATCATTTTTCGTCATACCAATGATCCTTTGTATCATTTTTACTCATTAAAGAATTAACCATATTTAATACTTTTTCAATAGACTGTAAAGAAGATGCTAAACCATCAAAATCAATATTCTTTACAATATCCATAAAATGTAATTGATCATTTTGACGATTAAGATAAGGTTTAAAAAAATCATCTTTAGGTCCATATAAAGTATAAATTTCATAAATTTGTTGCCAAGTATATTTTTTACTTACAACATCATCTTTAATAGAAGGTATTGTTTTTAAAAAAGATTTAAATGCTTCAAGATTATCCACAACTTTCACCTCATCATATTATATGTTAATAAGATGCATCGGTGCGCAGTTTATCTTTGTTATAACGAGCAATAATGGATTGACATATTCCAATCCCCATTAAAGTAGCCAGTGTTGATGATCCTCCATATGAAACGAGTAACAAAGGGACTCCTGTCATTGGTATCATTCCAGAAATTCCTCCTAAATTAACAAACAAATGTAAAAAGAAATAAGAGGCAACACCTGTTAAAATAATACGTGAACGATTATCTTGAATTTTATCAGCATATTTTAATAATCTAAAAATAATAATAGCTGTAGGAATAATAATAAACGCTAAACCTACAATTCCTAGTTCTTCATATATAATAGCGCCAATAAAATCATTATGAGATTCTGATATATAGTCATATTTTTGAATAGAATTTCCAAAACCTCTACCAAATAGTTGACCATTAGCAAAAGCAATCATTGAATTTAATAATTGCCATGAATCACCATAAATATTTTCTAATGGATTAAGCCAAGTTGTAATTCTTGCTAATTGATAGCTTTGTAAAAAGAACTTTGCCACTATAAAACCAACAACAATACAAGCAATAACTGCAATCCAAATAATCTTTTTATATGTTTTATAATAAGGTCTCGTCGTAACCATAAAACAAATAAAACAAATAGCTGCTAAGATTGCAGTTGAACCAAAGTCATGCTGTACCCCTATTCCAATAATAGCTACAAATAACATCATTCCTATCGGTTTAATAACACAATCAATAAGTTTCTTTTTATAAAACTGTTTTTTTAATTCATTCGTTCTAAATTTCCCTTTAACTACAAAAGCTGCATCTGTTTCGGTTAAAAAGTAAGATAAAATTAAAATCATTGCAATCTTCATGAACTCCGCCGGTTGAATAGTTATCGGTCCTAAATGGATCCAAGCATAAGATCCTTTCGTTCTCCACAAGCGGCATACGCACATTGAAGCAATACCTATCCAATAAACGAGTAAACTCGTACGATGATTAACCCAACGATTATCAAATTTTTTTGATAAAATCATCATAGCTATAATTCCAATGACTGCATATGCAGCCTGCATTCCCATGTTTTTAAGGACAAAGTTTAAGCCCTTTGAAGAAACAGCTCCTACAGAAGCTGAACCAATCATGACAATTCCAAAACAAATTAAAACACTTACAGCACCATAAATGGTTTTATCTGCTCCTTTTTTCTTAAAAAAATTACTGAATTTTCTATTAATCTGATTCATTTTATTTTCCTAATTTAATCCAATCATTTTCAAGACTTGCTTTGTATACTTGATAGATTGAATAAGATGAAACTTCTTTGAATTGTTGATCAATTTGTTTTTCTTCGCTTTTGCTTTGAACGACATTTTTAAATTGACGATAAGCTTTCATAAATTCTTCTTTACTAATTCCTTGTTCGTAAGCTTGTTCAACAGCGTTATATAATGCCATAACATCAATAATATCTTCTGTTGACCGTGTATAATCTAATGGATAATTGTAATCCATAATTTCACCCCATTTCTTGAACATTATATCTTAAATAAACTAAAAAATAAACTTAATTAGGACATTATCCCTAACAAATCTCCCATTTAAGAATAATATGTACTAGAAGGAGGGATCAAGATGAACTGTGGTTGTAACTTTGCTAGCTGTAACCCATTTGGCTGCGGTGGATGTTCCTCATGTGGTAGCGCCATGCCTTTATCATCATTTGGATGCAACAGTGGATGCAGTTGGTTTGCGATTGTCTTAGTTGTATTCTTATTATTAATCATTTGTGGAAATTCAAGAATTCATCCTTAATGTATTAATATCACCTCAAAATGTGCTATAATGACCAAGTAATGAGGTGAGAGTATGTTATTAATGAAAGATATTATAAATGATCAAAACAAATTAATTAGAACAATATCAAAAGAGGTATCTTTACCTCTTAGTAAAGAGGATCATGACTTATTAATGGAAATGCATGAATTCCTTGTAGCCAGTCAAGATGAAGAATTATCTGAAAAATATAATTTACGTCCTGCTGTTGGAATTGCTGCTATTCAATTAGGAATTCCTAAAAGAATGTGTGCTATTCACGTGTTAGATTATGATGAAAACGGAGAACCTACAAAATCAACTGATTATGCCTTAGTCAATCCAAAGATTGTTTCATATACTCAAAAACAATCTTACTTAAAAACCGGTGAAGCTTGTTTATCAGTAGACGAAGATGTTAAAGGTTATGTACCTCGTCATGCTAAAGTCACAATTGAAGGTTATGATGCTTTAACTGATCAAAATGTTTCTATTGTTGCTCGTGGTTTTTTAGCCATTTGTTTACAACATGAATTAGATCATTTTGATGGCGTTCTTTATTACGACCATATTAATAAAGATTATCCATTAGTACCAATTGAAAATGCAATGGTCATTGAATAAAAACAGACTTCAAAAATTGAAGCCTGTTTTTTTTATTTGCTTTTCCAAATAGTCAATGATTTAGGCGGTAAGCAACTATCATGACTACCTAATAACGTTTCAAATGATTGTCCATTAAAAATATCTGGACATTGATAATTTTGATCATCTATATTTAAAGCAATAATCATTCTTTGTTCCCTAGTGGTTCTTTCAAATACAAACTGACGATTGGTAAGTACCAATTCATGATAATTGCCATGACTCAAAGCTGGATATTGATTTCTTAAAGAAATCAATTTTTTTATATAATCAGTCAGTTCATTAGCTAAAGGTTCACTGATGGCAGGTCTTAAAGCATCATCACTTCCTTGACCCTTTACTCCTTTTTGCCCCCACTCACTACCATAATAAAGACATGGTATTCCTGGTAATGTAAGAAGCATTCCAAAAATAAGTGGTAATTTGTCTAAGTCAGTTAATTGACTAGCAATTCTTGTTACATCATGATTATCAACAAAAGTAAATAAACTTTGACCTTTATACATTTCACCATAATTACGTTTTAGAGTATGTGCTATTTCAAACATATTAAGCGAATTAAAAGAAGACCATAATCCTTTAAAACCAGGATAATCAGTAATACTATCTAGATGCGCTTCACTAAACATATAACCTGCATTATCTCCTAATACTTCTCCTAGTAAAAAGAAATCTGATTTTAAATTTCGACAACGTTCTTTTAACATAGCCATAAACCATCTTGGTAAACTGTAGGCAACATCTAAACGTATACCATCAATATTAAACTCCTTAATCCACATATCAACAGATTCTAATAAATAATTTTGCACTTCTGGATTATCTAGATTTAATTTTACTAATTCATAATGTCCTTCCCATCCTTCATAATAAAAGCCATCATGATAAGGTGAATCACCATCAAAAGATAAATAAAACCAATCTTTATATTGACTTTGACTGTGATGTTGTAAAACATCTTTAAAAGCAAAAAAGCCCCTTCCAACATGATTAAAAACACCATCTAAGACAACTTTTATAGATGCTTGATGAAATAATTCAATTAATGATTTTAAATCCTCATTTGTTCCTAGTCTTTCATCAACTTTGTGATAATCTCTTGTATCATAACCATGATGATCACTAGAAAAAACCGGATTAAAATAAACTGCTTTAATACCCAAATCCTTTAAATAAGGAATAAATGTTTGAATTTGATTTATTCTTGAAACACATTGACCATCATTATCTTGAGGTGCATTAACCATATTTAAAGGATAGATTTGATAAAATACACTATCTTGATACCACATATACGTTCCTCCTATATCTATTATAACAAATTACTGACATTTATATTATGAAATATGCTATTATATAATAAACAGGAGGTGTTTTTTATGACACACAAAATCATTACTATTACAAGAGAATATGGTTCAGGAGGAAGACTCATCGCTAAAAAAGTTGCTGAAAAATTAAATATTGCTTTTTATGATAATGAATTAATCGATGAAACAGCCAGACAACTAGGTATTGATATTGATACAATTAGAAAAGTAGCTGATAAAAAATCTTCAAGCTTTGCCTATTCTATTAATACAACACCTGCTTTGCTTCCTATTAATGACCAGGTTTATACTACACAAGCTAAAATCATTAAACATCTAGCAGATCAAGAAGATTGTATTATTGTTAATGGATGTGCTAATTATATCTTAGATGATTATCCTCAAGTGCTTAAAATCTTTGTTCATGCTCCTTTAGAATCTCGTATTCAACGTGTAGAAAATGAATATCATGAACAACATCAAGATACTAAAAAATATGTATTGAAAAAAGATAAAAATCGTAAAAATTATTATAATTACTATACAACAAATACTTGGGGTAATTTAAAGGATTATGATTTATGTATTAATAGTGATATGGGATTAGATAATATTGCTGATTTGATTGTTCAAGCTTATCAAAATGGTAGTTTATGGCGTAAAGAAGAAGGGAAATCTTAACGATTTCCCTTTTATTTTGGCATTACGTATTCAAAAACGTGTGTGCCTTTTAATAAATTCATTTTATTAAAAAGTTCTTTAACTACTTTTCGATCAATTCTACCTATTTTATGATAACGTTCTGGGTTATCAACCAAATAAAATAATTGATTATTCTTTTCATTGTATTGATCATGATAAATATCTAGGAATAAAGTATATGGCATAAGTTCAATAATTCCTTGTGTAATATCAGTAACAATACAATGCGGATGCTCTATTTCAATGTTTTGATTATCTATTAAATGATCGATGACTAAAATATCTCCAATTGCTATCATGATATATCCCCCTATTTTCTTTTATCATACTAAAATATGATAAATATTCAAGCAATATAAACATTATAATTTATAGAATTGAAAAAGTGTGTCAAATAGTGATATTGAACTCCGTTTTTAGTAATTTCAAAACCAGTTCTTTTAAATCTTTAGCATTTAAAACAATATAATCTGCCAGATTACCTTTTTGTTTTTCTAGTTTATGATTAAACCAAATCGTTTTCCAATGCGCTTTTTTAGCTCCTACAATATCAATTTCATAACCATCACCAATAAACAAACATGTTTCATGTTGAGGATTAGCGTAATCAAAAATACGTTGATCAGGTTTTTCTAAATGGACTTTCGATGAAATAATAATATTTTCTTTTAAAAACCATTTTTCTAAATGTAAAACATCTATTTTAGCTTGTTGTTTATCTTTAGGACCATTTGTAATAATGCCTAGTTCAACATGTAATACCAAGATATCAAGCAATTCTTTTATTTCAGGAATAAGTTCAATTCGTTTTTGATTTTCTTGATAACATTGTTGAAATTTATATGCAAGTTGTTCATCAATGTCATATCCTAATTGTTTTAATGGTACTTGAATACGTTGACAGTAAAATTGCTTAAATGATATTTCATGGTGTGAAGCCTTAATAAAGTTTTGATTGTTATACTGTCTGGATAATTGATAAAGACAATAAATATCTACTGGAAATGAAAAACATTGTTGGTATGCCTTTTTAAAGGGAACGTATTGACTATAAAGGGTATCATCTAAATCAAAGTATATTTTCATAAATTTCTTTAATCAGTTGCATTAAATCAGCTTGTTCATCATTATAAGGCTTATATTGTAAAGCTTCTTGATAATATTGTTTTAATGCTGGATGATTTTCTTTTTCTAATTGACTTAATAATACATAATAGAAATTGAAAGTTTTTTGAGGAAACTGTTTTTTTAATTCACCTAAATATTTATTTGATAACTCTAATGATTGACTTTTTACAAGACAATCATATAAATCACTGACTATTTCACTATATCTAAATGAAAATTGATATGCTTGATTTAATTGAATCATTAAATCAAGTAATGAGACAATAAAATCTTGATCAAGCTGGATACTTTTTATATCTTGAAATACTCTTGTAATAAAGCCATCAATATCAATCATATAAGGATTAAAAATAACTCCTAAATGATTATTTTTTTCATAATCTTTTAAATGAATAAGTCTTTCTAAAATACTTTTTGTTTCTTGAAGTAATTGAAGATAGGACATTTGACTTGATAAAATTGTTTGAATATCTGATACAAGATAAGTTTTATCAGGAACTTGATGAATATCATAATGTTCTTCTATTATTTTTTTAATAAGATAAATAAAAGCATCGTCATCAAAAACTTCATTTTTATTTCCTAAGGCATCTAATTGTTGATCATATTTTTCATCATAGTATTGAACTACATCATCAATTTGATATGTCTTTTGATATTGTTTACATACATCCTCTTCTTGAATATCAATATCATTGCTAAGTAATTCCTTTTGAATACTTTGTTTTGTAAGATTTTTAAAAAGTGTTTCTTTTTCTTGTAAGTAAGTATCATAATCTTTATATATACTTTTTGGGGTATGAATCGTTGTTTTCATATTGACTTCCTTTCTTTATAACTGATAATAATCTAAACAGCAATTATCTGGTAAATAGTGATATAAATCATGATTAGAAATATCATGGAAATACGTATAGATTGTTCTAACAATCCCACCATGACATACTAAAAGGACATTTTGATGAGGATATGTTTGTTTGATTTCATCTAGTAACTGATATACTCGATGGATGACTTGGAAATAAGATTCTCCTCCAGGGTAATGAAATCCATGATTCTTTTTTGTTTTTTTAAATCCTCGATTTTTATTTTTAACGCCTTCATATTTACCAAAGTTAATTTCCTGTAAACGAGGATCAACAATAACTTGCGTACCTACAACTTGATTAATAATCGCAGCCGTTTCTTGTGCTCTTTTAAGTGGCGAAACAATAATGACATCAATTTGTTTTCCTTTTAGCTTCTTTGCTACTGCTGCCGCCTGCTTTCTACCTGTATCTGTCAGTTCTACATCACTTATACCACATACTCTATTTTCAATATTATATTGCGTTTGACCATGTCTTGTCACATATAAATTCATCTTATCGCCTCACTTTGTTCAATTTTATACTTTTTAATGTTACAATAAAAAATATAAAATTGAAAGAATGGAGAACAAAAAAATTATGGGCGGAATGTTTGGCGTTGTAAGTCGTCAGGATTGTGTGATGGACTTATTTTTTGGGATTGATTATCATTCTCATTTAGGAACAAAAAAAGGAGGAATGGCTGTTTATGGTGAACGTGGATTTCAACGTTCAATTCATAATATTTCTAATTCACCTTTTCGTACTAAATTTGACCAAGATATTCATGAAATGAAAGGAAATTTAGGAATTGGATGTATTAGTGATAATGAACCTCAACCATTATTAGTTAATAGTCATTTAGGTAGTTACGCTATTGTTACTGTGGGGAAAGTAGCTAATATGGATCAATTAGTTCAAGAAGCATTTGAACATGGACATAGTCATTTTTTAGAGATGTCTGGTGGGGAAGTGAATCAAACTGAACTCGTAGCATCTCTCATTAATCAAAAAGAATCTATTGTTGAAGGAATTAAAAATGTGCATCGCAAAGTAAAAGGTTCTATTACTTTAATGTTAATGACACCTGAAGGTTTATATTTAGCACGAGATAAATTAGGAAGAACACCTTTAAATATCGGAAAAAAAGAAGATGCTTATTGTGCTTCTTTTGAATCTCATGCATATTTAAATTTAGGCTATCATCTTTATAAAGAATTAGGACCTGGAGAAGTTTTATTTTTAGATCATCATGGTATTAAACCATTAGTTAAAGCTAATGATAAAATGCGAATTTGTTCATTTTTATGGGTTTATTATGGTTATCCAACAAGCAGTTATGAAGGAAGAAATGTTGAAGAGATGCGTTATGAATGTGGTAAACTTCTCGCAAAAAGAGATCATGTTAAGACTGATTTGGTAGCCGGTGTCCCTGATAGTGGTATTGCTCATGCAATTGGTTATTCTAACGAATCAAAGACAAGATATGCTAGACCATTTATTAAATATACACCGACATGGCCTCGTTCGTTTATGCCAACGATTCAATCAGATCGTAATTTAATCGCAAAAATGAAGTTAATACCGATTCCTAGTTTAATCAAAGATAAATCATTATTATTAATTGATGATTCGATTGTAAGAGGTACCCAGTTAAGAGAAACAACTGAATTTTTATATCAAAGTGGAGCTAAAGAAGTGCATATTAGACCAGCCTGTCCACCAATTATGTTTGGATGTAAGTATTTGAATTTTTCAAGAAGTACCAGTGAGATGGATTTAATTACCCGTCGTGTGATTCGTAAATTTGAAGGAGAAAATGATATTCATGTTTTAGATCAATATTGTGATCCTGATAGTCCAAAGTATGAAGCAATGGTTGAAGAAATTAGAAAAGAACTTAATTTTACATCACTACGTTATCATCGTTTAGATGATATGATTGAAGCTATTGGTATTGAACCTTGTAAACTATGTACATATTGTTTTGATGGAAAAGAATAAAGAAGCCAAATGGCTTCTTTTATTTTTTATTGACTCTACTTTCACAATACATGCAACGATAAATTCTTTTTTCTTTATTTGCTAGATAAAAGATTTGATCTAATCCTGGTTCTACTGATGTAATACAACGAGGATTTTTACATTTTTCAATATTGACTATTTTTTCTGGTAAAGATAATTTTTTCTTTTCTACAATGTTACCATCTTTGATAATACAAACAGTAATATTTGAATCTATGTATCCTAAAACATCTAAATCTATTTCATAATCATTATCAATTTTTAATATGTCTTTTCGACCCATTTTATTTGATTTAACATTTTTTATAATCGCAACTGAACAGTCTAGTTTATCAAGTCCTAGTGCTTCATAAACTTCCATTGCATTTCCTGCTGTAATATGATCTAAAACAATTCCATTTAAAATACTATCTACTTTCATAATCTTTCTACCTCATTTTCTAATCCTAACATTGTCATAATTAATGCCATTCGCATATATTTTCCATTTGTTACTTGATCAAAATACTTAGCACGAGGATCATCATCAATCTCAGTAGCAATTTCATTAACACGAGGTAATGGATGCATGATAATTAAATCTTTTTTAGAATTTTCTAATTTTTTCAAATCTAAAATATATGTATCTTTTAAACGGATATAATCTTGTTCATTAAAGAATCTTTCTTTTTGAACACGTGTCATATAAATAATATCAAGTTGATCAATGACATCTTCAATACGTTCAACTTCTTCATATTCTAAATTCTTAGCGTCAAGTAAATCATTTTTTAAATATTCTGGTATTTTTAATTCACTTGGTGAAATAAAAATAAATTTAACTTTCTCATAACGTGATAAAGCTTTTAATAAAGAGTGAACAGTTCGTCCAAATTTTAAGTCTCCACAAAAACCAATTGTAAGATGATCTAAACGTCCTTTTTCTCTTTTGATAGTAAGTAAATCTGTTAAAGTTTGAGTAGGATGATTATGTCCTCCATCACCAGCATTAATTAAAGGAACTTGGCTTTTCATTGATGCGACTAATGGAGCTCCTTCTTTAGGATGTCTCATTGCAATAATATCACAATAAGAAGACACTACACGAATGGTATCAGATACTGTTTCTCCTTTTGATGAGCTACTTGAATTAGCTTCAGAGAATCCTAGTACTTGACCCCCTAAATAAAGCATCGCAGATTCAAAAGATAAACGTGTACGCGTACTTGGTTCAAAGAATAATGTAGCTAATATTTTATGTTTACATACTTCTTGATAGCGAGTGCTATCTTTAATAATATCATTGGCTAAATCAATCAATTGATTGATTTGTTCAACTGATAAATCAATTGGGTCTATTAAATATTTCATGATTACACTCCTTTTATTTTTTTATTATTATATCACAAACTTATTAATAAAAAATGCTTTTTAATCAGTATCGCAAATAACTATATCAAATCCTTATATTTTATTGTAGTATAAAAATATGAGGAAGTGATATAAATGAAAATCATGATTGCAAGCGATTCATATAAAGGAAGTTTATCTTCTAAAGAAGTAGCTCATTATATAAAGAAAGGAATTTTAGACGTTTTTCCCCACTGTCAAGTTGATCAAATAATGATTGGAGATGGTGGCGAAGGTACTGCTTTTAGTATCATTGAACAAACTGGTGGTCGTTTAATCACAATCAATACTTATAACGCTTTAAATCAACCTATCAAAGCAACTTATGGGCTTTTAAAAAAGGATTGTGCTATTATCGATATGGCAAGTGCTTCAGGATTAACCTTAGTTAAAGAAAATAATGTCTTAAAAGCTAATACTTATGGTACAGGATTACTTATCAAAGATGCTTTAAACCAAGGATGTAAAACAATCTATTTAGGAATCGGTGGTAGTGCCACTAATGATGGTGGTATCGGTATGGCTCATGCCTTAGGCATCCGCTTTTTAGATTGTCATCAAGAAGAACTTGAACCCATCCCGTTAAACTTACCATTAATTGAAACAATTGATATGGAAAACTTTGATCAACGTGTATTCAATACGCAATTTATTATTATGTGTGATGTATCAAATCCTTTATGTGGTCCTCAAGGTGCAAGTGCCATCTTTGGTCCTCAAAAAGGTGCAAAATGCCAAGATATCAAATTTTTAGATCAGGGATTACAACATTTAGCCAATGTAGTGAAAAAGACATTTCATCAAAATTATCAAGACTTACCTGGTGCCGGCGCTGCTGGTGGCTTAGGTTTTGGACTTGTTGCTTTTTGTCATGGTCAATTACATTCAGGTATTGAAACCATTTTAAAAATTCTTGATTTTGAAGACAAAATAAAAGATTGTGATCTTGTGATTACAGGTGAAGGTTGCCTTGATTACCAATCTATCTATGGAAAAGTCCCAATAGGTGTTGCTTCTATCGCTAAAAAGCTTAATATTCCAACTATTGCGATTGCTGGATCAATTGGAGAAGAGATTGAACCTGTTTATCAATACCTTGATGCTATAGAGAGCAGTGTTGTACGTCCTGGTTCCTTGTCTGAGGCAATCAACCAAGCATCAAACAATGTTTATCAAGCTACAATACGCATCATGAAAAGCATGGCTTTAGGAATGACATTAACAAAAAAATGATTCTATATGAACTAGTCAAATAAAAGTAGACTAGAGTGTTTTTACTCTTTGTCTACTTTTATCATATCACTACATATTGAATCATTTTTTTGTTGAATAAGAAAACTGGCAATGGCTACACCAATAATGATAATATAACCGATAATACTATAAATATCGGGAATTTGATTTAATAAAATAAATCCTAAAATAGCCGCAAATAAGATTTGAGTATAATCATAAACTGAAATATCTCTTGCTGGAGCATAAGTATAAGCGGCTGTAATTGAAAATTGTCCCCCTGCTGCCATCAATCCAGCCAACAATAATAAACCTAATTGTGAAAGTGTCATGGGCACATAATGGAAAATTAAATAAGGGACAACTGATAAACAAGAAAAACATGAAAAGAAAAAGACTATTTTCGGTCCTGGTACACCCTGTTTTCCTAATTGACGCACACAGGTATAAGCAATTCCTGCTCCCATAGCGCCTAATACTCCAATAAGTGAATCAATTTGATTCATAAAATGAACAGTAGGTTTAATTACAAATAAAGCCCCGATAAAGGCAATAACAATCGATATTTTTTGTACGCGATTCGCTTTTTCCTTTAAAAATAATGAAGAAAAAATAATAACAAAAAATGGTGACAATTTATTAAGCATTGATGCATCGCTTACTAGAAGATGATCTACAGCATAAAAATTACATAATATTCCTAAAGTACCAAAAGTACTTCTTAATATAAGCATTGGTAAATCTTTTGTATTATATTTAAAATCATGATGATCTTTAATTAAAATAATTAAAGCAAATAATGCAGCAATAAGATTTCTAAAAAAACTCTTTTGAATAGAAGGCAAATCTCCTGATAATTTAACAAAAACATTCATTGCTGCAAAAAAGAATGCAGCAAAAATAATACAAACCATTCCTTTTTTCGTATTTTTCATTTTAAAACTCCTTTACATGTAAATGAATATACTAAAAAAATGAACTCATGTCTAATAAAAAAAGAGCTTTCGCTCTTTTATTCATCAATTTTAACGACTTGATGAGCTTGTAAACCACGATCTCCTTCAACAAGTTCAAACTCAACTTTTTGTCCTGGATCAACAGTTTTAAATCCTTCTTGAACAATTTGTGAGTAATGGAAGAAAATATCTCTTTCTTCACCTTCCATGTTAATAAATCCAAATCCTTTGTCTTTATTAAAGTTTTTAACAATTCCAATAGCCATGATAACTTCTCCTTCTAAAAAATATTTCTATAATTATCTTACTACAATTCATAAAGATAGACAACATAAAATTGTAAGCGTATTCACTTAACTTTCGATTTTCATCACTATTTTGACATTATTTTGTTTTTCTAAAAAGTGTCCTAAATCACTTGGTGTAATCATTTTTTGATTAAAAACCGTAGATACCTGATCTATTTTTAAATTAATTTTAAGTAATGCATAGTATATTAATTCACTGCAATATAAAGCTTGATCATCAAATGTCTTCATAGCATAGTCATAAGGTGTTCCTAAATAGTCCATTGCACCATTGATATATTGACATTTTAAAGCTGAATCAACAGTAAAACGATAGACAATAAACGATTTTAAAAAAGAGTCGTTTTCTAAATTAGCCATTTGTTTTAATTCTCGAATCTTTACGCCTGTACTATTGGCATCAACTATCAAGATTTCATTACCTAATTTATAATACTTTAAAATTTCTTGATAGTATTTTTGATTTGAATTATAAACACTTGTAAATTGTTGTTTAGTGCCAATATAGATTAAACTATGTTTCCATTTACCAGGAATGGCAAAACTACTTAAATAATGAGTATGTTCTAAATTGATAATATCCCCACATTCAAATTGATTAACATAGTTCAATAATTGACTATACGTAATATGCGTATTTTGACTGACTACTTTTTGATCTTTTGGTTTGTCTAAATAAAAAGAGCAGGTTAACAAACCTGCTACAATGATCATGAATAAAATCTTTGTGATTTTTCCTTTCATTATTTCACCTAGTCTTTAAGCATGCTGAGTGCAACACGTTGTTTTTTTAAATCTACATCTATAACTGATACTTCAACGATATCACCAATGCTTAATTTATCTAGTGGATGTTTAATTCTTTCATGCGATATTTTAGAAATATGCACTAATCCGTCATTTTTTAACCCAATATCAATAAAGGCACCAAAATCAACTACATTTCTGACCGTTCCTTCTAATGTCATACCTACTTTTAAATCTTCAATATGAAGAATATCTTTCTTTAATTGTGGCGTAGCGTATTCATCACGAGGTGAACGATTAGGTTTTATTAAACTATCAATGATATCCTCTAATGTATATTGGTCAATTTCAAGATGTTTTATAACATCTTCTTTTAAAATATGATCTAAGGCTTCTTTGATTTCTGGTGTACCTAAATCATCTAAAGATAATCCTATTTCTTTTAATAATGCTTGTGTTTGTTCATAGTTTTCAGGATGAATAGCTGTGTTATCTAAAGGATTATTGGCATCAGGAACACGTAAAAAACCAATTGCCTGTTCGTATGTTTTTGCTCCTAATTTTTTTACATTTGTAATTTGCTGACGATCTGTAAATTTACCATGTTCATTACGATATGCAACAATATTACTTGCTACTGAAGCGTTTAAACCTGCTACATATTGTAATAGCGATTGTGAAGCAGTATTGATATCAACGCCTACATTATTCACTGTTTTTTCTACGACGAAATCTAACTGCTCTTCTAATTCCTTTTGCGGAATATCATGTTGATATTGTCCTACTGAAATAGCTTTAGGTTCAATTTTCACTAATTCAGCTAAAGGATCTTGTAATCTTCTGGCAATAGATACTGCTGATCTTTCTTCTACATGAAGATCAGGAAATTCTTCTTTAGCAAGTTTACTTGCAGAATAAACTGAAGCACCCGCTTCACTGACAATCGCAAAATCTACATCTAAATGATTTTCTTGAATCAATTTAGCGATAAATGCTTCTGTTTCTCTTGATGCTGTCCCATTTCCTATAGCGATAATTTCAACATGATACTGTTGAATTAATTTTAAAAGTAATTGTTTTTCTTTATCATAGTTATTTTTAGGGATAGTAATAAATACTTTATCAATATGTAATACTTTCCCTGTTGTATCTACTACTGCGAGTTTACATCCTGTACGATAAGCTGGATCAACTCCTAAAACGATTTTATTTTTTAAAGGTGCTTGCATTAATAAATTTTCTAAGTTGACGGAGAATACTTTTAATGCTTGCTCATCTGCTTTTTGTGTCAATTCCTTGCGTACTTCTCTTTCAATTGAAGGAAAAAGTAAGCGATGAAAACTGTCAGTAACTGCTTCTAATAAATAGTCATTCGCCTTGCTTTGACGTTGATGAGTTACTCCTCGATAAATATACTGAATAAAATAATCTTGGTCCACTTCAATGTTAACTTGTATAACCTTTTCTTTTTCAGCACGATTAATAGCTAAAATGCGATGAGATACAATAGATTGGACACGTTCATGGTAATCGTAATACATCTCATATACTTTTTGTTCATCTTGATGTTTTTTCTTTTCAGTTGTTTGCAGTATTCCTCTTTTATAAATCATATCTTTAACAAATTTACGATATTTAATATCATCAGCTACGGTTTCAGCAATAATATCTTTTGCTCCTTGCATTGCTTCTTCTACTGTTGAAACTTGACCATTTAAATATTTATTTGCTTCTTTTAATGGGTCATTTTGAGGTAAAGAAAGTAAAAATTGAGCTAAAGGTTCTAGCCCTTTTGCTTTAGCTTCTGTTGCTTTTGTTTTTCTTTTTTCTTTATATGGTCGATATAAATCTTCAACATCACTTAATTGTTTTGCTTTTAAAATATTTTCTTTTAAAGAAGCTGTAAGCATCCCTTTTTCATCTATTAAACGAATAACATCTTCTTTTCTTTTTAATAAATTAACTTGATATTGATAATATTTATCAATTGTTCTAATTTGGTCTTCATCTAAAGCTCCTGTTTTTTCTTTTCGATAACGGGCAATAAAAGGAACAGTATTGCCTTGTTCTAATAAAGATAATACTGCTTCTACCTGTTTATTTGTGATAGTTAATTCTTCTGCAATTGTTTTAATAATATCTTGATTCATAACTTCTCCTAACGATAATACTCACTAATTGTATAAATGATATCCTGATAGATTTCTTCATTTAAATACTCTTTTAATTCACTTGATTTTACAAAGCGATAATCAGTATGTTCATGAGATAAAATAACATGGTCATCATTTGCTAAACATAAATAACCAATTCCCACAGTTTGGTAATCGCTACGTATCTTTGTAAAAGTATAGGCTGGTTTTACAATATCAATTGTGAGTCCCGTTTCTTCTTTTAGTTCACGAATTAACGCTTGATTCGGTGTCTCACCATATTCTAAACCACCACCTGGTAATTCCCAATAACCTAATCCATCACTTGATGGTCGTACTCTTTTCATAAGTAATATTTTTTTGTTGTAAATAACAATGCCTTTAACTGTAATATGAAATCTTATCTTTTCCATCATGATTCTCCTTTGTATACAGTATATCATACCATTAATTATTAAATTTGTTTAAAAAATATTGTGAAAAATGTATAATATTTTTCGAGGTGATAAAATGATTGATTTTAAAGAAGAAGTCTTAAAAAGAAAAGACCAAATGATTGAAGATATAAAAACACTTTGTGCTATTCCATCTGTTCATGATGAAACAACAGTAGGTGAAAATCAACCTTATGGAAAAGCTTGTCGTCAAGCATTAGATAAAATGCTTGAAATTGGAAAACGTGATGGTTTTGTTACTTTAGATGATCAAGGATATGCAGGTCATATTGATATTGGAAATCACAGTGAATATTTTGGTATTCTTGGACATCTAGATGTTGTCCCTGTTAATAAGGTAGGATGGGATAGTGATCCTTTTGAAGTTGTTATTAAGGATGGTAAACTTTTTGGACGTGGTGTTGCAGATGATAAAGGTCCCCTCATTGCAGGATATTATGCAGCAAAAATAATTCATGATTTAAATTTACCTGTCAAAAAAACAATTCGTGTTATTTTTGGATGCGATGAAGAACGTGGTTCTTCTTGTGTAAGACATTATTTTGAAAATCATGAATATCCATCAATGGGATTTACCCCTGATGCAGAATTTCCTGTTGTTTATGGCGAAAAAGGAATGGGAAGTTTTCATATTACTGGACATATTGAAAAAAATGGTTTAGTAGCTATGAGTGCAGGAACACGTGCTAATATTGTTCCTGAAAGTTGTGAAGCTATCATTGAAGGTAACTATAAACAATATGAAAATTCTTATCATGAATTTTTACAAGCTCATCATATAACAGGAACAATTGAAGAAGAAGGAAATTGTACTAAATTAATTTTAAAGGGAAAAAGTGCTCATGCAAGTACACCTGAAGAAGGTATCAACGCTGTTTGTTTAATGGCTCAATATTTAGATACAGTTCTTGATAATGGTTTAATTCATTTTATTGTCAATCACTTATGTGATTACTACGGTCAAGGATTAAAAATTAATCATGATGGACAAATGGGTCCTCTTACAATGAATCTTGGTGTTTTACGTTATCGTAAAGAACAATGTGAAGTTGATTTAGATATGCGTTGTCCTCATGAAATGAATCTACAAGAAATGGCTCATCAAGTTGAAATAATTTGTCAACAATATCAATTATCATGTCAAAGCCATCTTGTTGATCCTCTTTATATTGATCCTCAAAGTGAACTTGTAAGTAAGCTACATGCAGCATATCAAAATGTAACTGGTGATCAAAGTCAACCACAAGCTATCGGTGGTGGAACTTATGCTAAATCAATGCCTAATTGTGTAGCTTTTGGTTGTGAATTTAAAGATGAAGATAATCAAATTCATGGTAATAATGAAAATATTAAGATTGATTCTTTACTTAAAGCAACAGAAATCTTCGCTATCGCTATTTATGATTTAATTAAAGAATAAAAATTTTAACTAAAATAATTTATTGTATTTAAAAATCACTCATTATAAAATGAGTGATTTATTTTTTTTATTGGTGCGGCCAGCCGGACTTGAACCGGCACGGAATCATCCATAAGTCCCTCAAACTTACGTGTATACCAATTTCACCATGGCCGCATTAAATCGCTTATTTATTTTATCATATTTCATTTTAGATGACAAATAAAAATACCCCTTTTACTAGATGTAAAAGAGGTACGTATCCTCATTATTTATTTTTAATTTGATCCAATTCATTTAAATCATATGGTGTTTCTTGATATACATAATAATTGAGCCAGTTAGAAAATAACAAATATGCATGACTACGCCATTTTACTTGAATTTCCCCTTGAATATCATCACCACGATAATAATTTTTAGGCATGACACAATCATCACCTTTAGCTAAATCTCGACGATATTCTTTATCTAAAGTATCTGGATCGTATTCAGGATGTCCTGTAACAAAAAAACGAGAGCCATCTTTTTCAGCTACTAAATAAACTCCTGCTTCGTCACTTGTTGCTAAAATATCCAAACTATCAACTGTACGAATATCTTCAGCAATGACAGTCGTATAACGTGAATGAGGTGCATAAAACTGATAATCAAATCCTCTTAATATTTTTCTTTTCATTTTATCTACATTAGTATGATGGAAATAAACACCTGTTAATTTTTCTTTGAGTTCATGCTTTTCAATTCCATAATAGTGATGTAAAGCTGCTTGAGAAGCCCAACAAATAAAGAAAGATGAAAAAACATTCGTTTTAGCCCATTCAAATATAGCTTCCATTTCTTGCCAATAATCAACATCTTCAAATTTTAATTTTTCTACTGGTGCTCCTGTAACAATTAATCCATCATAACGATTATCTTTTATTTCAGAAAATGTTTTGTAGAATGCAAGCAAATGTTCTTGTGGTGTATTTTTAGATACATGACTTTCCATACATACCCAATCCACTTCAATTTGTAACGGTGTATTAGATAATAATCTTAATAATTGGGTTTCTGTTGTAATTTTAGTAGGCATAATATTAACAATGCATATTTTTAATGGTCTGATTCTTTGAGAAGTTGCTCTTGTTTCATCCATCACAAAGATATTTTCTTTTTTTAATATTTGACTTGCTGGTAAGTCATTAGGTATTTTAATTGGCATAATTTCACTCCTTAAAATGATAATAATTCATTAAATATTTTTAATATATAAGCATCTGACATTCCTGATAAATAGTCCAAAATACTTCTAGCAACTGCTTTTTCATCAGTTGAAAAATGATAAATAACTTTATTTTGATAAAGTATTGGTCGATGGACTCCTTCAATCATCCCGTATTTTTCAAGCCAATGCATATAACCAGGGATGACAAGCGGATAAGTTGCACGATCTTTTTCCAATTCTAATAAAGGATTAGTTTGATGTTTTTTTGCTTGTTCATGATATTTCATTAGAAAATCAAAAATAGAAGTTAATATCAACTTGACATAGTTACTATGTATTTTTACTCGATCAATAAGATAAATGTTTTGATAATTAAATTTCATAATCATTTTCATTACTTGATAAGCTTCATCTGACAAACATATTCCTGTTTCTAAAGATGAATTCATTGCAACATCGCTAATAAAGTAATTAACAACAGTTCCATTATTGATAGCCGAAAATGGTTGCTTTGTAATCTGATTAATATCTTCTTTTAATTTATTAAGTTGTCCTTCTGTTAAAATATGTAAACGTAATGCATCTTCAATGTCTCTGGCTAAATATGCTATTTTATCAGCCATCTTAACAACACAACCTTCCCATGTATAAGGGTTATATTGTCCAGGTTGAGTATATTCATTTAAATCAATATACTCTTTTCTTTTGGTAATTGATTTTTGATTCATTTCGCCACAATGACTAATAATGCCATCTCTAATGGCATAAGTCAAATTTAGATTATGTCGAATATGCTGATTATCCTCTAATGTTTCAATATTATCAATAAAATGTAAACTATTACGTTCATGCCAAAATGAATCTAATCCATTTTGGTGAGCAATCTCATTTAGAATGCATTCACCTCCGTGACCAAAAGGAGCATGTCCAATATCATGTCCTACTGCAATGGCTTTGGTCAACTCATTATTAAGTCCTAAATAATTAGATAATGTGTAACTGACTGATTCTACTAAACTCACATGTTCACTTCTAGTACAAACATGGTCATCTTCAACTGCAAAAAAAACTTGAGTTTTATGTTTTAAGCGTCGATAACCTAGTGAAAAAATAATTCTTGTATAATCTCGTCCAAATTCACTACGCATATCATTCTTTCTTTGATAAATAGGTTCTCGTCTTGAAACAGCTCTTTGATAATCTGGATGATTTTCATTCATGGCTTCACTTTTAAAACTATCTTTTGGCATATTTTCACCTCACCCAACATTATAAATGATTTATAAAAAAGATAAAGAAAAACATTAACTTTACGCTAATGCTTTTCTTTTATATAAAGTAAACCATGATACTGAAATGATTCCTTTAAATATACTTGATAATGATATTGCCCACCAAATACCATTGAGTCCAAGATATTGAGTCAATATTAAAATCATCGGTATTCTTGCTGTAGTAAGAACAATAGAAATGAATGATGGTGCAACAGAATTTCCTAAACCACTAAAAGCACCGGATGTTGTAATTTCAGCTGTCATAAATAATTGAGAATAACCTAAAATAGTTAAATAACTTATTCCTAGTGGTAACACTTGAGGATCATCTAAGAATATTTTGAATATAGGACCAGGTATCATAATGAGAAGTCCTGTACAAATAAGTCCCCATATTAAAACAATTGTCATCATAACCCGATATCCTTTATTAACCCGCTGATACTGTTTTGCACCGTAATTTTGAGCTATGAAAGAATTAATAGAAGCTTCAAAACCATCTGCCATATTCCAAGAAATTGCTTCAACTTGACTGCCTATTTTTTGAGCAGCTACAGCCCCATCTCCATAACCAGCAACAAATCTAGCCACAATCATAGAACATATTGAAAATAGCATACTTTGCAAAGCTAAAGGAAAACCTATTTTTAAAATATCTATATATATTTTACGAGCATGTATTTGTAATAAAGTTAAATGTTGAAATAATGCCTTTTTCCCTTTTAACATAATAATAAATAATAAAAATACAAAAAGCTGAGCTCCTACAGTTGCTAGGGCAGCACCTAATACATTGAGTTTTGGAAAAATACCAACACCAAAAATTAAAATAGGATCAAAAACCAAGTTCAAAACTAAACCGATACTATTTGCTACAAAAGGTGTATGGCTATCACCAGAAGCATTAAGCAAACCAGTAATCACTTGATTTAGAAAACTAAAAATAACTAAACCACATGTCACTTGTAAATAAATAATAGCATCTTTAACTGTACTTACATTATTCAAATGAAATAACCCAATAAAAAAAGAGGACATCGTTATCATAATAATCCCAAATATTCCAGCAAATGCTATAGCCATTTGAAAAGCACTGGAACAATAGATTCGCGCTTGTTTTAAATCATGCCTTCCAAGAGCATGTCCAACTTTAACTTGACCACCAACTCTAGGCATCATCACAAGTCCTGAAGATAGCCATGTAAACATACCAGCAACTCCAACTGCAGCTACACTATTCGCCCCTAGTTTGCCAATCCAAATCATATCAACTAAACTATAAGCCATTTGCATCATTGCAGTTAAAACAATAGGAATAGTTAATTTAGTGAGTGTTGTAAGAATTTTTCCTTTTAATAAATCTAATGTCATAAAATCACCTTATTTAATATTATCATAAAAAACAAAAAAAGTAGACACGTATTTGTGTCTACTTCATTTATATTAATATTGTTTTTCAAGTAAAGAAGCTGCTGCTTTATCCACGATAACTGTTACATCTGGATGATTTTGTAAAATACTTGCTGGTAATTCAGGAGTTACTTCTCCTTCTAACATTCCTTTTACTGCTTTTGCTTTACCTTCACCAAATGCAAGTAATAATACTTTTTTAGCATTCATAATATTAGCGATTCCCATACTTACTGCTTGTTTAGGTACTGCATCTTCATCCCCATTAAAGAATAAACGAGCATTATCTTTAATTGTACTTTCTTTTAAGTCTACAACATGAGTTACTGAATCAGCTGGTGTACCTGGTTCATTAAATCCTATATGTCCATTAGATCCAATTCCTAATAATTGAATATCTACTTGATTTTGTTTTAATGCTTCATTATAAGCGTTACAAGCTGCTTGTAAGTCACCTTTACCGACAGGTACATGAACATTTTCAGGATTAATATTAATATGATTGAATAAATGTTCAAACATGAAATAATAATAACTTTGTGGATGTGTTCCATCTAATCCTACATATTCATCTAAATTATATGATTTAACTTTACTATAATCAGTACCATTTTCTTTATGGTCTTTAACCATATTATTATATAAATCAATTGGTGTTGTTCCTGTTGCTAATCCTAATATTGTTTCTGGATTATTTTTTACTTGATCAATAATAATTTTAGCCCCTTCTTGGCTTGCGATTTCACGATTTTCTGCTACAATAACTTTCATTTTTATCTATCCTCCGTACAACATCATCATAGCATGTCTAGACAAACAATGCAACCTAAAATAATATTTTTAACGTTGAAATGAAAAGGCTTTATTTTTTTGATGAAATAATGTAGAATGTGAATGTAAATATGGAGGTGTTTTTTAACATGATTAAAGGAATTGGAGCATCTAGTGGAATTGCGATTGCTAAAGCATATAAACTAGTTATGCCAGATTTAACTGTAACAAAAACTACAGTTGAAGACGTTGAAGCTGAAATCAAAAAATTTGATGAATGTATGGCTCAAACTGCAAAAGAATTAGAAGCCATCAAAGAAGCAGCTTCTAAAAATTTATCAGCTGAAGAAGCTGCAGTATTTGATGCCCATGCATTAGTACTTCAAGATCCAGAGTTAAAAACTCAAGTTGAAGATAAAATTAAAAATGAAAAAATTAATGCTGATGCTGCATTAGATGAAGTAGCTCAACAATTCATCGCAATGTTTGAAATGATGGATGATGATTATTTTAGAGAAAGAGCAGCTGATATTAAAGACGTATCTCGTCGTTTATTAGCTAACTTACTTGGTAAATCATTACCAAATCCAGCATTAATTGATGAAGAAGTTGTTATTATCGCAGATGATTTAACTCCATCTGATACTGCTCAATTAAATAAAAACTTAGTAAGAGGTTTTGCTACTAATATTGGTGGTAGAACATCTCACTCAGCTATCATGGCTCGTTCATTAGAAATTCCAGCTGTTGTAGCTTGTAAAACAATTACTGAAGAAGTAAAAGATGGTGACATGATTGTTCTAGATGGTATTGAAGGAACAGTTATGGTTAACCCAGATGAAGCAACAGTTAAAGAATATGAAACTAAACGTGCTGAATTTATTGCTTACAAAGAAGAATTAAAGAAATTAGTTAATGAAAAAACAGTCACTACTGATGGACATCATGTAGAATTAGTTGCTAACATCGGATCTGCAAAAGATTTAGCAGGTGTTAAAGAAAACGGTGGTGAAGGTGTTGGATTATTCAGAACTGAATTCTTATATATGGAATCTGCTGAATTACCAACTGAAGAACAACAATACGAAGTTTACAAAGAAGTATTAGAAGGTATGGAAGGTAAACCAGTAGTTGTAAGAACATTAGATATCGGTGGAGATAAAGAAATCGAAGCAATCGATTTACCAAAAGAAATGAATCCATTCTTAGGTGTTCGTGCTATTCGTTTATGTTTCCAAAGAGAAGATATCTTTAGAACTCAATTAAGAGCATTACTTAGAGCATCAGTTCATGGTGATTTAAGAATTATGTTCCCTATGATTGCTACATTACAAGAATTCCGTAAAGCTAAAGGAATCTTATTAGAAGAAAAAGAAAAATTAGTTAAAGAAGGCGTTCAAGTTAGTGATACATTACAAGTTGGTATCATGATTGAAATTCCTGCAGCAGCTGTTTTAGCTGATAAATTTGCTAAAGAAGTTGATTTCTTCTCAGTAGGTACAAATGACCTAGTTCAATATACATTTGCTGCTGATAGAATGTCTTCAGGTGTAAGTTATTTATATCAACCATTTAATCCATCAATTTTACGTTTATTAAAACATGTTATTGATTCTGCACATAAAGAAGGTAAATGGGCTGGTATGTGTGGAGAAATGGCTGGTGAAGCTATCGCTGCTCCTATCTTAATTGGATTAGGATTAGATGAATTCTCAATGTCAGCAACATCAATTCTTGCACAAAGAAAATTAATCAATAGTATTGATAAAAAAGAAATGGAAGACTTAGCTAATAAAGCATTAGATTGCTGTACAATGGATGAAGTTGTAGAATTAGTTAAATCTACAGTTAAAATGTAATATTAAAGAAGCAGGATGCATTCCTGCTTTTTATTTTTTAAAAAATTGTTCTTATTATTAATAATACTTTAAACTTTAATCAATTTAGATTTTTCAAAATCATTAAAAAAAGACATCATTTGTTTTGATGTCTTTTCTATTCAAGATTATTATTCTTTTCTTTAAAAGTAATTGTAATAGTTATGACTAATAAAAAAGATACTAGAAAGTATCAAGTATCAATTATTATAAATATAAAAAAAAGAACTGGCAGTTCGCTATTGTTGCACCGTAGCACTATCGTCGCCGTGATGATGCTTAACTTCTGTGTTCGGTATGGGAACAGGTGTGTCCATCATGCTATCACTACCAGATCTTCTCTTTTAAGTCATTCCTTTCGAAATCACTCAAAACCGGATAATAGTTCTTTCTTCTTTTCAAGCAGCTTGCCTTTCGGTCAAGCCCTCGACCTATTAGTATCAGTCCGCTTAACATGTCACCATGCTTGCACTCCTGACCTATCTACCTTATCGTCTTTAAGGGGTCTTACTTGCTTGCGCAATGGGAAATCTCATCTTGAAGTGGGTTTCACACTTAGATGCCTTCAGCGTTTATCCCTTCCGCATTTAGCTACCCAGCTATGCCACTGGCGTGACAACTGGTCCACCATTGATGCGTCCATCCCGGTCCTCTCGTACTGAGGACAGATCTTCTCAAATTTCCTGCGCCCACGACAGATAGGGACCGAACTGTCTCACGACGTTCTGAACCCAGCTCGCGTACCGCTTTAATGGGCGAACAGCCCAACCCTTGGAACCGACTACAGCTCCAGGATGCGATGAGCCGACATCGAGGTGCCAAACCTCCCCGTCGATGTGGACTCTTGGGGGAGATCAGCCTGTTATCCCCAGGGTAGCTTTTATCCGTTGAGCGACGGCCTTTCCATTCAGCACCGCCGGATCACTAAGCCCGACTTTCGTCCCTGCTCGACTTGTGGGTCTCGCAGTCAAACACCCTTTTGCCTTTGCACTCTGCGCTTGGTTTCCATCCAAGCTGAGGGTATCTTTGGGCGCCTCCGTTACTCTTTGGGAGGCGACCGCCCCAGTCAAACTGCCCACCTGACACTGTCCCGTCATCAGTTCCATGACGTCCGGTTAGAACTCCAATACAGCAGGGGTAGTATCCCAACAGCGGCTCCTCGAATGCTGGCGCACTCGTCTCTTTGCCTCCTACCTATCCTGTACATGCTGCATCAAAGTCCAATATCAAGCTACAGTAAAGCTCCATGGGGTCTTTCCGTCTAGTCGCGGGTAACCTGCATCTTCACAGGTACTAAGACTTCACCGAGTCTACAGCTGAGACAGCGCCCAAATCGTTACGCCTTTCGTGCGGGTCAGAACTTACCTGACAAGGAATTTCGCTACCTTAGGACCGTTATAGTTACGGCCGCCGTTTACTGGGGCTTCGGTTCGATGCTTCTCTTTCGATGACATGTCCCCTTAACCTTCCAGCACCGGGCAGGCGTCACCCCCTATACGTCGCCTTTCGGCTTAGCAGAGAGCTGTGTTTTTGGTAAACAGTCGCTTGGGCCGTTTCACTGCGGCTCATATCTCTATGAGCACTCCTTCTCCCTAAGTTACGGAGTCATTTTGCAGAGTTCCTTAGCTATAGTTCTCTCGCTCACCTTAGGATTCTCTCCTCACCCATGTGTGTCCATTTTCGGTACGGGTTGATAAATAATTAACACTAGAAGCTTTTCTTGGAAGCTTGCTTCAGCGACTTCTGTACTCGCCGTAGCTTTCCATTCGCATCACGTCTTCGCATTTCCAGACTGCGGATTTGCCTACAGTCCTGCTACCTCGCTTGCACGCACCCTTCCAGCCGTGCGCCTCGCCTAGCCTTCTCCGTCACTCCTTCATTTACTTACCAAGTGCAGGAATCTCTACCTGCTGTCCATCGACTACGCCTCTCGGCCTCGCCTTAGGTCCCGACTTACCCAGAGCGGACGAACCTTCCTCTGGAAACCTTGGGTTTTCGGTGCGAGGGATTCTCACCCTCGTTCCGCTACTCACACCGGCATTCTCTCTTCCATATGCTCCACCGCTCCTTTCGGTACGACTTCTTCGCTCATGGAACGCTCCCCTACCATCCCTTGGGATCCGTAGCTTCGGTAGTATGCTTAGCCCCGGTAAATTATCGGCGCAGAGTCATTCGACTAGTGAGCTGTTACGCACTCTTTAAAGGATGGCTGCTTCTGAGCCAACCTCCTAGTTGTCTGGACATCTCCACATCCTTTTCCACTTAGCATACATTTTGGGACCTTAGCTGACGGTCTGGGCTGTTTCCCTCTTGACAACGGACCTTATCACCCGCTGTCTGACTGCCGGGCTTGTCTTCGTGACATTCGCAGTTTGATTATGTTCAGTACCCCGAGATGGGGCCATCACATATTCAGTGCTCTACCTTCACGCGACTCACTCCCGACGCTAGCCCTAAAGCTATTTCGGGGAGAACCAGCTATCTCCGAGTTCGTTTGGAATTTCACCCCTAGCCACAGCTCATCCGCCAACGTTTCAACGGGGGTCGGTTCGGTCCTCCATCGGGTTTTACCCCAACTTCAACCTGGCCATGGCTAGATCACTCGGTTTCGGGTCTACTACCTCAGACTTTCGCCCTCTTAAGACTCGCTTTCGCTTCGGCTCCGCATATCCTGCTTAACCTCGCCTGAAATAGTAACTCGCCGGTTCATTCTACAAAAGGCACGCCATCACCCTTTAACGGGCTCTGACTTCTTGTAGGCATATGGTTTCAGGTTCTCTTTCACTCCCCTCCCGGGGTTCTTTTCACCTTTCCCTCACGGTACTGGTTCACTATCGGTCACAGTTGAGTATTTAGCCTTGCCGGATGGTCCCGGCCGATTCAGACAGGATTCCTCGTGTCCCGCCCTACTCAGGTGCCTGCTCATCTTTCGCTTGCATTTCGCATACGGGGATCTCACCCTCTCTGTCTTTACTTCCCAGTAAATTCTGCTATGCTCGCTCTGTCGACTTTCTACAGGTCCTTCTACCCCGACCCTCAGGTCGGTTTGGGCTCCTTCCCTTTCGCTCGCCACTACTCAGGATATCATTCTTATTTTCTTCTCCTCCGGGTACTTAGATGTTTCAGTTCCCCGGGTCTCGCCTCGTCATGTCTATTTTTTCAACATGCGATCTGCACAATCTCTTATGCAGGGGTTCCCCCATTCGGATATCACCGACTCTCTGTGTGCTTACCACTTATCGATGCATTTCGCTGTTTGCTGCGTCCTTCTTCGCCTTACTGTGCCTAGGCATTCGCCATACGCCCTTTCTTGCTTTACCTTTCGGTTTGCTTGCTTGAACTTTTTCAAAAACACTTTCGTTTCGTTTCTGTAAAATCTTAGTTTCGACTATCAGAAAGACTTATTTCTTTTCATAAGTCTCATCTCATATCTTCTCTATTATCCAGTTTTCAATGATCTCTTTGAGTAATCTAAATCACTCAAAACTAAACAGTATAACCCACAACTCTTTCTCCTTAGAAAGGAGGTGATCCATCCCCACGTTCCCGTAGGGATACCTTGTTACGACTTCACCCCAATCATCAGTCCCACCTTAGACAGCTCCTTCCTTGCGGTTAGGCCACCGGCTTCGGGTGTTACCAACTCTCATGGTGTGACGGGCGGTGTGTACAAGGCCCGAGAACGTATTCACCGTGACATGCTGATTCACGATTACTAGCGATTCCAACTTCGTGCAGTCGAGTTGCAGACTGCAGTCCGAACTGAGAACAGTTTTATGGGTTTCGCTCCACCTCGCGGCTTCGCTTCCCTTTGCTCTGTCCATTGTAGCACGTGTGTAGCCCAGGTCATAAGGGGCATGATGATTTGACGTCATCCCC
>OLOG01000289.1_pt1 | contig 50437 bp, 45 predicted proteins | sample 1672351 | NCBI WGS metagenome assembly OLOG01 (sample SAMEA3136674, study PRJEB25190) | human gut metagenome | biome: human gut; feature: human-associated habitat; material: faeces | place: Austria | collected 2013 | reverse complement strand
CGCGTCAGCATCGGGGAGAGGTACGGCTATATGTCAATGGTGGTTTAACAGCGGGTCTTTGGGTTCTCAAACACGGAAACAAAACCATTACCATGTAAGTCTCCTTTTGCTTGCGCCCCCGCACACCTGCATAATAGCGTCTATGGAAAAATCCGAGACATACCGGCTGAAGCGGCTTTGGCTTTTGCTGCCCGGCGCGGCCGCGCTTGTGCTGACCTGGGTGGCGAGCGCGAACCCGTCGCTGACCGAGGCGCGGTTCTCGCGAGGCGTCTACCCGTGGCTGTCGTCGGCGTGGGGGTTTCTGCCGTCGCTGGCGCCGTTCTCGGTGGCGCAGTGGGTCGTGGTGGCGGCACTCGCGTTCTGCATCGGGTGGCTCGGCTTCTACCTCGTCGCCTTCGTACGTGGGCGCGGTCGGCGGCGGTTCGTGCTGTGGCGCGCGCTGACCACAATGCTCGCCGTGCTATCGGTGGCCTATTGCATCTTCGCCCTCATGTGCGGGCTGAACTACTACCGCCACACCTTCGCCGAGGACGCCGGATTCGAGCTGAGGGAATCTTCCACCGCAGAGCTGGCAGCGCTCTGCGAGAACCTGGCCGCTAACATGAACGAGACGCGCGCCGAGGTGACCGCGACAACAAACGAGGGAGAAGCCACCCGAGCCGGCGCCGAAATGGCCGCGATCCCCGACGAGTACGCCGAATCTCGCGGCGGCTTCTGGACCTACTCCCACGAGACCGTCGCGAACATGGAGGCGCTGGCCGAACGCTACCCGGCGCTCGCGCGGCCGCTGTACTCCCCTCCCAAACCCGTGCTCTTCTCGGAGCTGATGAGCTACGCCGACATCGCCGGCATGTACTTCCCCTTCACCGTGGAGTCGAACATCAACACCGACGGGCCGTTCTTCACCATCCCCGCCACCATGGGGCACGAGATGGCCCACCAATGCGGCTTCATGCGCGAAGACGAAGCGAACTTCATCGGGTACCTCGCCTGCAAGGACGCAAGTGACCCGCTGACACGCTACAGCGGCTACTCGCTCGCCTACGACTACGCGCTCTCGGCGCTCGTCAAGGCGGATCGTGACACAGCCGTGACCGTAAACGACAAGCTGTCGGAAGAGGTGAAAGCGGATCGTCGCGCGCGCTCGGAATACCTGCGACAGTTCGAAGGTCCTGTAGCCGAAATGTCGAACGCCGCCAACAACGCCTACCTGAAAGCGAACCAGCAGCAAGATGGCACTAGAAGCTACGGCCGCATGGTTGATCTGCTGCTGGCCGAGGCGCGGCAAGAGGCCGAACAAGCGCAAGATCCTTCGGCGTAGCGCCCGCGTCGCAATACTCCGACTGCGGCGCCCGGCGACTGCGACACTCCGGCAGTCGCGTCACCCCGGCGGCGCGACGAGCAGCGACCCGGCAAAAACGCGAGCCTCCGGGCGCAGGAGCGCACAGGGCCTGAAAAAGCGAGGGCTCCCGGACATTGGAACATGCCCGGGAGCCCTAAGCGCTGGGGAGGGTTGCAGAGACTGCGTTTACCGCACCGTGAAATCGAGCGAGGCCGACAGCGGCGACACAACCCCGTCAGCCGTTCGCGCACGGGCGATCATATGGTAGTCGCCCGGCTGATCGAAACTGGTCGTAAAGCTCCAGTTGACCCACTTGTCTGCCGTGGCGCCGTCGGTCGGGCAGCTCGTCCAGGTATCTCCGTCATCGAACGAGAACTCAATCGCGGCAATAGGGCTACCCAGATCGTCAGCAACGCCCTCGAAGCTCACCTGATCACCGACGGAGAACGTGCTCTCCTCCGCCTTGTTGGCTATCTCGATCTTGTTACGGTAGGTGGGCTCCACGCCCTGCACCTCGGGCTCTACCGCCTCGCGCGTCAGCGAAATGTCCACGATATTGCGCGTGAAATAGTGGGCGACCGTCTCGGGCATCCACAGCTGAAGGGACGAATCGGCCGTCGATTTCAGCTCCTGGCCGTTCACCTGGTACACGAGCAGCGCATTCTTCTCCAAAGCGTAGCGCAGCGGCAGCGGCTGACCGAAGCCGTCGGCGCCGTAGGCCGTTACCGTATTGACGCCCTCTTCCAAATCGGCCATCTCCACGACGCTTGCCAGCGGCACGCCAACCACGTAGGCTTGCCCAAACGGCGAGCCCGTCATGCAGGAGCAGCCCATGAGAACGCCCTGCTCGTCATCAAGCTCGGAGACATCCACCGAGAACGTCTTCTGGATATCGCCCGATACGTTCACGAAGAAATTCGCCTGGCCTTCGCCCGCATCAACGAGCTCCTGGGCCGGCTTCGAGCACATGGAGAGAATAGCCGTACCGAACACGTTGAACAGCTCGTCGTTCGGCGTCGTCCCTTTCTGATTGAACTCGAACGCTCCCTGAACGTTGGCAATGCGCGTGTAGCTGTCGTCCAGCAGGTTGGCCAGCTCGGCCGAGATGGTGTAGGCGCCCTCTTGATGCACAACGCCTGTCGGCGACAAGGGCTCGTCGGCCTGTGCCGGAGCAGGCTTAATGCCGTTCGAAAAACCGGCCACCGCCCCCGACGCCAGCAGCAGCGCGCCCATAGCGCTCGAGGCTATTTTCTGAGATCTCTTCATCGCGATCGTTCCCCTTCTAGTTCTGGCCGCCTGCCGCCGCAGCGCGCGGGGGCACGAGGCTCGTCGTCTCCAGCACAACCGTGTCCTCCTTGGAGGGGAGCACGTCCTTGGCATTCACGAGCACCGTATGGGTCTGCTTGCTCTCGCTGCCTTCTGCCGTCGTTGCGCGCACAGTCAGCCGATAGGCACCCTGCTCGGGCGGCGTCCACTGCAGATGCCACCACACCACGCGATTCGGGTCGGTGTCGGCCAGATCGAAGGCCGTCCACGTCTCCCCTCCGTCGAAGGAGAACTCCATCTGGGAAATGTGCTCGTTGTAAGCGTCCACGTAGCCATGGAAGTCGAAGGGCTTGCCCGACTCAATCACAAGGCCTTCCGGCACATCGAGAATCGTCGCGTTCGGTCGGTTCACAATGACGCCGTTCTCATCGAACCAGCCGTTGGGGCTTCCGTCGTAATTCTCGGCGCAGTACTTCGAGTCGCCGAAATCGGGCGGGCAATCGTCGGCCACGGTGTAGGCGTTGATCTGCTTGGAGAACACCTGGGCGTCCACGCCCTCAACCCAGTTCGTGCACGGATATCCCTGCTTGGCGCCCAAAGGCTCGCCGTTGATCTTGTAGACGAGAAGCGCCTCGTTGGCATTCAGCTTATCAAGGGAGAACGAGCGCCTCGAAGAACCATCGGCGCGCATAGCGCGCACGCCGTTGGCTCCGTCGGTGATACCGCCGGCCTTCTCAACAAGCCAGCTGACGGGAATGCCCGTGATCTTGACGTTCGAGATGCCGCCACCGCCGACCATATTCCAGCTGCAGACGATCTTCGAAGTCTTCTCGACGACCACGCCAGCCTTCTCGGCCTCGTCAACCAGCTCCTTCAGGGTAGCGGTATAAGGGGCCTTGACCAGACCGTCGATGGTGATCTCCCAATTGTCGAACAGGCTCTGGGGCAGATTGGTTCCCAGCACACCGGCACCGTGGCGCATCTGGTCGTAGTAGGCGTGCATCCACTCGAACGAGAAAGCGTTGTCCTGGGTCGTCTCCTGCTCGAAGCTGAAGTCGACGTCGCCCAGATCCTCGCTTGCGATATTGTTCACGCCCCACAGATGATCGTACTTCACCAGGTCCCACATCTCCATGCCCTGGCCGTTGTCCGTGGCATTGTGGCAGCTGTTGCAGTTCCCGCCGTACTCCTCCGCGAACTGCACCTTATGGCGCGCACCGAAGTGGACGGCGTGCATAAGGGTGCCGAATTCCATGTTCTTCTCCATGTAGCCCGGCGCCCAGTGGTGGCAGTTGATGCACTCCTGCACCGTGAGGTTGCTCTTAATGTCGTCGTTCCAAACCTGAGTGTGCTCGAACGCCATGTTCTTGAGCACCGAGCCCAAGTCAGCATGGCAGGAACCACAGCCCCGATTGTCGGAGTCGAGCCAGTAGGTGTTGTAGGAATTCGTATTCGCCTGCGTCTGCCACGCGCCGGAAGCCAGACCGTACTCGGTGGGCGTCCGCTGCACCATGCGGCCGTCGGGCAGCGTGCGCACCTCGGGCGAATACTCCTCGGCGACCATATCCCAGCGATCGTAGAGCTGGTCGATGTAGTCCTTGCCGAGGAAGACGTCCTCCCCGATGTCCCCGTGGGTCGTTCCCTCCGCGCCAGCGATGACCGCGAGCTCGTCTTCGGTGTATTCGCGATCCTTTCCGCTCTGTGACTCCTCGCCAGACGCTTCGGCTCCCGCATCCGCCGTGGCATCGGGCGTCGGCGCCTGGGGCGCGCACCCGGCGACCGCGCCGAGCCCGAACACCAGACAGATCGTCAAGACCGCCAGCATTCTCTTTGCTGCCATTGTCTCTCCTTTCCTTCCCTTTCCTCTCTTTAAACCCATCCCGACACAGATGGGCACGCCGCCGGATCCTTCCGGCAACCGGCGACATCCTATCGAGAAGGAGGCGAAACCGCATCGGCCCAATGGTCGATTTGGCGTCAATCAGGCCCTTTTCCAAAAATCAGCCCCTATGGCCGATGGACAAAAAACTCTTTTCTGAGCTGGTGATTCTTTGATCTTTGATCAAATGCGATCTTATCTTCGCCTTTTTCAGAAGACTCGCCGAGGAAATTTTGGCTACAATGAGAGCGCATTTGCCGAGCCCATCGGGGAAGGGCCGTATTCGTTCAAATAGAAGGAGGGGAAATGGCCGAGAGCCCACGCCGGCGCATTCTCGCGCACGTCAGGCTAGCCGACATCTGTTGCGTCATCGGACTGGCGCTGAACTTCATGTGGTGCTCCCTCGAAGGCCACGCCCTGCGGTTCGCCGAGACAGCCGCGCAGTTCCAGTTCCCCCTTAACCCTCGCGGATTCTGGCTCATGGGCTTCTGTCTGCTAGCCCTGCTCTATCTCGCAGTCCCCCATTGGCTGAAGCGCTGGGAAAACACCTTGAAGGGCATCGTCCCGCTCTGCGGAGCCGCCGGAACGCTCGCCTTCGCCACGGCGCCCCTGCAGTCGGCCGTTCCGCCATTGGCCCTCGGCCTCGCCGGCCTCGCCGTCTCCGGACTCGGCTACTTCTGGTTCGCCTCGCGCTGCTTCACCCTCATGGCCCGTGCTCGCTCGATCATGGCCATTGCCTGGGCCATCGTCGCCGCCGTGCTTTTGAAGACCTTCCTTTTGCCCGTTGCAACCGATCTGCTGGATTCCGAGGCCCAGGTAGTCTTCGCCTGCGCCATTCCCATCTTGAGCTCGTTGCTTCTTTGGATCGCCCAGCTTTCCCTTGGCGTCACCGCAGTATTCAGTCTCGCACGCCCCATGCGCGCGGGAAGGATCTCCCTTCCGGCCCAGCGCAACTTCATACTGCTGCTCATTCTCAGCGCCTTCCTTCTTGCCACCGTGCGTCGACTCAGCTTCTGGGGAACATGGGGCGAGACCTCAACGTTTTCCATTGCGCCCTTATGGGGCCTTCCGGAGCTGGCCATAATGGCGGCATGCCTCGCCGCTTTCGTGTGGGGTGCCTTTGCGCGCACCGCTTCCCTTCCCGTGGCCTTCCGGTTCCAGCCCGCCATCGTGGTAGTGGTCACGGGCCTGTTCATTGCGGCTATGGCCCAACCCGCCCAGAACGTGCTTGTGAGCACAGCCGTGGCCATCATCATCCACGTCGATGAGGCCTGCGCCTACCTCCTTTTCTGGACCGTCGTCGCGCTCTCGCTCGACACGCTCGACATACCCCCGTTCCGCGTGCTCGGCATCGGCGGCCTTATTTACGCGGGAAGCTCCCTTATCTGGGTGGCCGCCGGAAGTCATATCGCCGACATGGGCGGCGCATTGGTGACCTTGGCCGCCTACGTCGGCATTATGGCCCTCATGTGGTACACCTACCGCAAGACCAAGATCAGCACCGACGAAAGCGGTCGCCACGAAGACGGATACTCGCCGCAGGTACCGAATACCGACAGAGGCAGGGAGGAGCTCGAAGATCCCGGCAGCATCACCGACTCCATCGCCGAACGATGCAAGGTGCTCTCGGAGCGCTACCATCTGACGCATCGGGAGAAAGAGGTGCTTTCCCTGCTCGCTCAAGGACGCACGCGCGCTTACATTCAGGAAGAGCTGGTGCTCTCCGTCAGCACCGTAAAGACCCACATTTCCCATATCTACGCGAAGCTCGGCGTCCACGATCGTCAGGGAGTAATGGACCTGGTGCTGAAGAAGGAATCGGACGATTCGGAGACGTCGCCCCGCGCGCTTTAGGACTCCTTTTTACTCTCCCCTCAAACGGGCGCGGTAAAGACCATATTCCAAAGAATCGACCAGAGCGTTCCACGAGGCCTCAATGACGTTCTCGGACACGCCCACGGTACCCCAGGTATCGATGCCGTCGGTGGCAGTGATGGTCACGCGGGTGGTGGCGTCGGTGCCCTGGCTCTCATCGAGCAGACGCACCTTGTAGTCGATGAGCTCCATGGCCGCCATCTGCGGATAGGATGCCGAGATAGCCATGCGCAGGGCGGCGTCCAGCGCACCCACAGGACCCGCGCTCTCGCCCGTGGCCACAAACCGCCCCTCCCCCACGTGTATTTTCACCGTGGCCTCGGACAGGGCGTCTTTGGCCAGGGCTCCCGTGTCCTCGCGATCGTCCACGATAACGCGGAAGCTCTCCAGCGAGAAGGCCGGAGCGTAGAGCCCCAGATGACGCATGAGCAAAAGCCCCAGCGAGCCATCGGCCACCTCATAGGTGAATCCGGCCGCCTCGCGCTCCTTGATGTCGTCGAGCACCGCCTGCACGTCCACGCCGGCCGCTTCCAGATCGAAGCCGAGGCTTCTCGCCTTCGCCAGAAGCGATGCCTTGCCGGCCAGCTCACTCACCACTGTGCGGCTCGTGTTGCCCACGGCGGCGGGGCTCACGTGCTCGTAGGCGGCGGGGAACCGCGCGATGGCGCTGGCGTGCAAGCCGCCCTTGTGGGCGAAGGCCGAAGAGCCCGTGTAGGGATGATGCGCGGGCATGGACACGTTGCAGAGCTCGGCCACGTACTGGGCCACGCCTGTAAGCTGGACGAGGCTGCGGTGCCCCACGCATTCCGCACCCATCTTCAGCTCCAAGTCGGCGATGACCGTGAGCAGGTCGGTGTTGCCCACGCGCTCGCCGATGCCGTTCACGGTACCCTGCACCTGCGTGGCGCCGGCGCGCACGGCCGCGAGCGTGTTGGCCACCGCGCAACCGGAGTCGTTGTGGCAGTGGACGCCAAAGGCCTGGTTCGGGAAGGCGGCGACTGTGGCCGCGACGATCTGCTCCACCTCGAAGGGCAGCGCGCCTCCGTTGGTCTCGCAAAGATCCACCGAGTCGGCGCCCGCCTCCACGGCCGCCCCCACGCAGGCCAGGGCATAGTCGCGATTTGCTTTGAAGCCGTCGAAGTAGTGCTCGGCATCGAACACCACATGCCGGCCAGCCGCCTTCAAGTGGGCCACCGACTCGCCGATCATGCGCAGGTTCTCTTCGAGCGTCGTTTGCAGCGCGCGCTCCACCTGGGCGTCCCACGTCTTCCCGACGATAGTGACCACCGGCGCCCCGCACGCGATGAGGTCGGCCAACCCGGGATCCTCGGCAGCGGCGACGCCCTTCTTGCAGGTGGAACCGAAGGCCGCGATTTGGGCGTGCTTCAAGTCCATGGCCGCCACCTCGCGGAAGAACGCCACGTCCTTGGGGTTCGACGCAGGGAAGCCGCCCTCGATGTAGTCGATGCCGAACTCGTCAAGGCGCCGCACGATGGCGAGCTTGTCGGCCAGCGAGAGCGTGATGCCCTCGCATTGCTCCCCATCGCGCAAGGTGGAGTCGTAGGTGTAGATGCGCGTCGCGGTCATAGATGCCTCCCCGAATCTCTGGTCGGGTGCCATTATAGCGCCCGCAAAGTCATCCGCACGCTTTCGCCTTCCCGATGCAGTTGAAGCCCCCGCTTTCGACTGCCTAACCTAGAACCTTCTCGAAGGCGATGCGCGGGGCGCCGGCCTCGGGGCCTTCCGTCAGCGTGATGTCGCCGCAGGGGACGAAGCCGAACTTCTCCACTGCCCGGCGCATGGGGGCGTTGTCGGCATGGGTGTCGATGCGCACGGAAGCCATGCCGTCGGCAGCCGCCTTTTCGCAGGCGAAGGCGAACAGCTCGCCGATGATGCCGCGCCCCCGACAGGCCGGATCCACGGCGCAGCGGTGCACCGTGGCGTAGGGACCGTCGGTCAGCCACTCCCCTTCCAGAGTCTCATAAGCGGCCTCGGGCTCATCGGCGTAGCGGAACACAGCCACCACGCGTCCCTCGTCCAGGGCAACATAGGCGGCACCTGCCGCCACGTCAGCCTCCCAGGTACCCCGGTCGGGATAACCGCACTGCCACTGATCGATGCCCATAGCGGCCATGTTGGCCCGGGCCTGCTCGGTGATAGCGACCATGGCATCCACCTGCTCAGGTTCCGCAACAACGATCTCCATGAAAAACCTCCTATCAACTGCGCCGACATGCCCGGCGCCCATTTCCCGACGCCACTATAGCAGACCGATGCCGGCCGTGCCCGATCGGCGGAACAGGCCGCCCTTCCTTCGACCTGCGTAACGGTTTGGGGAAGGAAAAGCCCGGCCGTTCGAGAGAATGTCGGCGACGCGTACAATCATCGTGGAAAACATATCTGCGACCTGGCCCGACACTCGACCGTCGGCTGAAGCGCATCCGACAGGAGGTCATTGTGAAGCTCGTTCCCGTGAAGCAGGCCCAGGCCAAGTTCTTCAATGCCCCGGCCGACAAGGGGCTGAAGTCGCTCACCTTGGCAACGTTCAAGAAGGACCGCTCCCTCACCCTCGAGCGCGACGGAGAGGGATGGATGCTCATCGAGGACGGCTTCGAGAAGGACCGCTCTCCCTTGCCACCGGGCGCCGCCGGCAAGCGCCTGCTAAAGGATGCCTTCAAACGCGAGTTCCCCCGCAGCGCCAACGCCTATCTGACGGAAGCGCGCTAACGAGCTCGTCCCACTCAGTGCGGCGGAGAAAACCGCTTAGTGGATTATTCATCAAGTTTGCGGCGCGAGGCGATGGGGTTGGGGTATAATCCCCTCTGCTTTTGCGGGCGTAGTTCATTGGTAGAACCTCAGCCTTCCAAGCTGATGAGGCGGGTTCGATTCCCGTCGCCCGCTCCAGGAAACACCACGGCCCCGTCATCGCGACGGGGCCGTTTTCTTTTCTGGTGCGCCATGCAGGAATCGAACCTGCAACCTACGGATTAGAAGTCCGTTGCTCTATCCGTTGAGCCAATGGCGCATGGTGTTCGCCGGGGTCACCCGGCAGCTAGCCATTATAGCGCATCTTCGCCTTTCCTACCCCCACGTCTCGCGCATGTAGGACCAGCGCTCGTCGCGGGCGCGCTCGATGAGGGCCAGATCGGCTGCATCGTCGGCGGAGAAACGGCCCTGGCGGCGCAGGTAGGGCTCGATGGGTTTGAATTGCTTGGGGTCGCGGTTCAGGCGGAACCTGCCGCCGGGCGTGCCCGTGAGCGCCGGGCCCTCGTACTCGGCGAGGTACCACAGGCCCGTATCCACGATTTCCTTCGCCACATCCACCATGTCGGCCGAGGGGAAGCCCCAACCCACGGGACAGGGCGCCATCACGTGGATGAAACGGGTGCCCTTGATATCGCGCGCTCGTTCCACTTTCTTGATGAAGTCGTTCAGATACCCCACCGAGGCCGTGGCCGCGTAGGGGATGCGGTGGGCCGCCACGATGTCGAACAGGCTCTTCTTCTGCGTGAGACAGCCGTGCTCGCGCTTTCCGGCCGGCGTGGTCGTGGTAGAGGCGCCGAAGGGGGTGAGGCTCGACTTCTGGATGCCCGTGTTCATGTAGGCCTCGTTGTCGTAGCAGATGTAGAGCACGTCGTCGTTGCGGTCGATGGCGCCGGAGAGCGCCTGCAGGCCGATGTCCGCCGTGCCGCCGTCGCCGGCGAAACCCACCACGGTGACGTCCTCGGGCGCCGCCCCCTGGGCGCGCAAGCCCGCCTCGATGCCCGAGAGCACCGCCGCCGTGGCCGCAAAGGGCGTGATCATCGCGTTGTTGCCGAAGGCCAACTGAGGGAAGTTGAAGCCGGTGGCGCTCATGCAGCCGGCGGGCAGCGCCGCCACCGCATGGGGGCCGAGCACCTTGAGCACCTGGCGCACGGCCAGGGCGCCTCCGCAGCCGGGGCACGCCTTGTGCCCGTAGAAGAACTCCTCGTCGGTAATGGTGCGCGCGTTCACCGTCATCGCTGGTCCTCCTCTCCCTCTTCGATGCCGAGGAAGACGACCTCACCCGAGGCGCCCTCTCCCGCTGCCAGCGCTTCCAGGCGCGCGAAGGCGCCGCGCACGGCCTCGCGGCTGATATCGTCACCGCCGAGGCCGCCGATGAAGTTCGCGCTCGGTCGCGCGATGCCCGCACGGGCGAGCGACGCCAGCACGTTGGCGTACACGGTGCCGGTGCCGCCGAAGGAGATGTCCTGTTCCAACACGCCCACGGCCGCCGCGTCGGCCAACGCCCGAACGAGAGCGGCGTCGGGCATCGGCCGCAGGTAGCGGATGCGCAAGACGCCTGCCTGCTTGCCCGCTGCCCGCAGCTCGTCGGCCACATCGCGGGCAAGGCCAGCCGCCGAGCCCAGCGTGACGAGCACGAAATCGGCGTCCTCGCAAAGGTAGGCGTCCACCATGCCGGAATACGCCCGGCCGAACACCTCGGCGAAGCGCGCCTCCACCTCTTCCACCACCGCCTCGGCGGCCAGCATGTCGCGGTGGTGCCAGTACTGGTAGTAGCGATTGAAGTCCGGGCCGGCTGAGTAGCCGATGTTCACGGGGTTCTCGAAATCGAACTTGTTGGCCGTGCGGTAAGGCGGCAGGAAGGCGTCGGCCTCATCGGCGGTGGGAACTTCCACTGACTCGTAAGTGTGGGTGAGCGCGAAGCCGTCCACGTTCACCATCACTGGCAGGCTCACGCGCGGATCCTCCGCCACGGCATAGGCCATGAGCGCCAGATCGAGCGCCTCCTGGTTGTTCTCGGCGTACACCTGGATCCAGCCATGATCGAGCAGCGACAGCGAGTCGCGCTGGTCGCCGTAGATGTTCCAGGGCAGCGCGAGCGCGCGGTTCGCGTTCATCATCACGATGGGGAACCGGCCGCCCGAGGCGTAGGTGAGGCACTCGGCCATATACAGCAGCCCCTGGGACGAGGTGGCCGTGAACGTGCGCGCACCCGTAGCGGACGCACCGATGGCGGCGGAGAGCGCCGTGTGCTCGCTTTCCACGTGCAGGTACTCGCAGGCGAGGCTGCCGTCCTCGACCATGGAGGCGAGCGCCTCCACGACCGTGGTCTGGGGCGTGATGGGATAGGCGGAGATCACCTGGGGCCGGGCGAGCCGCACCCCCTCGGCGAAGGCCTCGTTGCCGGAAAGGAACTTCCTCATGCCGCGCCTCCTTCCGTCGCCGGGCCCATCTCGGCCGAAGGCGAGGTCTCGTCCAGGGTCTCAGCCATCTCGGCTGCCCCCTCGTTCTCGCCGGCATGTTCGTCCACCATGGCGATGCAGGGCACGGGACACACCTTCGCGCACACGCCGCAGCCCTTGCAGAAATCGTAGTCGACGACGACGGCCACGCAGGAGCCCTCGTCGTCGCGCACCTTCGCGATGGTGCCGTCGGGACAGTACATGTAGCAGTTAAGGCAGAGCGTGCACTGCTCGGCATCGATGACGGGCCGCACGCTGCGCCACCCGGCGTTCACCGAGGTGAGGTGCCCCGCCTCAAAGCAGGTGGAGCGGGCGAACTGGCTCGGACGCACGGCCAGGCCCTCACGCAACGTGGGCGTGAAGGGGCGGCGGCTCTGACTAGCAATCGCGGACATCGAAATCCCTCCCCTCTCCCTCGACGAGCATCTCGGCGGCCAGCGAGAACATGGCGTCCTTCTCGGAAAGCACGGCGGTCACATCCGTCGCCGCCTGCTCGGCGGCCACCAGGTCGCGCGTGGCGGCGATCTCGCGGGAGGCCACCTCGGCGAAGGCGGCATCCACGATGCGTAAGTTCTTCGCGTGCAGCTTCTCGGGCATGGTGGCACAGATGCCGGCATGGATGTCCTCGATGGTCACGGCCGCCGTGAGCGCGGGAATGGCCCCGAGAAACACTGTGTTGGGAATGGGGCGGCCGAGCACGGCAGCGGAAATGCCATCGGCGTCGATTCCCAGAATGCGCGGGTCGTCAAGGGCCCGCTTCGTGTTCAGCAGCATGAGGCCGCCGGGGGCGAGCTCGTCCTCCCAGCCGTCTTCCACGAGCGTCTCGTCCAAATAGATGACGAACGCGGCCCGATGCACGGCGCTGCGGTCGCCAATGGGAGCGGTGTCGATCTTCGTGAACGCCCGCATGGGGGCGCCACGCCGCTCGGGGCCGAAGGTGGGGAACGCCAGCGCATAGGCGCCTGCCGACAGCGCTGCGGCCGCCCCCAGGCACCGGGCCGCCGTAAAGGCCCCCTGCCCACCCCGGGCATGCCAAATGAATTCCAGCATAGTGGTTCCTTACGTGAAAAGAAAGGGACGGGTCTCTCGCCCGTCCCTTCATTATACCTGTCGTTGCCTCACTGGCAGCATCGCTCTTCCCTATCGGTTCGCGTACAAGTCCAAGCTGCGTGCGAGATGGCTTACGAAGCGCTCGCCCATGACGGAGAGCTCGCGGTTGTCGGCGGTCACGTAACCCAGATGCAGCTTGAGGTCGGTCTCAAGCGGGATGGTGGTGAGCGCGCTGCCGTCGGTGATGCCCACGAGGATACCGCTCGTCACCGTGTAGCCGTTGATGGCCATGATGAGCTCGGTGAGCGACGCGCGGTCGGTGCAGGCCACCTTCTTGGCGCGCGGCACCTGCGAGAGCGCCTCCTCGTAGAAGGCAATGGGCGCGTCCTCGCCCTGGTCGAAGTACACGTAGGGGAAGTCAGCCAGCTGCTCCAAGGTGAGGCTCTTCGCGTTCACGAAGGGGTGGCTTGACGGCAGGGCCACGAGCGGCGCGGAGACGGCCAGCTCGTGGAAGGCGAGCCCCGCCTCGGCCAGCGCCTCGTTCAGGGCGCTTTCCGTCTCGGAGGTCTGCATGATGACGCCCAGCTCAGCGGCCCCGGAGGCCACGTCGTCGATGACGCCCTGGGTCGTGCGGTCTAAAAGCGCGTAGGAGAAGGCGTCGCCGCCGGCCGCCAGGATGGTGTGGGCGAAGGACTGCACGTCGAACAGGTAGTGCTGCCCGGAAATGGCGAAGTCGTAAGAGGTCATGTAGGTTCCCTTCTTCGGTGGGATCTCTTCAAATGAAATGATACCCGATGGCCGAACAAAGCGTCCCGCCCGGCCATCGGTTTGCGCGTTCGTTGCCTACTTCGCGCTGCCGCGCTCGTCGATGAAGCGGCTCGCCTTGTGCTCGGAGGACGTGCCGAGCTTGCCGGCGTCGTAGACGATGACGCGGGCCGGCTTCACGCCCGTGTGGGCCTTCAGCGCCGCCGTCACGCGGGCGGCCACGGCGTCGAAGGGCTCGTCGGAGCCCTGGGCGCGCTCCACGGACACCTCGTAGCGGGTGGAGAAGTTCTCGTCGTACACGCGGATGAGGTACTCGCCGGTGAGGCCCTTCTCGGCGCGCACCACGTACTCCACGTCGGAGGGGAACACGTTCACGGCGCCCACGATGAACATCTCGTCCTTGCGGCCGGTGATGTGGATGCGGCCCAGGGTGCGCCCGCACTCGCACTTCTCAGTGGAGAAGTAGCCGATGTCACCGGTGCGGAAGCGGATCATGGGGCGGGCCTTCTTCATGAGCGTGGTGTACACCAGCTCGCCCACCTCGCCGGGGGCCAGCACCTCGCCCGTGGCCGGATCCACCGTTTCCACGAGGATCTGGTCCTCCACGATGTGCAGGCCGTCCTTCGCCTCGCACATGGCCGCGCAGGCGCCATAGATGTCGGAGAGCCCGAAGAAGTCGACCACCTTCGCGTCCCACAGGTCCTCGATGGCCTCGCGGGTGCTCTGAATGGAGCCGCCCGGCTCGCCGGCCACGATGATGGTGTGGATGGAGAAGTCGGTGCGCGGGTCGAGGCCCTTCTCCTTGATCTTCTCGCCGAGCGTCCAGGCGTAGGACGGGCTCGTCCAGATGATGGTGGGCTGGTACTGCTGCAGCACGAAGATGAGGCGGTCGCTCGGCACCGCGCCCACCCAGATGGCGAGCGCGCCCAAGCGCTGGGCGCCGATGACGTCCGGGCCACCCACGTACAGGGCGAAGTTCAGGCCGTGCACATAGCGGTCGGTCGGGCGCATGCCGGCCTGCCAGAACAGCCGCGCCTCGGTGTCTTGCCACAGATCGAAGTCCTCCTGGGTAAAGGGGCTCACCGTGGGCACGCCCGTGGAGCCGGACGAGGTGGCCATGAAGATGACGTCCTCCTCGGGCACCGAGCACATCTCGCCGAAGAAGCTGCCCACGTGCTGGGTCTCGCGCTCGGTCTTCTTGTCGATGAAGGGGAACTTCTCCAGATCCTTCAGGGTCTTGATGTCCTCGGGTTTCACGCCGGCCTCGTCGAAGGAGCGCTTGTAGTACACCGTGTTGTCGTAGGCGTAGCGAACCATCTCCTGAAGGCGCTCAAGCTGCATGGCCTCCAGTTCGGCGCGCGGCATGCACTCGATCTCGGGATCGTAGTACTTCTGGTCGTAGGGAATGTTCTTCTTCGCCATCACTGCTCCTCGTTCGGGTTCGGTCTTCTGAATGCCGGGCGCATGAGGCCCGACTGGGTAGCGCCGAGCACGGTTCACTCGGCAGGGTTTCGTGGGGCATTATGATGCCCGAAGCCGCCCGCGTGCACAAGGGGAAACGGCATACGGAATAGGAAAAGCCCGCCATCGGCGACCCCGATAGCAGGCTTTCATCTGGGAAAATAATTGGGTAGGGCGTGGGTGCGGGATTGTCCCCCGCGCGCAGGTTGCGCAGCGAACGGAACAGCCCAGTGGACGGTGGAGCCGAGCGAGCCATTGCTTGAGCACGGGGGATAATCCCGTACCCACGCCCGGACGACCTGCTATATCCCCATCGTCCCTTGAGCAGCCATCACGGCCTGGGACATCTGGTAGGACAGCGCCACCACGCCCACCAGCACGATGGTCACGACGATCTTCACCGCCACGGGCCAGGTGCAGGCGCCGCGCCACATGAGCACGAGCCCCACGGGCCACAGCACCACGAGGAAGAAGATGATCCAGAAGGTCTGGTCGTACCACTTCTTCTCGTCTCCCGTCGTCACGATGTCGTTGGCGTTCTCGCGCGTGCGGCCCTGGCCGCGGTGCGTCCAGTCGCCGTAGCTGTTGCCGTTCTCGTCCTTGAAGATGCCCATGACCGCTCCTAACGATGATCTTTCTACTTTGATTTGGAATTCTAGCATCGCGCCAGATGCCGCAAGGCGCAAAGCGGCCCCTGTAACGAACGCGTCACAGGGGCCATCCGGCGACGCCCGCCGAAAGCAGGCGTCGCGCCAAACGCCATTACTCTGCGAGCTTCTTCGCCAAAAGCTCGTTGATGATCCTGGGATTGCCCTGGCCGCGCATGGCCTTCATGCACTGGCCGACGAAAAAGCCGATAACCTTGGTGTTGCCGTCACGGTAGCGGGCCACCTCATCGGGGTTGGCGGCGATGACCTCGTCCACCACGGCCTCGATGGCGCCGGTGTCCGACACCTGCTTCATGCCGCGGGCCTCCACGATGGCCTCGGGATCCTTGTCCTCGTCCATGATGGCCGCGAACACCTCCTTGGCCTGCTTCGAGGAGATAGTGTCATCCGCAAGCATCTTCACAAGCGAAAGCGCCCGGACCGCCGTCAGCGGCGTATCGGCGAGCAACGTGCCCTCGTGGGCGTTCAGCCACGCGGCCACGTCGTTGATGATGAGGTTCGCGAGCGGTTTGGCGAACTTGCTGCCGTCGGCCTCGGCTTTCGCGAGCGCCATGCACTCGTCGAAGAAGTCGGCCGTAGCGCGGTGCTCCACCAGATGACGCGCATCGTAGGAGGTGAGCCCGAAATCGGCGGCGAAGCGCGCGGCCTTCTGGTCGGGCAGCTCCGGCAGCTTGGCGCGCACGCCCTCGATGAACTCGTCGGACAAGTCGTAGGGCGCCAGATCGGGTTCGGGGAACAGGCGGTAGTCGTCAGCCGTCTCCTTCACACGCATGACGATGGTGCGCTTGGCGGACGGATCCCAGTGGCGCGTCTCCTGGTAGATGACGCCGCCCTCCTCGAGCACCTCGGCCTGGCGGCAGATCTCGTAGGCGAGGCCGTCGTGCAGGTTCTTGAACGAGTTCATGTTCTTCAGCTCGGTCTTGGTGCCGAACGCGGTGGTGCCGCGGCGGCGCAGCGACACGTTGCCGTCGCAGCGCAGGGAACCTTCCTCCATGGAGCAGTCGGATATGCCCAGAGCCAGGTAAATCTGGCGCAGCTTCTGCATGAACAGGCGCGCCTCCTCCGGCGTGCGCAGATCCGGCTCGGTCACCAGCTCGATGAGCGGCGTGCCGGCGCGGTTGTAGTCCACGAGCGACTGGGTGGCCCCGGCGATGCGGCCCTCACCGCCGCCGAGGTGCACCATCTTGCCGGCGTCCTCCTCCATGTGGATGCGGGTGATGCCCACGTGGGCCACGTAGCCGTCCTCGGTGCGGGTGATGTTGCCGTCGCTCTCGCCGGGCGCGAGCGCGTCCAGGCGGTAGCGCTCGGCGGCCCCGCGGCCGTCCACGTCCAAGTCCAAGTGGCCCCGCATGCAGAACGCGATGGGGCCCTGAGTGGTCTGGAAGTTCTTCGCCATATCCGGGTACATGTAGTTCTTGCGGTAGAACATCGAGTGCTTCTCGATGTCGCAGTTGGTGGCAAGACCGGCCAGCACGATGGACTCGATGGCCGCGCGGTTGGGCACGGGAAGCGCGCCGGGGAGTCCCAGGCACACCGGGCAGGTGTGCGTATTGGGCGCCGCGCCGAACTCCAGCTTGCAGCCGCAGAACATCTTCGTCTCCAGCGTGGTCAGCTCCGCGTGAATCTCCAGGCCGATGACGGCCTCCCAGGTCTCGAACACCTCTTCGAGCGTCTTCATTTACGCACCCACCTTTCCGTCGGCGAAATCGGGGGCAACGGGCGCCGGGCCGTAGTGCTGCTCCAAGGCCGCCGCCGCCCGGAACATGTTCTTGTCCTTGAAGGGAGGCGCGATGATCTGCACGCCCACCGGAAGGCCCGTGTCGGCGCCGAGGCCGACGGGGAACGACAGGCCGCCGTTGCCGGCGATGTTGATGGAGATGGTGAACATGTCCGCGAGGTACATCTCGGTGGGGTCGCAGATCTCGCCGATCTTGAACGCCGTGGTCGGCGCCACCGGCGACAGGATGACATCCACCTTCTCGAAGGCCGCCGCGTAGTCGCGCGTGATGAGGGTGCGCACCTGCTGGGCCGGATAGTAGTACTTGTCGTAGACGCCGGCCGACAGAAGGTAGCTGCCGAGCATGATGCGGCGGCGCGCCTCGGGGCCGAAGCCCTTCGCGCGGCTGGCCTCGTACTGGCTGGCCAGATCCTTGTGGTCCGGGTCGCAGTAGCCGTAGCGCACCGAGTCGAAGCGGGCGAGGTTGCTGAAGGCCTCGCAGGGGCCGAGCACGTAGTAGGCGCTCATGGCGGCCTGGGCGTGTGGAAGCTCCACTTCCACCAGTTCCGCGCCCATATCTTGAAGAACAGCCGCGGCCTCTTCCACCTTCGCCCGCACCTCGGGCGCAAGACCGGCCGCCTCCATGAACGCGGGAACGATGCCGATCTTCATGCCGCGCGCGCCCTCAGCGAGGTTGGCCGTGAAGTCCACGTCGCACGGCTGGCTCGTGCAGTCCAGCTCGTCGCGGCCGGAAAGCGCGTTCAGCGCGAGCGCCGCATCCTCCACCGAACGGGCGAAGGGGCCCACCTGGTCGAGCGAGCTGCCGAAGGCCACCACACCGTAGCGCGACACCACGCCGTAGGTGGGCTTCACGGCCACCAGACCGCAGAACGAGCCCGGTTGGCGGATGGAGCCGCCCGTATCCGACCCGAGCGACACCGGCACAAAGCCCGCCGCCACGGCCGCGGCGCTTCCGCCCGAGCTGCCGCCGGGCACGCGCTCGACATCCCACGGGTTGAAGGTGGGGCCGAAGGCGGAGGTCTCGGTGGAGCCGCCGAAGGCGAACTCGTCCATGTTCAGCTTGCCGATGGGAAGAGCGCCGGCGCGCAGCGTCTTTTCCACGCAGGTCGCCGTGTAGGGGGACACGTAGTCGCGCAGCATGTTCGAGGAGCACGTCGTGTGCGTGCCCGTGAGGTTCAGGTTGTCCTTGTAGCCCACGGGAACGCCCGCGAGCGGGCCCATCTCGGCGAGGCGCCCCTCGGCGACGGCGGCGTCGATGCGAGCCGCCGCGTCGAGCGCGAGTTCCTCGGTGGTTTCCAGGAAGGCATGCACCGCCCCGTCGGCCTCGCCGATGCGCTCGAAGGTGCCGCGGGCCACCTCGGCGGCCGAGAACTCCTTGGCGGCGAGACCGGTTTGAATCTCGCGAATGCCCATTTCTCCGAAGGTGCGCGCCATTAGCGATCGCCCCCTTCCCCCAGGATGGACGGGATGAGGAAGCTGCCGTCTTCCTGCTTGGGCGCGTTTTCCAGCGCCACTTCCTGGGTGAAGCTCCCGCGCACCTCGTCATCGCGCATGACGTTGGACAAGTCGCCGATGGGATGGAACGTCGGCTCGACCCCGTCGAGGTCGAACTCGGTGATAGGCGCCAGGCTGTCGATGATGGCGTTCAGGTCGGCCGTCATGGCGACGACCTCCTCCGCGTCAAGGCCAATGCGGGTGTATTCCGCGATGCCCCGCACATCGGCCTCGGAAAGATGCTGCGTCATGAATCGCGCTCCTTCTCTGGGAGCGGCCGCGCCGTGGCGATCGGCACTCCCCGGTTCGTTAAGTCAACCGCTCCATGATAGCAAAAGGCGCGCCACCAGCGCGCCCCGCGCCCACCGAGCGCGAAGATTTAACAGAGCGGGCGACTCACAGTCCGCGCGATCGGGCGGCCTCCCGCAAAGACGCTTCAGTGATCGACTCGCCTTGGGGCACGTAGACGGCCAGGCAGGGGAAGCTCGGCTTGGCGGACATGAGCGCGCCGGACGGCAGGCCGAAACGCTCTTCCAAGCTGGCGAGCACGTGGCGCACGTTGGCCTTGGTCATGCCGGCGCGGCGCAAGGGCGACACCACCCCGGCCTCGGCCAGCGCCTTGAAGCCGGGGCGCCGCTCGGGATCGTCGGTGGCGTTGGTGCCGTCGACGATCACCGTGAACCCGTCAGCTGCCGCGGCCCGGCGCACTTCCCCGAAGATGAAGCGCTTGCAGAGATAGCAGCGGTCGGCGGGATTCGCGCAGATAGCCTCCTGAGCCAGCACGTCCGCTTCCACTACCGTGAGGGGCACATCCAGCGCCGCCGCCACAGCACGGGCGTCATCAAGCTCGAAATCGGGCTGGAAGGCAGTCTTCACCAGATAGGCGCGCACCTCGCACCCCGCCAGCTTCGCCGCCGCCAGAAGCAGCGCCGAGTCGCAGCCGCCCGAGAAGGCCACGGCCAGCTTCGGCTCGCGCAGAAGGTACATCTCAAGCGGCTCGCCGAACAGGTGCTGGCCCGGCCCCACATCCTCGGTGTCCTCGGCGACAACGCTTTCGGAATCCACCGCCGCTTCCGCGCTCTTTTCCTCGATCTCTGCGACTTTCGTTACTTCCATACTCGCCTTCTGTACTATATCGGGCGACGCGCCGAAGCCACACACCGCCCGATTCGTTCTCTTCTATGCTCTGCCCCTCAAGGAGCAGCCATCCTTAGCGCAGCGTGACGCCCTCGGGCAGTTCCACGTTGCGCCAGTCCTCGTCATCGCCTTCGCGGTCGTTCTCGCCCTCGGCGACAACGACCGGCGCGGGGCGCTCGGGCTCCGGGGCGCCGAAGGCCTCGCGGAAGGCATCGGCGTGCATGCGCGGCACGGCGAACACCACGTTCGGCACGGCGCCGGGGTGTTCCGCGATCCAGTTCTGGATGAGCTCGATCACCTGCTCGACAGGGTAGCCGTTGCGACCACAGCCGAAGGCGCCCATGATGAGCGTCTCAGCGCCGTTGGCCGCGGCGACGCGGAAGATGGTCTCGATGCGGTCGGCCAGCGCCTTGTCGCACTCGCGCTCGGAGCGGTGGTTCTCCAGCGCGTAGGCACGGATGGGCTCGGCGATGACCAGCACGTCGGCGCGGCGCACATCGCCCCCGCGCGAGAACAGCACCTCGGGCACGTACAGCGCACGGTCGGTGAACAGCGAGCCGCGACGATAGTCGCGGTTCTTGTCGTAGAAGTCGCGCTTGTGGGCTACAAGGATCGGGTACAGGTTGCTCTCGGAGCACAGGATCTGCTCCGGGCCGAAAGCGCCGTCCTCGTAGGCGCCGCCGGGGCGGGTGAAGGCGCCGGGATCCACGATCATCGTCTTGCCCGTGGCATCGCGGTAGAGCGCCTCGGGAGCGAAGGAGGTCACGACCTTGACCGTCGTCTCCGTGACGGTCGGTGCAACTGCGTCGGATTCAGCTGCTTCCTCGGCGGCTCCCTCGGCAATCTCGGCGGCCTCGCGGGCCTCCTCATTGCCCGCTTGCGCCCCCTCGGCATCCGCCTCGGCCATCTCCGCTGCGCGCTTCGCCGCCTCGGCGGCCGCAGCGGCCTCGGCGCCCCACAGAAGCGAGCGCCCCTCCCCTTCCTCATAGATGCGCGCGTTCTCAATGGCCTCGTCGGTCTCACGCCCGAAGGCGGCCTTCATGAGGCCCGTGTGCCGCGCCGCCTCGCGCCGCCGCTCCTCCCGCTGCTCGTCCCGATTCGGACGCCTGTCATTGAAACCCGCCATACCGCGCTCCTTCCATTCAAATGATCCGCTCGCCATAATAATGCAATTGCGCGTCTCGCGCACCTTTTAGCGTCGCTGGGCTCTCCCCCGCAGGCTCCATCCCAGGGCGATGGCCAGCGTGCCCAAGGCCGGCACGATCATGACAAGCCACATGAGCCCGTAGCCGCCCGTGATGCCGCCGGCCGCGGGCGCCAGAGCCTCGGCCACCGCGCCCCCGGCCACCGGGCCCACAAACATTCCCAAATCGAGGCCCGTGAACATGGTGTTGCTGGCCGCCCCGCGCCGATCGATGTCCACCGAGGCGAGTCCCATGGACTGCAGAAGCGGCGCGCAGCAGCCGAACCCCGCCGAGCCTATGACGGCGGCGAGCAAGAAGCCAGGCAAGTCCTGCGCGTAGAAGAGCGCCACATAGGAAACCGCAAAGCAGACCGTCCCGAAAGCGAGCACCCGGGGCGTTCCCACCCTATCGGCAAGGCCGCCCAAAGCCGGGCGCGTCACCACCAGGCACAGCGCGTACACCACGAAGAACAGCCCCATATCCGCCACGCCGCGCCCGTAGCCGTAGAGCACCACATAGGATCCCATGCACGAGAACGACACGGCGATGAGCATGAGGGCGGCCGCCTTGCCCACGGCCTCGCGCGCGAACATGCGGGAGAGTTTCAGCTGGTAGGGCAGGCGCTCGCGATAGGGCTCGCGGATGGCGAAGATGCCGCCCATGGCCACCACCAGAAGCGCCGCAGCCAGGAAGTACGCTGCCGTAAATCCCACGGCATCCACCAGATAGAGCCCCGTCGCCGGCCCGATGACCTGGGCGAAGGACTGCGCCAGCGCGTAAATGCTGATGCCGCTGGCGAACTTCGTCACCGGCAGGTACTCGGACACGAGCGACATCGCCAAAGGCCCGCTGCACCCGATGCCCACGCCGTGGAAGAGCCGGATGGCGATGAGCACGCCCAGCGAATCGACGAACCCGTAGGCGAAAAACGAAAGGCAGATGATGCCCTGGGCGATAAGCAGGAGCCGCTTGCGCGAGAAGCTGTCGAAGGCAGGGCCGGCGAAGGGGCGCACGAGCAGCGCCGACAACGTGAACGAGCTCACGACGACGCCCACCATGGAAGCCGTCGCCCCCAGCGAGTCCGCGAACACCGGCAGCGTGGCATTGGCCATGAACGCCGCCATCGACTGGAAGAAGTTCACCGCCATAAGAACGACGAAAGGCACGCTCCAGATGGAATCGCGCATCTCCGCTTCCACGTTGCCCTTCTTCTCTTCCGCCATCGCATTCTCGCGACCATCGGCCATCGTATTCTCGCGCGTCTTGGTCATCGCACCTTCCCGCCCCCGAACTGTCGTTGATATCCCCACACCATAGCGCGATCTCCGCGCATTGGCCAACCTGGTGACACGGAACGGCCTTCGAATGCACAAAATCGGACTTATATAGCCAACCGAAAGATCCAGAGGGAACCAGAGGGGCGATTTTTGGCTATATAAGTCCCGAAATCCGTATGCCCGCATCCCCGAGATGCTATATAAGTCGATTTTTGTGCATCGGAGGGGTTCTTTTTGTCACCAGGGCAACCTGGAGCAGCAGCGCTCCAGCAGCAAGCGCAAGTCGCAAAACAGTTCGACTCAGCAGAAACCTCGCTAGGCCAGATGCGGCACCAAGGGCAGGAAGCGGGCGGCGAAGTCGTCTTGGAAGGCGCGGCAGGTGTCAAGCAGCCAACCGGGCTCGTCTTCGTAGTTCGCTAGGCCGCGATAGTAAAAGCGTTTCTTATCGTCGGGAACGATGAACGGCAACACACCATTGCGGAGGCATTCCTTGAACAGCACCATGCGACCGATGCGGCCGTTGCCGTCCTGGAACGGATGAATGCGTTCGAAACGGTAATGGAAATCCACTATATCCTCAAAGGCGCGTGAGCCGCCTTCGTAGCGCTCGATGAGCGACGCCAGCTGTCCGGGAACCTCCTCGGGAAGCGTCGTCACAAGGCCGCCCACCTCATTGGGCAGCGCCTTGAAGACGCCAGGGGCAAAAATGGGATCGGAGGCCGCTTGCTCGGTGCCCTGCTTCAGCACCTCGTGGAAGGACAGGAGCAATTCCGGGGAAAGCGGTTCCTCCGCCGTGTCCAGCATGGCATCGAACAGACGGAAGTGGTTCGTTGCGTCCTGGATGTCCGCAAGACGGGCGTGACCATCGACGGTCCGCGTCTCGAATATCTGCCGGGTCTGCTCCTCGGTCAGGCGTGATCCTTCGATATGGTTCGAGTTGTAAGCCAACTCCACCTGAGTCTTGTGGTAGATGTTTCCCTCAAGCTTCAAGCGGCGCTGGCGACGGTATTCTTCAAGCAAATCAGCCATTAATCTCCTCTACGTCACCTGTTCGCCCAAGGAAGTCAGCGAGGTTCTCCCGACCTACACGTTGAACTTGAAATGCATGACGTCGCCGTCTTGGACGACGTAGTCCTTGCCTTCCTGGCGGAGCTTGCCCGCGTCGCGGCAGCCCTTCTCGCCGCCCAAGGCCACGTAGTCCTCGAAGGAGGCCGTCTCGGCCTTGATGAAGCCGCGCTCGAAATCGCTGTGGATGACGCCGGCGGCCTGGGGGGCCTTCGCGCCCACCGGGATGGTCCAGGCGCGAGTCTCGGTCTCGCCGCTCGTGAAGTAGCTCTGCAGGCCGAGCAGGTGATAGGCCTCGCGGATGAGGCGCGCCAGGCCGCTGTCGGTGAGCCCCAGCGCTTCCATGTACTCCTTGGCCTCGTCCGGATCCATCTCGGCCAGCTCGGCGATGTCGGCCTCCACCTTCGCCGAAATCGGCACCGGGGTGCAGCCGTCGATCTCGGGCAGCTCGGCGTCCACGGCGTCCTCGTCCACGTTCGCGATGTAGAGCATCGGCTTCATGGTGAGCAGGTGCAGCTCGTAGATGGCCGCGACCTCGTCCTCGGTCAGCCCCAGCGTGCGGGCGCGATGGCCCTCGTTCAGGCCGGCGAGCACCTTGCGTGCCGCCTCCAGCTTCGCCGCGCCAGACTTATCGCGCTTGGCCTCCTTTTCCAGACGCGGGATGGCCTTCTCAACCGTGGCGATATCGGCCAAGATGAGCTCGGTCTTGATAGTGTCCACGTCCGACCGCGGATCCACCTTGCCGGCCACGTGAGTCACGTCCGGATCGCCGAAGAAGCGCACCACCTCGGCGATGGCATCGGTCTCGCGGATGTTCGCGAGGAACTGGTTGCCCAGGCCCTCCCCCTGGCTCGCTCCGGCCACCAAACCGGCGATGTCCACGAACTCCACCGTGGCGGGCACGATCTTCGCCGGATGGTCGATTTCGGCCAGCGCCTGCAGGCGGTCGTCGGGCACCGGCACGATGCCCACGTTGGGCTCGATGGTGGCGAACGGGTAGTTGGCGGCCAGACCGCCCTTGTTGGTCATCGCCGTGAACAGCGTGGACTTGCCGACATTCGGAAGCCCCACGATACCGATTGAGAGAGCCATTCAAATTCCTTACTAGAAAGAGCGTTTCAAAGCTAAACCATTATAGAACTTTATTTTGCAATTCACAGGTTCGCCCAAGGAAGACAGCGAGGGCCCGACAGGTGCCTGCAATCGGCCCGCCTTTGGGCCAAGTTGGCTTTCGCCAACGCCGCGCCCAAAACAAGGGTCAAGTGCAGGTGCCTGTCGGACCCGCAGCGTCGAGGTGAGTTAGAAAGCCGAAGCTTTCTAACTCACATGGAAAAGAAGCCGAACTGAGCCGCGACGTAGGCGACCAGAATGATAATCACCAACACCGGGGCGATGTACTTGATCATGATCGTCCAAGCACCGGCGGCCGAGAACTTCGAGGAGATGCGCACCTCGTCGATGATGGTCTTGGGCTTCACGATCCAGCCCACGAACACGCAGGTGAGCAGCGCCACGATGGGCATGAGCACCGAGTTGGAGATGAAGTCCGCGAAATCGAGGATCGAGGAACCGGCCCCGAGCGGCTCGATGAACGACAGCCCGTTGTAGCCCGCGTTGATGATGGCGCCGGCGATGACCACGAAGGCGATAACGATGCCGAGGGCCTTGGCGCGCGTGCACTGAAGGCCGTCGTGCACGATGGAGACGAGCGTCTCCACGAGCGAGATGGCGCTCGTCAGCGCGGCGAACAGCACCAGCAGGAAGAACAAGAAGCCGATGAAGGTGGCCATGCCGCCCATGTCGACGAACACCGTCGGCAGCGTCACGAACATGAGCGAGGGGCCCGCCTTGGCGGCCACCGCGTCGCCGGAGCCCATGGCCACGAAGGCCGCGGACACGATGAGCAGGCCGGCGATGAAGGACACGCCCAGATCGAAGCCGCCGATGCGCACGACCGAGGAGGTGAGGCTGTCCTGCTTGCGCATATAGGAGCCGTAGGTGATCATGATGCCCATGGCCAGCGACAGGCTGTAGAACATCTGCCCCAACGCGCCGATCACGAGCTCCGGCGAGAACTTGCTGAAGTCCGGCGTGAGGTAGTACAGCGCGCCCTCCACAGCACCCGGCATGGTGAGCGTGTAAATGGCGATGGCGACGGCCATGATGATGAGCGCCGGCATCATGAACAGGTTCGCCTTCTCGATACCGCCCTTCACGCCCAGGCCCACGATGACGAACACGATGGCCATGAACACGAGCATCCAGATGTAGCTCTCGGCGTTGGAGGTGATGAAGCCGGTGAAGAAGTCGCCGCCGTCGGCCAAGGCCTCCGGTCCGTTCACCAGGTAGGCCGCCGTGTACTTCGTCACCCAGCCGCCGATGATACAGTAGTAGGGCGTGATGATGAAGGGCACCGCCGAGGCCAAAATGCCGATGAAGGCGTACTTCTTACCGAAGGCCTTGAAGGCACCGATAGCGGACTGCCCCGTCTTGCGGCCGAGCGCCGTCTCCAGCAGCAAAAGCGAAACGCCGAACGTGAACACCAGCACCACATAGGTGAGCAGGAAGGTGCCCCCGCCGTACTTCGCCGCCAAATAGGGGAAGCGCCACATGTTCCCCAGGCCCACCGCCGAGGCGGCCGCGGCCAAAATAAACGCCCACTTCCCCGACCAGGAAGCGCGCTGCTTCTTCATCTCTCCTGCCATAGCTTTCCTTTCCCATTTCCAAGGCGCCTGCGCGCCCTCGCCTAGCTTGAAGGAACGGGCGGCTGCATCGCGCACGGTGCAGCCGCCCGTTGAAACTGTGTGATTATAACGTGAAATTAACCTGAACGCCCCATGTTTCCGAGAAACGGAGAGCGCTAGGCGCTGGGGGCGAGGATGCGGGGCGCGCTCAGTCGCTCTCCTCAACTAGAACTACTCGAACAGCTTCACTGCGCGCTCAAGCTGGCTCACGATCTCAATATGCTGGGGGCAGACGCTCTCACAGGCGCCGCACTGGATGCAGACGCTCGCCTTGCCGGCGCCGGTGTTCCAGTTGTAGTTCTCCTGGGCGCGGTAGGCGTCGCCCATCTGGTCGTAGATGTTGAGCGACTGCATAATGGTGTTGATGTGCACGCCCTCGGGGCAGCCCTTCATGCAGTAGCGGCAGTCGGTGCAGGGCACGCCGGGCAGGGCGGCCAGCGTTTCGCGAGCGCGCTCGATGACCGCGTGCTCCCCTTCCGTCAACGGCACGCCATCGCGCATAATGGCGACGTTTTCGGCCACCATCTCCGGCGTGTTCATGCCCGAGAGCACCGCGATCACGTTCGGCAGCGACCCGGCAAAGCGCAAAGCCCACGAGGCAATGGACGCGCCGGGCTCGGTCTCACGCAGCACATCAGCCACGGCCTCGGGCAGCTTCACCAGCGTGCCGCCCTTCACCGGCTCCATGATGACCACGGGAAGCCCGCGCTCCTGGCACACCTCGTAGCACTTACGCGACTGGATGATGTCGCTCTCCCAGTCGACGTAGTTGATCTGCAGCTGCACGAAATCAACCTCGGGGTGCGCATCGAGCACCTTCTCCAGTTCCTCGGCGTTGTCGTGAATGGAGAAGCCGAACTTCTTAATTTTGCCCTCGGCCTTCTTCTGGGCGCAGAACTCCCACAGACCGTACTCCTCGAAACCGGGCGTGAGGCTCTCCCCCAGGTTGTGCAGCAGATAGTAGTCGAAGTAATCGACGCCGCACTCCTGAAGGGAGATGTCGAACATGGCCCGAGCCTCCTCGGCGTTCTTGGCAAGCCAAGCCGGCAGCTTCGTGGCGATGGTAAACGACTCACGCGGATAGCGCTCCACCAGCGCCTTCTTGAGCGCCCACTCAGACTTGCAGCCATGGTAGCCACGGGCGGAGTCAAAGTAGGTGAAGCCACCTTCCATGAAGATGTCAACCAGCTCGCAGCACTTGTCGATGTCGATGGACGTCGGATCATCCGGATTGGTCAACGGCAGCCTCATGAATCCGAACCCGAGCGGCGCCAACTTCTCTGCAGTCTCCATAGCGCTCCCCTTTTCTTGTGCGCACGCGCAAAATTACGATGCTTCTATCGTAGCAGAAATGCAGACCGTTCGTGCAGGAAGCGATCGATTGCGCACTGAAATCCGTAGCTACAGGCACGCAAGCTCGCAGAACGGTTCAACCAGCCAATCCTGTAGGCAAATCGGCGTTTATCAGCGTCCGAGAGCCGGAAAATGATTGAAATCAGCGGTTAGCAGCGTCAAAACACTGGTGGTGACGCTGATAAACGCCGATTCGAATACAGAAACGGCCAATCCGACCCCCCGAAAAGTAAGTTCAGCCAAACCTACGCTTGAACACCCGTCGAGACGGCTCAATAATCTCCGGCCACCCACCTGTCGCCAAGCATTGTTCGACTCTTCCAGGACCAACCGACAACTGCTTGGGTGGTCGTGGTCAATTAGCCCCTGAGCCAAAAGCCTATCGAGGAGCGGGGCCATCAGGCATTGCATCGTCTCTTCGGGATGGCCGCGACAAGTAATTGCAATGGTAAGATCTTATGCCATGACGTAGTTGCAGATGCCGCTCCCAAAAGGTCTCCGTACGCTTGAGAGGCCGTCGCTTCATTTTTCGCGAGATCGCATCAGCAACTTCCAGGAAATCGGAGACGCCGTCTATTTGCGGCGAAGTAATGGTTACAACATCGGTGCCATTGGCCAGCAATGCATCTCGCCTCCGGGAATCCCTTGTTTGCTGGTGTCTCGAAAGGTGAGCCTCACGCCCATCGTACTCGGCTGCCAAAGAGTACTGCGGCCAGAGCAGATCGCAAACCACCCGATTGCCACGGAGGATTCGAGCCGCTTGCGAAGAGAGGGAGACCGGCTCGTTGACGAGAGCCTCCGGAAAGCCCATTCCTCCCCACTTCTGCGGCGTGAGGAGCAGCGCATCCATCTCCGTTTCCTTAGGTGAGGCCGATTTCGCGCGAACATATCGGACGGCGATCCGCGCCTTGCGAACGCCTCTTACGCGATCGGCGCGATCGACGAAGGCGCTGAGGCGGGCGGGTGTTGTGAGGGGCGCCCGCACGAGAGCCTCGGATCTTTCAGTATCCAACGGGTAGCAGCCGCAAAGCTCGTACCCGAGCGCGATGAGTTCAGCGACAGAAAGGGCCTCAGCCATCTGGACGAACACCATTTCTGGAGAGCAAACGGCTATGCCAGGAGCGATTTCCAGGAGCGCGTGGCTCGGCAGGGGCGCGGATATTTGGTGAAACAGTATGCGCTGAGTTGAATGCCGTCCGCGCTTAGGCCCCACAAGAACATGGAGCGGATTCTTTTCCGAGGCCTCGTCCCAAAGCTTATCGAGCGTGTGGCGCATGCTCGGCTTCTTCACGTTTTCGATGGCCATCCTGACGGCTGCTTCGGTATCGGCCGACCCGACAATAGGCCTGGGTTCACGCAGATGGCGGAAAGGAAGGTGCCCGGCATCGCGAGGACGGAGATCGTGGAAGGCGCGCAATGTCAAAGGATGGTTGCACGACCATATCCTCAAAAGCACAAGGGCAGTTATGTGACTGAAAGTCAAATCCATGCCGCGTAAGATATCAGGCAGAGCCGCGCGACGGTCGAACAATCGAGAACTCTACGGGATCATCATTGATGAGCAATGAGCCTATTTATCAATCCGTCTACCGATATAGCAAATAGAACGATGCTCGCATACCATTCTCCGCCATCCCCTGAGGAAGACCGATGCTGGAGCATTTCGAGACGTTGCCAAGCCAAGAAAGCGATGGAAAAGAAGGAGGCGATTGGCTAGTGCGGATCTTTTCGTGTTTATCGACCAACGTCTTCTCGAATGGTCGGCACCGCCCGACCCCGTAGGCAAACCGACGTATTGCAGCGTCAAAGATCCTGAAAACGTAGGCAAATCGGCGTTTATCAGCGTCTGAGAGCCAGAAAATGATTGAAATCAGCGGTTATCAGCGTCAAAACACTGATGGTGACGCTGATAAACGCCGATTTCCTTACATTTTTGGACAATGCGCCCTTGGATGAGGCTGACCAACGCACTTTTGGCGGCAGGACGCGAATCGAGTGAGCGGAGCACTCTCAACCGCTCAGCAGGCGATCCACGCAAGCGGGCAACAAGTGCCCCGCCGATTAGAAGATACGACGTCGGGTAGGCGCGTTATGCCACGGCGCAAACATGCTGCATTACGTGCATTACGTGCATTACGAGAGCACTGAACAAAACAACGCTCAGTACCCTACCGACCAGAAGATGAGGCCGCGGGCGGGGGCGTTTTCGCCGGCGGCTTGGCGGTCGCGGGCGGCGAGGACCTCGGCGACCCAGTCGGGGTCGCGCTGGCCGCGGCCCACCATGACAAGCGTGCCCACGATGGTGCGCACCATGGAATGGAGGAAGGCGTTTCCCCGCACGGTGATGACGCGGTGCGGCTCGCCCAGAATCTCCTCGGAGGCGATGGAGATCTCCTCCACGTTGCGGCAGGTCGGCTTGCCGACGGCCGAGGCGGCCAAGCAAAAGCTCTTGAAGTCGTGCTCGCCGATGAGGTGCGTAGCGCCCCGTTCCATGGCGGCGATGTCCAAGTTCGGACCCACATACCAGGCGGTGCGATCGGTGAACACCGGCGGCGTATCCCCCGTGGCGAGGAAGTACTTGTACTCGCGCCACTGGGCGTCGAAGCGGGCCGAGAAGCCCCGCGGCCGCTCCTCCACCGCGCGCACCACGATGCCCTCGCAGGTGAGCGCGTTCAGCGAGCGCCGCAGGTTATAGGGCGTGCGCCCGCGCAGCTCGCACTCGTCGATGTCGAAGGAGACCACCTGCCCGCGGGCGTGCACGCCGGCATCGGTGCGCCCGGCGCAGACCACGCCTACTGGCCGACGGAACAAAAGGTCGAGCGCCTGCTCCAGCTCCCCTTGCACGGTGAGCTGTCCCGGCTGCTTGGCGAACCCCGAAAACGACGCCCCATCATAGGCCACCGTCGCCGAGAACGTGAGCTCCCGCTCGCACTCGGCCGCCCGCTCTTCCAGACTCGGTCGCGAGATTTCCATTAGGCAATCATGGCCTCGGGGCCGAACAGGTCGCGGATCTCCGCCTTCAGCACCGTGGACTGGGCATCCACCGACACCGGCAGCTCGGCGCGGAAGCGGCGGCCGTCGGCCTGCTGCACGAAGAGCACCACGCCGTCGCGACCCGGGTACGAGTTCAGGATGCGACTCAGGTGCGCCGAGCGGTTCTGGTCGAAGGAGCGCGAGGGCACCCGCAGCTCCAAGTGGCTCGGCCGCGCATCTTCCTCGTTAAGCTCCAGCGCCTCCAGCTCGAAGGCCATGATCTGGTTACCGCGGTCACCGCTCTCGAACTTGCCCTTGATCTTCGCGATGACGTCCTCCTGGATGACCTCGGCAAAGTCGTCGTACTTGAAGCAGATGCACTCGATGGAGCCGGTGGTGTCCTCCAGGGTGAACGTGGCCATCTTCGTGCCGCGCTTCGTGAGCTTCGTCGCCACATTCGAGATCATGCCCACGAACACGCCGTTCTTGATCTCCTTGGTCTGTTCGGAGAGCATGCCCATGTCGTAGCGGGACATACGGCGCAGCGTGCCCTCGAAGGGGGCCAGCGGGTGCTCGCTCACGTAGATCTTCATGATCTCCTTCTCGTAGGCGAGCTTGGTGCGCTTGTCCCACTCCACGCCGTCGGGGGCGGGCACGTCCTCCTGGAAGCCGGAGTCGGCGTCGTCGGCGAACATGTCGAACATGGATACCTGGCCGGCGTCGCGATCCTTCTGGCGCTTGGCCGCGCCTTCCAGAAGCGGCGTCTCCTCCACGAAGTACATGAGCTGCTTGCGGGTATACCCGGTGGAGTCGAAAGCGCCGCCCTTGATGAGGGCCTCGAGCGTCTTGCGGTTGTAGCACTTCGCGTCGAGCCGGTTCACGAAGTCGTGCAGCGAGGTGAACGGGCCGTTCGCCTCGCGCTCGGCGATGATCTCGTCGGCGACGTTCTTGCCCACGCCGCGCACGCCCACCAAACCGAAGCGGATGCCGCCCTCGACCGGGGTGAACTCGGCGCGGGAGGCGTTGATGTCCGGCGGCAGCACCGGCGTGCCGTTCTTGTTGCAGCTGGCGATGTAGCGGATGAGGCGGTCGGTGTTGCCCATGTAACTGGTGAGCACGGCGGCCATGAAGTCGTTCGGGTAGTGCGCCTTCAGGTAGGCCGTGCGCATCACGAGGATGGCGTAGGCGGCCGAATGCGACTTGTTGAAGGCGTACTTCGCGAACTTCTCGGCGTCGGCCCAGATCTGCTGGGCGATCTCGAGCGGATAGCCGTTGGCCACGGCGCCCTCGTCCCAATCGGCCTGCAGCTGGCGCATGATGTCGAGCTTCTTCTTGCCCATGGCCTTGCGCAGCTTGTCGGACTTGCCGGCGGAGAAGCCGGACATGGCCATGGAGATCTGCATGATCTGCTCTTGGTAGACCATGGTGCCGTGGGTCTCTTCCAGAATGGGGCGCAGGCGGTCGTCGTAGTAGTGCACGGCGGCCGGGTTCTTCGCCGCCTTGATGTAGTCCTCCACCATGCCGGACTCCAGCGGGCCCGGGCGGTTCAGGGCGATGGAAGCGACGACGTCGGAGAACTGCTTGGGAGGCAGGCGCTTGAACAGGCTCACGTACAGGGCGCCCTCCACCTGGAACAGGCCGTCCATGTTGCCGGACTGCATGAGACAGAAGGCTTTCTCGTCGTCAGTGGGAATCTCCTCGGGCACGATCTTCGTGCCGGTGCGCTCCTCGATGTTGCGGCAGGCGATGGAGAGCACGTCCAGGGTGCGCAGGCCCAGAAAGTCCATCTTCAACAGGCCCAGATCCGGCGTGTAGTGGCCGTCGTACTGCGTGATGATGCCGCCGCCCTTGGTGTCGCGCTTCATGGGCACGTGATCGCTCATGGGGTCGCGGCAGATGATGGTGGCACAGGCGTGCACGCCCTCGCCGCGCACGTGGCCCTCGATGGACTTCGCGGCGTCGATGATGCGCTTGACGTCCTCTTCGGTGTCGTAGGCCTTCTTCAGGTCGGGGTTCGTGTCCAGCGCCTTGTCGATGGTGATGCCCAGCTCGTCACCGATCATCTTGCAGATGCGGTCGCCCACGCCGTAGGGGTAGTCCAGCACGCGGGCCGAGTCGCGCACGGCGTTTTTGGCCTGCAGCGTGCCGAAGGTGATCACCTGGGAGACGTGATCCTCGCCATAGACGTCCTTGATGTGGTTGATGACTTCTTCGCGGCGGCCCTGCTCGAAGTCGACGTCGATATCGGGCATCTCCACGCGCTCGGGCGAGAGGAATCGCTCGAACATGAGGCCGTTGGGCATAGGGTCAAGGTCGGTGATGCCCATGGCGTAGGCCACGATGGCACCGGCGGCCGAGCCGCGGCCCGGGCCCACGCCGATGCCCTGGCTGCGCGCCCATTCGATGTACTCCTGCACGATGAGGAAGTAGGCCGGGAAGCCCTGCTGAATGATGATGCCCATCTCGTAGTCGGCCTGCTTCTGCTCGCGCTCGGGCACCGGGGAGCCGTAGCGCTTCTCCAGGCCCTCCTGCACGCGCTTGCGGAACCACGACTCCTCGGTCTCGCCCTCGGGCAGGGGAAACTTCGGCAGGATGGGCTCGCGCTCTAACGTGACGTCGCACTTCGCCGCCACTTCCACGGTGTTGTCGCAGGCCTCGGGGAAGTCCTTCATGGCCTCGCGCATTTCCTCTTCGGTCTTCATGTAGAACTGGTCGTTCTCGAACTTCATGCGGTTCGTCTGGTTGACCGTGGAACCGGTGCCGATGCACAGCATGATGTCCTGGGCCTCGGCGTCTTCCTTCAGCAGGTAGTGGAAGTCGTTGGTGGCGATGGTCTTGAGTCCCGCGGCCTTCGCCACGCGGGTGAGCTCGTGGTTCAGCTCGGTCTGGGTGAAGCCGGCATCGGTGCGGATGCCCTGGTTCTGCAGCTCGATGTAGAAGTCGCCCTCATCGAAACAGCTGGCGAACTTACGGGCCCATTCCACGGCGTCGTCGAAGCGGCGCTCGTCGAGCAGCTTCGGGATGACGCCGGCAATGCAGGCCGACGAGCCGATGATGCCGTGGCCGTACTTCTGCAGCATGGAGAAGGTGGTGCGCGGCTTGTAGTAGAAGTTGTCCACGTGAGACTCGCTGACGAGTTTCAGCAGGTTATGGTAGCCCTCGTTGTTCTTCGCCAGAAGCAGCAGGTGATACAGCTTCGGCTTCACGTCCTTGCGCAGCGACTCGTCGGGGGTGAAGTACACCTCGCAGCCGAAGATGGGCTTCACGCGCTTGCCCGTCTCCTTCTCGACGGCGTCGCAGGCGTCGGAGAGTTCCACCATGCCGGACATGACGCCGTGGTCGGTGACGGCCACCGCCGGCATGTCCAGCTCGGCGGCGCGGCGCACCATGTCCTTGATATGGGTGAGCCCGTCGAGCAGCGAGTATTCCGTATGGTTGTGCAAATGGACAAATGCCATCGTCAGCCCCTTCGATAAGGTCGGCGGCGCACGGATTTCAGTTGTGGTGTGGTTATGCGCGCTGTGCCGTGTCATGCTGGGTCGAAAGCGCGCGGCAGACGCGAGCCCAGATCGCCGCGCCGCCTCCCTTCCGACCGCTCTTCCGTTCCGTCATTTTCTCGGCTGCCATGATACCAGCCTGTCGCCCCACGGTGTGCGAACAAACAGTGAGTTTTGCATGGAATGCCCTGGGAGCGCGAGCCATCGGAAGCACCATCAAACCTAGAATTCAATCTCGCCGTAGTCGAGACCGTGCGTATCTCGCATCCATTGGAAGAACTCGTCGCAGTCCATGACGGGAACGAGGCCCTGGGGGAAATCGGACTGGTTGCGTGCGATGAGGGCATCGGCTCTAAGCGCCAGGGCGATTTCGTAAAGGAGGTAGTCCTCTGGGTCGTGCCACGAGGTGGCGAGCATCAGGTCGACCTCCCTCTCGCTCGCTGCAAACACGTTGACGAAGGTGCGCAAGCCCCGCAGTTGCCCCATGACGGCATCCATCTCGCTCGTTCGTCCTCCGTTGGAAAGGATGTACACGAGGTCGGTCACCTGAGACGAAGAGATCCACAGCTCGAACTCCCCCACCCGACCGCCAATCATCAGCAGCCGAGCCTTCTCGTAGAACGGCTCGCACTCATTCAGGTAGTCCACAACCACGTTGGTGTCGAGAAGTAGCTTGGCTTGGGCCATGTCACACCAGCCCCTTGGCGGCGAGACGGTCAAGCTTGATCTCGGCCTTCGTCATATCGTCGAACCGTGTTGAGCGCTTGCGCGAGAGGTTGTCGACAAAGCGCGCCGCCGATGCCCACCGCTCGTCTGCGGACGCACCACCGTCTTGCAAAAGGAAGTCGGCGCTCCCCTCCTCGATCAGCCGGTCGAACAAGAGGTTTACCGCCTGAGAGGCGTTCATTCCATCTCGCTTGAGCACACGAAGCCCCTGCTGCTTCTTCCGCTCCGGCATCCGCCCCGTCACCATCGCATCGGTCACAATGACCTCCTTTCTTGCTGTACAACATTTTGAGTACAACTATTGCGAAAGTCAAGACTACTGCTAATCACTCGCTCGGTTGACGAACTACCCTGAAATTGTATGAAATCTCGAGTTGTTAGCGTCTCGGAGGTGCGCCCGAATGACGAGCTTGGAGGTATCTCCTAGGAGCAAGATCTTGACCTGGTGTTTTGCGAGAGCGCATTTGGCGCGCATCTTCCCGATCTTCTCGCGCAGCGGCCCTAGACGCTAACAACTCGAGATTTCATGCAAAAACGGGGGTGTTCGTTGACTGAGAGGGGCGGCCGTTGGGAAGGCTCCGAAAATTTCCGACTCGCTCGAGCGTAGGGAAATGCCGTTGAGCATGAAGCGAAGTCAATTTCGTACGTCGGACATGAAGCGAAGTCGGTTTCGTAGTTAAACGACGAGAGGCGCCCGGGGTGGGCGCCTCTCGAAACAGGCTCAAAATTTGGGGCTGCGCGTGTCGCGGCTCCCTTTCTTGGCTCGGCTGGACCTTACGCGGCCTGGCCTACGTGCGCAAGCTGGGCCTCGCACCACTCGAGCTTCTTCTGATGGGTCATCAGCGTCGCCTGATCCTGGGGATCGTTCTTCTGCTCCAGCTCGGCGATGGCGCTCTTGCACTCGGCGGCCTCGGCGCGCACGGCTTCGGCGTCGATGTCCTCAACGGCCGTACCGAAGCGGGCCAGCACCGTCACCTTGTCGTCGAGCACGGAGGTGGCGCCGCCCATCACGAGGAACTCGCGCTTCTCGTTCTCGCCGATGGTCAGCGTCACAACGCCGCCCTCGCGGTTCAGCGACACCGTCAGCTCATGCCCGGGCAGCACGCCGAAGTAGCCGTCGGTCCCCGGGATGTTGGCATAGGTGATCTCGCCCTGGAACAGGGCCTTGTCGGGAAGAGCCACAATGCAGCCCATGGAGGCCATTAGTTACCTTCCTTCTGCATGGCGTCGTAGGCCTCGTAGACCTGCTCGATGGCGCCCTTGTTCACGAAGCACTGCTCCGGGATGTGGTCGCACTTGCCATCGAGGATCTCCTTGAAGGAGCGTACGGTGTCCTCGACCTTGACGTACACGCCGGGCAGGCCCGTGAAGACCTCGGCCACGTGGAACGGCTGGCCCAGGAATTTCTGCACCTTACGGGCGCGGTTCACGGTCAACTTCTGGTCCTCGGACAGCTCGTCCATGCCCAGAATGGCGATGATGTCCTGCAGATCCTTGTACTGCTGCAGGATTTGCTGCACGCCCATGGCCACGTCGTAGTGCTCCTGGCCGACGATCTCGGGATCCAGCGCGCGGGAGGTGGACTCCAGCGGATCCACGGCCGGGTAGATGCCCAGCTCGGCGATGGAACGGGACAGAACGGTCTTGGCGTCCAGGTGGGTGAACGTAGTGGCCGGGGCCGGGTCGGTCAGGTCGTCGGCGGGCACGTACACGGCCTGCACGGACGTGATGGAACCGGTCTGCGTGGAGCAGATGCGCTCCTGCAAATCGCCCATCTCGGTGGCCAGCGTCGGCTGGTAGCCCACAGCGGAGGGCATACGGCCGAGCAGTGCGGACACCTCGGAACCGGCCTGGGTAAAGCGGAAGATGTTGTCGATGAACAACAGCACGTCCTGGCCCTGGTCACGGAAGTACTCGGCTTCGGTAAGTCCCGCGAGGCCCACGCGCAGACGGGCTCCCGGAGGCTCGTTCATCTGACCGTAGACCAGGCAGGTCTTCTCGATAACGCCGGAGTCGGTCATCTCGAGGTAGAGGTCGGTACCCTCGCGGGTACGCTCGCCCACGCCGGTGAACACGGAGGTGCCGCCATGCTCCTGAGCCAGGTTGTTGATGAGCTCCTGAATGCAGACGGTCTTGCCCACGCCAGCGCCGCCGAACAGACCGGTCTTTCCGCCCTTGACGTAGGGCTCGATGAGGTCGACGACCTTGATGCCGGTCTCGAAGGTCTCGGTGGTGGTCACCAGGGTGTCGAACGGCGGGGCCGGATGGTGAATCGGGCGCCACTCGACGTCTTCGGGCATGGGCTTGCCGTCAACGGGCTCGCCCAGCACGTTCCAAATACGGCCCAGGGTCGCCTTGCCCACGGGCATCATGATGGGGGAACCGGTGTCGGTTGCCTCCAAGCCGCGCACCATGCCGTCGGTGGACGTCATAGCGACGGTACGGACGATGTCACCGGGCAGGTGCGTCTGCACCTCGAGCACGGTGGACACTTCACCCGTTGGGGTTTGTGCCTTCACGGTAAGGGCGTTGTAGATGGCCGGCATGGCGTCCGCCGGGAACTCCACATCCACAACGGCGCCGACGATTCGGACGATGCGTCCGATGGCGCCTCCCTTGGCCGCTTCAGTAGAAGTGTTATCAGCCATTTAATCCTCCAAAGCTGCGGCACCGCCGACGATCTCGGTGATCTCCGTGGTAATGGCGCCCTGGCGCACCGTGTTGTAAATGCGCTCCAGGGTGGAGACCATCTCGTTCGCGTTGTCGGTAGCCGATTTCATCGCGTTGCGGCGAGCGCCTTGTTCGCCCGCTGCGGAATCGAGCATCGCGTAGTAGAACGCGTTGTTCAGGTAGGCGTTCATCATGTAGGACATGACCGACTCCGTGCTCGGCTCGAAGTCGATGTCGCCCGGGATGGCGGAATCGTCCCGCTCGCGGAAGGACTTGAAAATGTCCTCCTCCTTGGCCTTAAGACCCAGAAGATCCGCGTAGGACTCCTCCTTCACCGGCAGCACCTGCTGCTCGACCAAGGTCTGCTCGGCGGCGTTCTTCGCGTGGTTGTACACGATGAACACCTCGTCGAGCTTGCCCTCGGCGTAAGCCTGCATCACATAGCCGGACAGCTCGGCCGCCTGAGCGAACTCGGGGTCGGCCGAATATCCCGCGAAGGAGAACACCGGCTCGATGCCTCGGTAGGTGAAGTACCCGATGGCCTTCTTGCCACAGGCAGCCACCTCCACCTCGGCACCTTCCCGCTGCTTTTCCTTCGAGAGCTTCTCCACATAGCGAAGCACGTTGGTGTTGAAGCCGCCGGCGAGACCCCGGTCGGAGGTGACGGCTACGATGAGCACCCGCTTCACCTCGTCGTGGACCTGCAGCAGCGGCTCGTTATCCAAGTGAGCGTACTTTGCCGTGCTGATGAGCATGTCTGAGATGGCGACCGCCCAAGGGAGCGCGCTCTCCACGCGCTCGGAAGCACGGCGAATCTTGGCAGCCGCGACCATTTCCATGGTGCGCGTGATCTGCTTCGTCGAGGTGACGGATTTGATTCGCCGTTCGATGTCGTGTAGGTTGGGCATGGTCTACCTACCTTACGCTGCGGCGTCGAAGGACTGCTTGAAGGCGGCGATGGCCTCCTTCAGAGCGACCTTGGTCTCGTCGCTGAGCTTCTTCTCCGTGTTGATCGTCTGCAGGATCTCCGGCTTGGAGGCGCGCAGCGACGCGAGCAGCTCGGTGCGGAAGCGAACCACGGACGTGAGCGGCAGATCGTCGAGGAAGCCCTCGTTGCCGGCGAAGATGGCAATGACCTGCTCGGCCACGGGCATCGGCATGTAACGACCCTGCTTCAGAAGCTCGGTCATGTGCGAACCGCGGGTCAGCTGATCCTGGGTAGCCTTGTCCAGATCGCTGCCGAACTGGGTGAAGGCCTGCAGCTCGCGGTAGCTGGCGAGGTCCAGACGCAGAGAGCCGGCCACCTGCTTCATGGCCTTGATCTGCGCGGAGCCGCCCACGCGGGACACCGAGATGCCCACGTCGACTGCCGGGCGCTGGCCCTGGAAGAACAGGTCGGTCTGCAGGAAGATCTGACCGTCGGTAATGGAGATCACGTTGGTCGGGATGTAGGCGGACACGTCGCCGGCCTGGGTCTCGATGATCGGCAGAGCCGTCATGGAGCCGCCGCCGTTCTCGTCGGACATCTTGACCGCGCGCTCCAGCAGGCGGGAGTGCAGGTAGAACACGTCGCCCGGATAGGCCTCGCGTCCCGGCGGGCGGCGCAGGGTCAGCGACATCTGACGATAGGCCACGGCCTGCTTGGACAGGTCGTCGTAGACGATGAGCACGGCGCGGCCCTTGTTCTCGGGACCCGCGGGCTTGCCGTCCTCGCCGTTGTAGACGAAGTACTCGCCCATGGCGGCGCCGGCCATCGGCGCGATGTACTGCAGCGGAGCGGAGTCGGAGGCGGTGGCGGCCACGATGATGGTGTTCTTCATGGCGCCGTGGCGCTCGAGGGTCTCCACCACGCCGGCCACCGTGGAGGCCTTCTGACCGATCGCAACATAGATGCAGATCATGTCAGTGTCCTTCTGGTTGATGATGGCGTCGATGGCGATGGCCGTCTTGCCGGTCTGGCGGTCGCCGATGATGAGCTCGCGCTGGCCGCGACCAATCGGCACCATGGAGTCGATGGCCAAGATACCGGTCTGCATCGGCTCGTTCACGGGCTGACGGGAGATAACGCCGGGAGCCTTGAACTCCACGGGGCGCGTGCCCTCGGCCTTGATGGGGCCCTTGCCGTCGATGGGCTGGCCCAGCGGGTTCACCACGCGGCCGAGCATGGCCTTGCCGGCGGGAACCTCCACGATACGACCGGTCGTGCGGACCTGGTCGTTCTCCTTGATTGCGGTGACGTCACCCAGAAGCACGGCGCCGACCTCGTCCTCTTCGAGGTTCTGGGCAAGGCCGTAAACGGTCTTGCCGCCCTCTCCGATGAACTCGAGCAGCTCGCCGGCCATGGCATCGCGCAGGCCGTCGACGCGCGCAATGCCGTCGCCGACCTGGATGACCGTGCCCACTTCGCGAGACTCGACGCTGACGTTCAGCTGGTCGAGCTGCTTCTTCAGCGCCTCGTCGATGGACTGTGCGGTGATTTCAGTCACTAGCATTCACCTCCATCTGTTGTGTCCTTGAGGACGTTGCGGGCGCGATTGAGCTGCGAGATCATGCTCGCATCGATGTAGTTCCCGTCAACATCCATGATGATGCCTCCCAGAATGGACTTGTCGATGCGCTCGCGCAGCACCGCCTTCCGTCCCAGGTCGGCCTCGGCTTTTTCCGTAATGAGTTGGCGCAGTCCGTCGTCGAGCGGCACGGCGGTGGTCACATCGACCACGCAGATGCCCAGCTTGTCGCCCAGAAGCTCGCGATAGCGATCGAAGACCCGCGGCAGCAGGTCCGCCTGACCGCGCTCGGCCATACCCGCGAGCACCTCGCGCAGCGCCAGATGGCAGTCGGCGAAGACGCCCTCCACCAAATCCCTGCGCTGAGCGGGGGTGAAGTCCGGGTTCGACAGGCTCTGGGTGAGCTCGAGATCGGCGCGCATGAGGCGAATGATCTCGCCCATCTGCTCGCGCACCTCAAGCACAGCCTCCTGGCCGCCGGCGGTATGGGCGGCATCGAAGAGCACCGATGCGTAAACCGCGACTTCCTCTTTCACGACGAGACGATTAGTTGCCATTGAAACTACCCGCCTCTTTAACGTAGCGCTCGATGATGGCGCGGTGCTCACCCTCGGTGAGATCCTCGCCGATCAGGCGCGCGGCCACATCGACCGAGGTGTCGGCCACGGTGGCCTGCAGCTCGGAGATGGCCTGCTTCTTCTCGGCCTCGATGGCGGCCTTGGCCTTCGCGATCATGTCGGCGGCCTCGGTCTGGGCCTGGGCCGTGATGTCGGCCTTGACGGCCTCGCCCACAGAGCGGGCGTCGGCAATGATCTGCGCGGACTGGGCCTTGGCGTCGGCCAGCTGCTTGTTGTACTCAGCCAGCACGCGCTCGCTTTCGATCTGAGCTTCCTCAGACTTCTTCAGGGCCTCGCGGATGGTGTTCTCTCGCTTCTCCAGCATGCCGGCAAACATCGGCCAGCCGAACTTAGCGAGAATGATCCAGAGGATGATGAAGGCGATGAGCATGGGGATGAACTCCGCCATGTCCGGGAGGATGGCGGAGATACCGCCCTCCTGTTCCGCCTCAGCAGCGAACGCGAGCGCCGGGAAAGCAGCGTTGAGAGCCAGGGCGCCGAAGGCGACCTTCGCAACTGCTTTGTTCGCTCTTGTCTTCACGTGCAATTCCTCCTTCCAGCCTTATAACGGCTATGACAACCAGTTAAAGACTAGAACTAGAGGATGAAGGCGAGAACGAAGCCGATGAGGGCCAGGGCCTCGGCCAGAGCGGCACCGATGATGAAGTTCGTGAACAGACGGCCACCCACCTCGGGCTGGCGGGCGGTGCCCACGCAGCAGCCGTAGCAGGCGATGCCGATGCCGAGGCCGGGGCCGATGGTGGCCAGGCCATAGCCGACGAGCTTCAGCGCAGCAATGACGAATACAGTTTCCACAGTTTCCTCCTTTAGGTCGTTTTTGAGCCTGTTTCCCAAAAACACTTACGGATTATGGTTTCCGGCTTTGGAGGAGCCGGCTTAACCCAGATGGGGGGGTGGGGCCTTGGCGACCCCGGGTGCGCGGGCGCGTGGCGCGGCGCGCGGGAGCGGTTCCTAGTGGGCGCTCGTGGCGATCTGGACGTAGACCGCGGAGAGCACCGTGAACACGTAGGCCTGAAGGAACGCCACCAGCGTCTCCAGGGCGTACATGGCGATGAGCAGCAGGAACCAGGGCAGCGACAGCACGCCGCTGATGGGATCGAGCGCTTGGATGCCGCAGGTGAGGAACACGCTGGAGGCCAGCGCGAAGATGCCGAGCACCATGTGGCCGGCGAACATGTTGCCGTAAAGTCGGACGGCGAGCGTGAGCCAGCGGATGCAGGTGGAGATGAGCTCCAAGAACCAGATGATCGGCACCATGACCTTCGGAAGCCCCGCCGGAGCGAAGGACTTCAGGTAGGTCAGGCCGCCCTTGGCCTTGATGCCCCAGACGTTGAAGTAGATAAACGAGATGGTAGCGAGCGCCCAGGTCACCGAGATGGTGCCCGTCGGCGTCTTGCAGCCGGGGATAAGACCCACGAAGTTCGAGATGAGGATGAAGAAGAACAGCGTGGCGAGGAAGGGGACGTGCTTCTTGAAGCCGTGACCGATGATGCCCTCGCCCATGTCGTTGCGCACGAACTGGTAACCGTACTCGACGGTGTTGACGAACTTGTTCGTCGGGATGAGCGTGAGCTTGCGGCCCACGACGAGGATCAGCACCAGCGTGATGATCCAGCAGATGACCATCCACACAATGTACTGGGTGACTCCGCCGAAAACCACGGTGGGATCGAAGGATGCCTGAAGATGAGGCACTTCTTCAGAGAGCATTGAAAGAGCGTCCACGTATCAACCTTTCCTAGCTTTTCCGAGTCAGCCTCGTCACGCCGAACGCGATGGCGGTGACGGAGAGAGCCCCGGCTTCCGACAGGACAAAGGGCAGCGCAGCATCCCGGTTGACGTTGATGCAGAGGATGGCGAAGGCGAACATGAGGACAAATGAGAAGAGCAGACAGAGCATGAGCACGCCCATGTGCCCCAGATTGCCCGAATCCGTCATGTGCTTCACCCGGTGCAAGCCGAACACGAGGGGCAAAAACCCCGCGATGCCCGCCAAGATGCCGAGTGCGATTGCCAGTACCATAACCTACTTCCGTCGGGGCGCTTGCGCGCTGTTACACCCAATGTAAACCGTTGCCTATGATAACGTCTTGTTCACAAAAGCTGACCAACTCAACCAATTTCTGGGGTGAGCGGTGAAATGATCGCGGCGGCGGCTTGCGCCCCTGATCTGGGAAAATTTGTGCAGGTGCACTAAAACGAAGCCCATCAGCGCGTCCGTCGCTTCGATCACCGACTTTTCCCTGATCTACTCCCCTGTGTACTCCCGGACGAGGATGCCGGACTCGGCCAAAAGCTCCTGGGACAGCTCGTCGGGGTACGGGTTCTGGTAGACGATCTCGGTGATGCCGGCGTTGATGAGCATCTTGGCGCACACGACGCAGGGCTGCGTATTCACGTAGATGGTGGCGCCGGCGATGTTGATGCCGTAGCGGGCCGCTTGGATGATGGCGTTCTGCTCGGCGTGCAAACCGCGGCAGATCTCGTGACGCTGGCCGCTCGGCACGCCCAGCTGCTCGCGAAGGCATCCAGTCTCGCTGCAGTGGGTCAGGCCGGTGGGCACGCCGTTGTATCCCGTGGCCAGGATACGGCGGTCCTTCACGATGACGGCGCCGACGCCGCGGCGCAGGCAGGTGGTGCGGGTGGCCACGTCGTTGGCCATCTTCATGAAGTACTCGTCCCAGCTGGGACGGTTATCTGCTGCCATGGTTACTCCCTCCGGGAAGGGGCGCCGGATGCCCTCTGTCGGCACGCCCCGCTACGCTATTCGCCTTCGGCTCAGGCGCTTCGCTCCTTCATGCTTTTATGTTGCGACCTTCGGTCGCGGCTAGGCAGTGTTCAGAGGGTGCCGACAGAGGGCATCCGGCGCCCCTTCCCTGCTCTTTCGTCATTGAATCACCTAGTCGTCCTACTCCGTTCCGAAGATGCGGTCGCCGGCGTCGCCGAGGCCGGGGACGATGTAGGCGTTCTCGTTGAGGCCGTCGTCGATGGCGCAGGTGTAGATGATGAGATCATCGTCGGCGGCGAGCAGACGCTCGATGCCCTCCGGGGCCGAGACGAGGCACAAAAAGCGGATGGTGCCCGACACGCCCGCCTCGCGCAGGTACTTGACGGCCGCCTCGGCGGAGCCGCCGGTGGCGAGCATGGGATCGAGCACGTAGACGCGGCGGCTCGCGATGTCGCGGGGCAACTTGTCGTAGTAGCTCTCGGGCTCGTGGGTCTCCTCGTTGCGCTGCATGCCCAGATGCCCCACGCGGGCCCGGGGGATTACTTCCAGCGCCCCGTCCACCATGCCGAGGCCGGCGCGCAAAATGGGCACGAAGGCCACCTTGCGGCCCGTGATCTGCTTGGCGTCGAAGGGCGCGATGGGCGTTTGGATGAATACGTTGGTCAGCGGCAGGTCGCGGGTGGCCTCGTAGGTCTCGAACAGCGAGAGCTCGCGCACGACATCGCGGAACTCGTTGGAGGGGGTGTGCTTGTCGCGCAGGATGGCCAGCTTGTGCTGCACGATGGGGTGATCGAGGACGACGACGCGGTCGTTCCATTCCATAATTTAGTTCCTTTCGTCCGGCGCGGGGGCGGACGGGGCCTCCGTGCTCAAGCAATGGCTCGCTTTGTGGAACAGTCCACTGGACTGTTCCAGTCGCTGCGCAACCTGCGCGCGGAGGCCCCGTCCGCCCCCGCGCCTACCCAACTGCTATCGCAGCAACATCCGTGTCGCCTGTTCGCTGCGCAACCTGCACGCGGACGCCCCCGCCTCGCAGCCTGCTCAGCCAAGCCCAATGCCTCTTTTAATACTCTAAACCTGGGTACAGAGGATGGGCTTCCAGCAGGGCGTCCACGCGACGACGCACGTCGGCGAGCTTGGCCTCGTCGGTGGCGTTGAACACCGTGGTCGCGATGAGCTGGCCGATCTCGTAGAAGTCCTCGGCGGTAAATCCTCGGGTGGTGGCGGCCGCGGAACCCACGCGGATGCCGCTCGTCACGAAGGGAGAGCGCTGCTCGTTGGGGATGGAGTTCTTGTTCACCGTAAGGCCCACGGATTCCAGAAGCTTCTCGGCGTCCTTGCCGGTGATGTCGGAGGCCGTGAGGTCAACGAGGCACAGGTGGTTGTCCGTGCCACCGGAGACGAGGCGCAGGCCGCCGTCGGTCATGCCCTGGCCGAGGGTGCGGCAGTTCTCCACCACATGCTCCATATAAACACGGTAATCGGGACGCAGCGCCTCGCCGAAGGCCACGGCCTTGCCGGCGATGACGTGCATGAGAGGGCCGCCCTGAGCACCGGGGAAGATGGCCTTGTTGATCTTCGGACCCAGCTCATCCGAGTTCGTGAGAATGAAGCCGCCGCGCGGGCCGCGCAGGGTCTTGTGGCTCGTGGAAGTGACGATGTCGGCGTGGGGCACCGGGCTCGGGTGCAGCCCCGCGGCCACGAGGCCGGCGATGTGGGCCATGTCCACCATGAGGTAGGCGCCCACCTCATGGGCGATTTCCGCCATGCGCTCGAAGTCGATGAAGCGCGGGTAGGCCGAGGCGCCCCCGACGATGACCTTCGGGCGGCACTCCTTCGCGATGCGCTCGAGCTCGTCGTAGTCGATGGTCTCGGTCTCGGGGTTCACGCCGTAGGAGACGATGTTGTACAGAAGGCCGGAGAAGTTCACGGGGCTGCCGTGGGTGAGATGGCCGCCGTGGTCGAGGCTCATGCCGAGCACCGTGTCGCCGGGCTCGATGATGGAAAGATACGCGCCGAAGTTCGCGCTGGCACCGGAATGGGGCTGCACGTTGGCGTACTTCGCGCCGTACAGCTCGCAGGCGCGGTCGCGGGCGAGATCCTCCACCATGTCGACCTTCTCGCAGCCGCCGTAGTAGCGCTTGCCGGGGTACCCTTCGGCGTACTTGTTGGTGAGCACGCTGCCCACCGCCTCCATGACGGCGCGGGAGGTGAAGTTCTCCGACGCAATGAGCTCCACACTCCCCCGCTGGCGGGCGAGTTCTTGGCGCAGGCAGTCGGTCACCTGCGGATCTTCAGCGGCGAGAAATTCCAAAGCCATCTATCGTCTCCTTTGCTAATCTTCTCTGAGCTTTCCTGGTCTTCTCTAATCTAGTTCCATTATCTTCTGAACGCGGCCGGCGTGGCGGCCGCCGCCGAAATCGGTGGAGAAGAAGGTGTCGAGGATGCGCTCGTTCTCCTCGAGCGGCACGAAGCGGCCGGAAAGGGTGATGACGTTCGCGTCGTTGTGCTCGCGGCACAAGGCGGCGAACTCGGGGTTGATGATGTTGGCGGCACGCACGCCGGGCACCTTGTCGGCGGCCATGGCCATGCCGATGCCCGTTCCGCACACGAGCACGCCGCGCTCGGCGGTGCCGTCGGCCACATCGTGGGCCACGGGGGCCGCGTAGTCGGGGTAATCGACGCGATCATCGTTGTCGGGGCCGCGGTCGATGACGTCGTACCCCTTCCCCACCAGGTAATCCACCAGGGCCTGCTTCTGCTCGAAGCCGGCGTGGTCGCTTCCGATGCTCACGCGCATGGGCCACTTCCTTTCCGTCGCGAATGCCTTGAGGCCTATTGTAGGCGCTCGAGTGCCCCCGCGCCCCCTCGCTCACGCTTTCCGCACCAAATCGGGAGAGACGGGCGAAGTCCTAGCTGCGGACGCGGGAGACGGCCTCGTGCCAGGCGGCGAGGCGGGCGGCGCGCATCGGCTCGTCGAAGGTGGGCAGGAAGCGGTCTTCGCCTTCGCGCAGAGCCGCCAGCTCCTCGGTGCTTTTCCAGAAGCCCGTGGAAAGACCGGCCAGGTAGGCGGCGCCGAGAGCGGTGGTCTCGGCGTTGTCGGGGCGGCGCAGGGGCGCGCCGAGCATGTCGGCTTGGAACTGCATGAGGAAGTCGTTGGCTGCCGCTCCCCCGTCGACGTTCAGCACCGAAAGCGGCATGCGCGCGTCCTCGGCCATGGCGCGGGCCAAGTCGCACACCTGGTAGGCGATCGACTCCAACGCCGCCCGCACGATGTGGGCGCGCCCGGCGCCGCGGGTGAGACCCAAAATGGCACCGCGAGCGTCGGCATCCCACCAGGGGGCGCCCAGACCCGTGAACGCGGGCACGACGAAGACGCCGTCGGTTCCGGCCACACTGCGGGCGATGGCGTCGGTTTCGGCGACGCTGTCGATGATGCCGAGCTCGTCGCGGAGCCACTGGATGAGGGCGCCGGCCATGAACACGCTGCCCTCGAGCGCGTACTCGGTGCCCCCCGCGTTGGGGGCCGAGGCCGCCACCGTGGTCACGAGCCCGTGCTCGCTCGCGCAGGCCTCGTGCCCGGTGTGCATGAGCAGAAAGCAGCCGGTGCCGTAGGTGTTCTTCGCCTGGCCCGCATGGAAGCAGCACTGGCCGAAGAGCGCCGCCTGTTGGTCGCCCGCCACGCCGCAGATGGGGATGCCCTGGACGAGCCCCGGGTTCGCCGTTATGCCGAAGCTGCCGGAAGAGGGGCGCACCTCGGGAAGGATGGCCTCGGGAATGCCGAAGAGCTTAAGCAGGAAGGGATCCCAGCGCCTCTCGTGGATGTTGTAGAGCATGGTCCGGCTGGCGTTGGTCACATCCGTCGCATGCACGGCGCCGTCGGTGAGCTTCCAAATGAGCCAGCTGTCCACGGTGCCGAAGCAGAGCTCCCCCGCCTCGGCGCGGGCGCGGGCGCCGGGCACCTCACCCAAGATCCAGGCGAGCTTGCTGGCGGAGAAGTAGGCGTCGGGCACGAGGCCCGTGCGCGCGGTGATCTCGGCCGCGGTCGCCGGGTCGCTCGCGATGGCCTCCACCATGGGCGCCGTGCGGCGGCACTGCCAGACGATGGCGTTCATGATGGGCTCGCCGGTGGCGCGGTCCCACACGATGGTGGTCTCGCGCTGGTTGGTGATGCCGATGGAATCGATCTCGGCGGTGTCCACATTCGAGGACATGATGAGCTCGGTGAGCGCGCCCAGCTGCGAGGAGAGAATGTCTTGCGGGTCGTGCTCGACCCAGCCGGGCTGCGGGTATATCTGCGGGAACGGGCGCTGAACCGAGGCGACGGGGCGGCCGGCGCGGTCGATGAGCATGGCGCGGGAAGAGGTGGTGCCCGCATCGAGCGCTATGACGTATTTTTTCATGTTCGTTTCTCCTCTTCTCGCTTTCTTGCTGTGGCTCTTCGGGGGCGGGCTGCGGGGTACCGCTCAGTCGCTCAGACAGTCCTCGTTGGTATCGAAGGCACCAAGGATTACTCCTCCCCGTATCATTGCGCCTTCGATACCACCTGCGGAACTCGCTTGGTGAGCGGCACCCCGCATCCCGCTTCGCTCAACTTTAGCCGAAGCACCCCGTTCCAGCAACGAGGTGCGAAGGGTATGGACTGACCAGTGCGTCCAACAGCCCTTCTGGCGCACGGTATGATACGATAACGGAAAAAGAGATCGGCTAGAGAGGCGATTACATGGCGGAAGAACTCTACACATGGGTTCCTTTTTACACCGAGCTGGCAAACAAGCTATTGCCTTACAAGAACGACCGCGCTGCCTTGATCGACAAGCTGCAAGCGATGTACGAGAGCATCGACACGAAGCTTCCTAAGCTTGATGACGGCGGCGTCCCTAACGATATTGACCCCTTTACGATATTCGGACTCTTCAACAAAGGTATCTCAAGTCAGAACAGACGAAAGATCGTTGCCGCTCTCGCAGACGTATTCTGCATCACCGCTGAACTACCAAACGATTTCGCTGGAACCCCCTTGCTCAACAACTTGAATGCCACCTTCTACGCTTTCATTGGGGACAGCAGGCGCGGCGAATCCGATATCGACAATCTCTGGGATTTGTTCGAAGCGGAACTTGCTCTAGCTGACGCAGACAACCCCGAAAATCGCAATGCCTTTGCGGCCGCCTTCGATAAAACAGTTGGGCAGTTCGGCCTGGGCTGGAAACTCACTATGGGGCTTTATTGGGCCAGACCGCTCGCGTTCATCAATCTAGACTCGCGCAATAGGTGGTTCATGGGCGATACCGCAAAGGCCGGTGTCCCTATAGCAAGCATCATGCCAAAAGAAAAAGACGCGCCTATTCACGATGGCAAACATTATCTTGCCATCTGTGACACTATCCGAGCAGAGCTTAACAGCGCCGACTGCCCATACAATGGCTTTCCTTCACTCTCTAATGCGGCATTTATCGAATCGGAACGAGTCAATAGAGAGAGAAAGGCAGCAGCCAAGGCCGCTGAACAAGAAGCAGAGGAGAACGCACTTGGCGACGCGGGGGTGGAAGTCGTCCATTATTGGCTCTATGCACCCGGCGAAGGCGCAAGCATGTGGGAGGACTTCTACACCCGTGGCGTCATGGGCCTCGGTTGGCACGAACTCGGCGACCTGCGCGAGTATTCGACCAAAGAAGACATGAGGCTCGCTCTTCAGCAGATACGTGGTAATGAAACCTCGCAGAAAAACTCGGCACACGCAGTGTGGCAGTTTACCCACGACATCAAACCTGGCGATATCGTCTTTGTTAAGCGGGGGCGTACGGAAATCCTTGGTCGCGGAGTGGTTGTAGGGGGCTACGCATACGATGCGGATGCTGGCCACTACCCCAACCTACGCGAAGTAAAGTGGACCCACAAGGGTCACTGGACCCATGACGACCAGTTCGCGATGAAGACCCTCACTGACGTCACCGACTATACCGACTTCGTGGAGAAGGTAAACGGCTATTTCGAGGAGGATGCCGAGGAAACCCTCGGGGGGACGCTCCCCGCAGACCTCCCTTACGACCGCGAGCAATTCCTCTCCGAGGCATACATGGACGAGGAAACTTACGACACGCTCGTCGGTGTGCTTCGTTCAAAAAAGAACATCATCTTGCAAGGCGCTCCCGGCGTGGGAAAAACTTTCGTTGCAAAGCGCTTGGCCTATTCGATGATGGGCGCAAAAGATCGCGATCGCGTGATGATGGTGCAGTTCCATCAAAGTTATAGCTACGAGGATTTCATCGAAGGCTTTCGTCCTTCCGCATCGGGCTTCGACCTCATCAAGGGAAGCTTCTACACGTTCTGCAAGAAGGCGCAAGACGATACCGACAATGATTACTTCTTCATCGTCGACGAGATCAACCGAGGCAACTTATCGAAGATCTTCGGCGAGCTCTTCATGCTCATCGAGAACGACAAGCGAGGGCCCAATAACAAGTTGCAGCTACTCTATTCACGCGAACGCTTCTACGTGCCAAGCAATGTGTATCTCATCGGCATGATGAATACCGCTGACCGCTCGCTCGCAATGCTCGATTATGCGCTACGTCGACGGTTCGCATTTTTCGACCTGCGTCCTGGATTCGATTCCAAGGGGTTCATTGCCTACCGCGATAGCCTGGGCAACCCGAAGCTTAACAACCTTCTCGCATGCACAGTAAAGCTGAACGCCGCCATCTCCGACGATGACACTTTGGGCGATGGCTTTTGCATCGGGCATAGCTATTTCTGCGGCATGAAAGCTGCCGACGTAACAGACGCAAAACTCTCGGCCATCGTGGAATACGAACTTGCACCAATGCTGCGCGAGTACTGGTTCGACGAGCCATCGAAGGTTCGCGAGTGGACCGACGCTCTGCGCAAGTCCATCAAATGATCCGCATCCAGAACATCTATCATATGCTCGCCTACGCCTTCCAGGTGCTGTGCGAGCAAGGGTATCGCGAGATGGCTACCGAAGAGTTCGACAACGCGGCGGAGCTCTGCGCTGCTATTTTGATACGCGGCACAAACTCTCAAGTCAAACGCGGCCTCGGACGGGAGTACATAGACCATACCGATGCACTCTCGACTTTACGAGGAAAATTCGAGATAATCCTCCTTTGCAGATTGTGGGCTAGGAGGAGGACTCCTCATCGTCTGAACTG
>OLOG01000286.1_pt1 | contig 50534 bp, 39 predicted proteins | sample 1672351 | NCBI WGS metagenome assembly OLOG01 (sample SAMEA3136674, study PRJEB25190) | human gut metagenome | biome: human gut; feature: human-associated habitat; material: faeces | place: Austria | collected 2013 | reverse complement strand
GGATAAACGCTGAAGGCATCTAAGCGTGAAGCCCCCCTCAAGATGAGATATCCCTACGTAAGTAGTAAGACCCCTTGAAGACGACGAGGTAGATAGGTCAGAGGTGGAAGTACAGTAATGTATGGAGCTGACTGATACTAATCGGTCGAGGGCATGACCAAGCAAGGTGATAGGTAGGATGAAAGAAATATTTCTTGTATGCAGTTTTGAAGGTATATATAAAAGGTAAAAAGCAATCAACATATGTTGGTTGCTTTTTAATTGTTATTATACTGAAAATGTGCTAAAATTAACGAGAAATGCGGCCGGACTCATGACCGTAAAGATCATATTTATTTTTTGAAGGAGGAATCTAATATTATGATTACCTGGAACAACTTAGATACCCTTGCATCATTCAAAGAACTTGAAAAAGTTGAGCGAGTAAATCTTGTAGAAGCAATGACAGGAGAAAGCGGAGCAGAACGAGTAAAGAATTACAGCGTTCCGATGGCAGAAGGACTTACTTATAACTATGCTGCAAAGCAGGTTGACGATAAAATACTGGCAGTACTTGCAAAATTAGCAGATGAAGCACAGCTGGCAGAGAAATTTGAAGCACTTTACAACGGAGAAGTAATCAACACAGGAGAGAAACGTCTGGTACTTCATCACATGACACGTGGACAGCTTGGAGAAGCTGTAGAGGCTGACGGAGTGGACAAGCGTACATTCTATACAGAACAGCAGGCTAAGATCGCAGATTTTGCAAATAAAGTACATGCAGGAGAGATCACAAACGGAGCCGGTGAGAAATTTACAACGGTTGTACAGATCGGTATCGGTGGAAGCGACCTCGGACCTCGTGCAATGTATCTTGCACTTGAGAACTGGGCTAAGAAGAATGACACATTCAAGATGGAAGCCAAATTCATCAGTAACGTAGACCCTGATGATGCGGCAGCTGTACTGAATTCTATCGATGTTGCACATTCTATCTTCGTACTGGTATCAAAATCAGGAACAACACTTGAGACATTAACCAATGAATCATTTGTAAAAGATGCACTGAAGAATGCGGGACTGGATGCTTCTAAGCACATGATTGCTGTTACAAGTGAGACATCTCCGCTGGCTAAGAGTGATGATTATCTTGCAGCATTCTTCATGGATGACTATATCGGAGGACGTTATTCTTCTACATCTGCAGTTGGAGGCGCTGTATTATCTCTGGCATTCGGACCGGAAGTATTTGCACAGTTCCTTGATGGTGCTGCAGCAGAAGATGCACTTTCTAAGAACAAAGATGTATTCAAGAACCCTGCAATGCTGGATGCACTGATTGGTGTATATGAGAGAAATGTATTAGGATATCCAAGTACGGCCGTACTTCCATACTCTCAGGCGCTGAGCCGTTTCCCTGCACATTTACAGCAGTTGGATATGGAGTCTAACGGTAAATCTGTAAACCGTTTCGGTGAGCCGGTAGCTTACCCTACAGGTCCGGTCATCTTCGGAGAACCGGGAACAAATGGACAGCATTCTTTCTATCAGTTACTGCATCAGGGAACCGACATTGTGCCGTTACAGTTCGTTGGATACAAGAACAGCCAGATGGAAACAGATGTTGTGATCCAGGACAGCACAAGCCAGCAGAAACTTTGTGCAAACGTAGCTGCCCAGATCGTTGCATTTGCATGTGGTAAATCCGATGAGAACCGTAATAAGAATTTCGAAGGCGGACGTCCATCAAGCATCATTATCGGAGAGCAGGTAAATCCGGGATCTCTCGGTGCACTTCTTGCACACTTTGAGAATAAAGTTATGTTCCAGGGATTTGTATGGAATGTGAACAGCTTTGACCAGGAAGGTGTACAGCTTGGTAAAGTACTTGCAAAACGTGTACTTGCACACGAGACAGAGGGTGCACTGAAGGTGTTCAGTGATCTGTTGAATATCTAATAAATTAAAGAAGCAATCACTTGTTAGTGTGATTGAATAGTGGTATGATAGTGCTGTTAGGCAGAAATGTCTGTTTGACAGCACTATTTTTTTGATGAAAGGAAAATAAAGACGTGACCTATAAAGAAGCGAGGGTATATTTGGACGAGATGTCGAAATACGGAAGTGTACTTGGCTTAGATACGATTCGAGGTCTGTTGCGTGAACTTGGGAACCCCCAGGATGATCTGAAGTTCATACATATTGCAGGAACGAATGGAAAAGGATCTGTGCTTGCATACACTTCAATGATATTAAGTAAGGCAGGATACAAAACCGGGCGATATGTTTCACCGACAGTCATTTCTTATCTGGAGAAGATACAGATAGATGGGAAATGGATCTCTGAATCAGAATTTGCAGAGATCATGGAAGAGATAAAAGAAGCAATTGACCGGCTTGTATGTAAAGGAGAACCTGTTCCGACAGTGTTTGAAGTAGAGACGGCGATGGCTTTTTTGTATTTTAAGAAACAAAAATGTGATCTGGTTGTATTGGAAACCGGTCTCGGCGGAGAGACAGATGCGACGAATGTAATTAAGAATACAGTTTGCGCAGTATTTGCAACGATCAGTGTTGATCATCTGGGGGTGATCGGAGATACCCTGGAAGAGATCGCACAGACGAAATCCGGGATCATCAAACCGGGATGTACGGTAGTGTCAGCAAGACAGCAGGAGAATGTCAGACTGATCCTGCGAAAGAAAGCAGAGAGTCTGAACTGTATATACACAGAAGCAGAGTCGGAACAGATGAGTATTGAAAAAGAAGATTATAAAGGACTTACATTTTCATATAAAAAATATGCGCATATGCAGAACCACATTGCAGGAGAGTGCCAGAGAGAAAATCTTTCTGTGGCACTGGAAGTAATTGAAAGCCTCAGGAAGCTGGGATATCAGATTGAGGAAGGAGCAGTGAGGGACGGTCTTGATGCAACAAGATGGGCGGGACGTTTTACTTGTCTGTCTGAAGATCCGATTGTGATCGTAGATGGTGCGCATAATGAAGATGCGGCGAAGAAGCTTAGGACATCCATTGAACGGTATTTTACGGGAGAGGAACTTATCCTGATCATGGGTGTATTTAAAGATAAAGAATATGAGAAGATCGTACAGATTCTGTGTCCGTCAGCAAAGCGGGTGTATACGGTAGATCTGCCGAATAAGGAACGTACACTGCCGGCAGAGAAGCTTGCAGAATGTGTAAGAGACTGTATGACAGAACAGATGAGCGTGTACGCAGAAAAGAGTATTGGAGATGCTGTTGCAAAAGCGTATACTTATGCAACAGAAGACAGTGGGAAACGCGTGGTGATCGCATGTGGTTCATTGTCATATCTAAGTGAAGTAATCCGGTGTATGGAAGGATGCGTACAGAATCCGCAGAGAAAGGAAAGAATATGATAGATCATGAGAAGATAGAACAGGCAGTGCGGCTGCTTCTGGAAGGAATGGGAGAAGATGTGAACCGGGAAGGACTGATTGATACACCGGACCGGATCGCAAGAATGTATGAAGAGATATATGGAGGTATGGATGAGGATGCAGGAAAACATCTTTCTAAGACATTTACCGTTGACAGTCATGAGATGGTAATAGAGAAAGATATTACATTCTATTCGACATGTGAGCATCACCTTCTGCCATTTTATGGGAAAGCACATATTGCTTATATTCCGGATGGGAAAGTTGTAGGATTAAGCAAACTTGCCCGTACCGTGGAGGTATTCGCAAGAAGACTGCAGCTTCAGGAACAGCTTACCGGACAGATTGCTGATGCTTTGATGGAGTATATGCAGCCGAAAGGGGCTATCGTTATGATCGAAGCAGAGCATATGTGTATGACAATGCGTGGGATCAAGAAGCCGGGAAGCCAGACTGTGACAATTGCAAGACGCGGTGTATTTGAGACAGATCCGGTACTGGAAGAGAGATTTTTCCGGATGCTTGGACGATAAAAAGAAAGAGATACAGATGTAGATGAAAAGAGTAACAGAAAGACAAAAAGGGATGCCCCGTCTGAATGCGGTGGTGAATCATGAAGTGTATCAGACATACTATAAGCGTATCTGTGAATGTGAGACGGATAGGGTATTCTGTTGTCATCAGATGAACCATCTTCTGGATGTGGCAAGAATTGCTTACATTAAGAATCTGGAAGAAGGACTTGGATTCGATAAGGAACTGATCTACGTAGCGGCGGTGTTGCATGATATTGGCAAATCTTTTCAGTACAGACAGCAGATTCCGCATGAGATCGCAGGAGAGAGAATAGCAAGGCGGATATTGGATTCTCTTCCGACTGGTTTTACATTTACGGATGAAGAAAAAGCACTGATCTGTCTGGCAGTCAGGGGACACCGCAGACGGCATGAGCATATGAAGCCGATAGAGGAACTGTTCTATGAAAGTGATAAACGTTCCAGAATGTGTCTTTCCTGCATGGCAGAGAAGAAGTGTAACTGGAATGAAGAAGAGAAAAATATGGAGATAATAATATGATCATAGGTGGAAAGAATTTTGATACAGCAAATCATACATACATTATGGGAATCCTGAATGTGACGCCGGATTCCTTTTCCGATGGAGGAAAGTTTAACGGAATGGATGCGGCAATTGCACATGCACACCAGATGGTTGAAGAAGGTGCAGATATCATTGACGTAGGCGGGGAATCTACGCGTCCGGGACATATCCAGATCACGGATGAAGAAGAGATTGCAAGAGTGACGCCAATTATTGAAGTGCTTAAGAAAGAATTTGATGTACCGGTGTCGATCGATACCTACAAAAGCCATGTCGCAGAGGCTGCACTTCAGGCAGGTGCAGATCTTGTCAATGACATCTGGGGATTAAAATATGATAAGAAGATGGCAAGTGTGATCGCAAAGTATCAGGCTGCATGCTGTCTGATGCATAATCGGGAAAAGGCGGAATATCAGGACTTTCTGAAAGATTTCATGGATGATATGAAAGAATGTGTAAGACTTGCAAAAGCAGCAGGCATTGAGGATGACAAGATCATCCTTGACCCCGGTGTCGGATTTGGAAAGACTTATGAGATGAACCTGGAGATTATCGACAAGATGGAGATCTTAAATGAACTTGGATATCCGGTATTGCTCGGAACATCACGAAAATCCGTAATCGGACTGACGCTGGATCTTCCGGTGACGCAGCGGGAAGAAGGTACGATGGTTACGACCGTATATGGGGTACAGAAGGGATGTGCATTCGTACGCGTCCATGATGTAGAGAAAAATAAGAGAGCCATTCAGATGACGAAAGCAATCATGCGGGGACACGAAGTATAGAAAGAGTGAGGAATGAGATGAAACCGGACAAGATAAAGATAGAAGATCTGGAAGTATTTGCCAATCATGGTGTGTTTCCGGAGGAAAATGTACTGGGGCAGAAATTTGTGGTGTCTGCGGTTATGTATACGGATACCAGACGGGCAGGACTGACAGATGAGCTGACTGCATCTATCCATTATGGAGAAGCAAGTGCATTTATCACAGAGTATTTGAAAAGTCATACGTTTAAGCTTCTGGAGAAGGTTGCGGAAGGACTGGCAGAGGAGATGCTGGTGCGTATAGCAGGTCTGCAGAAGGTGCAGATTGAGATCAAGAAACCGTGGGCACCGGTCGGACTGCCGCTCAAGACGGTCAGTGTAGAGATTGAGCGTGAATGGCATACGGCATATATTGCGCTCGGATCGAATATGGGGGATAGCAGAAGCATTTTGGAAGCCGCGGTACAGGCGCTGGATGAGATGAAGAATACAAAGGTGGAGAAGGTATCGACATTTATCACGACACCTCCGTACGGAGTGACGGATCAGCCGGATTTCTTAAACGGTTGTCTGAAGCTTTCGACATTATTATATCCGGAAGAGTTATTAAAAGAGCTGAACCGAATTGAAAAAGAGGCAGGAAGAGAACGAATCATACATTGGGGACCGAGAACACTGGATTTGGATATTATATTCTATGACGATCTGGTTGCAGAGACGGATGCTTTATGCATTCCACATGTGGAGATGCATAAGAGAGCGTTTGTACTGGAGCCTTTGCATGAGATTGCACCTTATAAACGTCATCCGGTGTATGGGAAGACGGTCAGAGAGATGCTGGAAGACCTTCGGAAATAGAATGACAGAGCATGAACAGAACAGTAAATTTACAAAGAATAAAAGACAAGATGGGGAAAACAAGATGGATATTCAGGAGTGGATTATATTTGCAATCGAACTGATCGGAACAGTAGCGTTCTCAGCATCGGGGGCAATGGTTGGAATTGAGTGCAGCATGGATATATTCGGAGTGATCGTGCTTGGTGTGTCAACGGCAGTTGGCGGAGGTATGGTTCGTGATGTTATACTTGGGAAGGTGCCATCGGCACTTCTGCATCCGGTATATGTGATCTATGCCGTACTTGCTGCGGTGCTTGTGTTTTGTATTATATATTTCCGCAGGAAATATCTGCAGAATGGTTTTGGTGAGGTCTATGATAAACTTATGCTGGCAATGGATTCTGTAGGACTTGGAATCTTTTCGGCGATGGGAGTGACAAAAGGTATCAGTTGCGGCTATATCGATAATACATTTCTGCTGGTCTTCCTTGGTACAATGACGGGAGTCGGAGGAGGACTCTTGCGTGATACGATGGCAGGAGTTGCGCCGTATATATTTGTGAAACATATTTATGCATGCGCATCCATTGCGGGGGCGTGGATATGTGTGATCATATACAGAAGTTACGGAGAACTTCCGGCGATGGTGGTGTCATCACTGATCGTCATGCTGATACGTTTTCTTGCGGCTCATTACAGATGGAATCTTCCAAGGATCGGAGAGTAAAAATCCGGGAAGGCAAGGCGTATTTTGCAAGATGAGATGAAAAAATATGCAAAATCATGAAAAATTATACTTGACATTTGAAATGACAGGTTTATAATAAGGACTTGTAAAAAACACATATAGTTCACCGAAATTCGTTGATGAGAACAATGCCGTATCTATCGTTATTTCACAGAGAGCCTGCGGTTGGTGGAAGCAGGTAATAAGCAGATAAGGATATCCTCTCTAAGAAGCGGGTTGAAAGCAATATCAAAGTAAACCTCGCCGGTATCCCCCGTTACAGGGAGCATGTATGATGGTACGTGAATGAGAGCTGTAGAAAGATTCTACAGAATTAGGGTGGTAACGCGGATAGATTTCGTCCCTTTTCAGAGTATATTCTGGAAAGGGATTTTTTTTGGTGGACAGTGATTGCTTAAAGGAGGAGAAGAGTAATGAAAGCATTACAAAAAGTAAGCAAATTTTTATCAGACTACACGTCAATTGTTGTAATCGCAATCGCAGTGGTTACATTTTTCCTTCCGTCTATGATGGGCTGGGTAAATCTGGCACTGTTCACAGACATGGTATCGAACAAGTTCACATGTCAGTCTATTATCATTGGTATTATCATGTTCAGTATGGGACTGACACTTACAACGGAAGATTTTAGGATTCTTGCACAGCGTCCGTTTGACATTTGTGTTGGTGCGGTTGCACAGTATCTGATCATGCCATTCCTTGCATTTGCGCTTTCAAAGGTATTGAATCTGCCGGATGGAATCGCACTTGGGCTGATTCTTGTAGGCTGCTGTCCGGGAGGTGTATCTTCCAACATCATGTCTTATCTGTGCGGCGGGGATGTAGCCTTTTCCGTAGGAATGACAACAGTATCCACATTGGTCTCACCGATTATGACACCACTCATGGTATCTTTACTGGCAAGCGGTACACAGATTACGATCAAGGGACTTCCGATGTTCGTATCAATCATTGAGACTGTTATCCTTCCGGTTGGTGTTGGATTTTTGTTAAATTATCTGTTGGGAAAGAATAAAACATTCCGGGAACTTCAGAAAGTTATGCCGGGAGTTGCTGTTCTCGGACTTGCATGTGTTGTCGGCGGTGTGGTATCTTCACAGGGAGCCAAGTTCTTCCAGTCAGGTGTTGTGATCTTCGTAGCAGTATTACTGCACAACGGGCTTGGATATCTGCTTGGATATGGAGCAGGAAAACTGGTTGGTATGAATACGTCAAAGAAGAGAACCATTTCTATCGAAGTGGGTATGCAGAATGCCGGACTTGCAACGAATCTTGCAACTACAACTGCCCAGTTTGCGTCTACACCGGAATCTGCGATTATCTGTGCGGTATCCTGTACATGGCATTCCATCTCAGGAACTCTGTTAGCCGGATTATTTGCAATGCATGACAAACGAAAAGAAAAAGTTGCCGGAAATGCAGAGGCAGCAGCACATTAAGCTGCTCTCGGAATGTGTGAAGCAATAAATTATAGAATAGAAACAAAAAAGAAACAACACGGGATGTGCTGTTTCTTTTTTAGTGTGCGCTAATATGGATAAAGATTATCAACGAAATAAAAAAATAATTTAAATAAAATATTGACTACTAGTCATTTTTGATTATAATAATAAATGCATGAAGAAAATAAGAGGAGATGGAAAGAATGGTCAAAGTTGGCAAATGGATTGCCCGACACAGAATACTGGTGCTGCTTATAGGAGTCTTATTAATTGTTCCGTCAATAATCGGCATCGCAAAGACAAAAGTAAATTATGACCTGCTGAGTTACCTGCCGGATCACCTGGAGACGGTAAAAGGACAGGATATCCTGGTAGATGAATTTGGAATGGGTGCATTCTCCATGGTCGCAGTCGAGAATATGGATATGAAGGATGTACAGAAACTGGAAAAGGAATTTGAAAAAGTGCCGCACGTCCAGGATGTACTCTGGTATGACGATGTGGCAGATATCAGTCTTCCGACAGAGATGATTCCAAAAGATATAAGAAAAGCATTTATCAATGGAGATGCAACGATGATGCTTGTACTATTTGATGATACGACATCATCTGATAATTCCATGGAGGCACTGACACAGCTTCGTAAGATCGCAAATAAGCAGTGCTTTATCAGTGGTATGACGGGTATCGTTACAGATATTAAGAATATCGCAATGAAAGAACTTCCGATTTATGTAGTGATCGCGGCACTGTTAAGCCTGGTCGTACTGGAGATTACATCGGGATCATTTGTAGTTCCGTTTTTATTCCTGCTAAGTATAGGGCTTGCGATTTTATACAACCTGGGAAGTAATATTATATTCGGTGAAACGTCTTATATTACGCAGGCACTGACAGCAGTATTACAGCTTGGCGTAACGATGGATTATTCCATCTTCCTTCTGAATAGTTATGAAGAGAATAAGAAGAGATTCCCGGGTGAGAAAGACAGAGCCATGGGGCATGCGATCGCCAATACATTTAAGTCGGTTGTCGGAAGTTCCGTAACTACTGTGGCCGGATTCATCGCACTTTGTGTTATGACATTCGCACTCGGACGTGACCTTGGTATCGTAATGGCAAAAGGAGTTGTGATCGGCGTTATCTGTTGTGTAACGATCCTGCCGGCACTGATCCTTGTATTTGATAAACCAATCGAGAAGACAAGACACAAATTGCTGTTAAGTAATATGGATCGTCCATCAGCCTTTATCACAAAGCACTATAAAGTATGGATCGCGGCATTCCTTATACTTTTACTTCCGGCAATTTATGGAAATAACCATACAAAGATTTACTACAATATTGCAGATTCACTTCCGGCAACATTGAACAGTAATGTATCAATTGCAAAAGTAAAGGATGACTTTGGGGCAAGCAACATGCATATTATCATGATGGATAAGAACATGGATGCAAAGGAAAAACAGCAGATGCTGAATAAGGTCGATAAAGTAAAAGGCGTGAAATGGACCATCAGTATGAGTTCACTTATCGGGCCTAGTGTACCGGATTCCATAATTCCAAAGGATGTCCGGAAGATGCTGCAGAGTAAAGATTATGAACTGGCATTTGTAAGCACAGAATACGAATCTGCAACGGATCAGGTCAATACACAGATTAAAAAGATTGATAAGATTGTAAAATCATATGATAAGACGGGAATGGTCATCGGAGAAGCGCCTCTGATGAAAGATCTGCAGGATGTCACGGATGTCGATCTTGTTAATGTTAATATTATCTCTATCGCAGCGATATTTGTGATCATTCTGATTATTTTCAAATCGATTTCACTGCCGGTTATTCTGGTGGCAGTTATCGAATTTGCAATTATGATCAATATGGCAATCCCGTATTATCAGGGAATCAGCCTTCCGTTTGTGGCAAGTATCGTGATCGGTGCCATTCAGTTAGGTGCAACTGTTGACTATGCGATCCTGATGACAACGAGATATCAAAAAGAACGAAGCCTTGGAAAAGATAAGATGGAAGCAATCAGCATTGCGCATAAAACAAGCATGCCGTCCATTATCAGCAGCGGACTTAGTTTCTTTGCAGCAACATTTGGAGTTGCCTGCTACTCACAGGTTGAGATGATCGGTTCGATCTGTACATTGCTTGCAAGAGGGGCAATTATCAGTATGATCGTAGTTCTTCTGGTATTGCCGGCAATGTTTATGATATTTGACAAATTAATCTGTAAGACATCCATCGGATTTCTTGGGAAAAAGGCAAAAGCACAGACAAATGAAGCAAAGTAACCTGTTATTAACAATCCATCATAATTAAGAAAGGAAGCAGGAATTATGAATAAGAATAGGAAAATGAAAAGAAAAGTTGCAGCATCTGTAGCAGTCGGAATGTCAGTGATGATGGGTGTAACACCGGCTTTCGCGGCAAATGGAACTTCAAACAGCGAGGTATATAAAGAAGAGACGGTATATGTGAATGCCAAAGCAAGCGGCAAGACAGATAAAGTAACGGTATCCAACTGGCTTAAGAATTCAGGAAGTGTATCCGGAGATCTGGAAGACGAGAGCACACTGAGCGATATCAAGAATGTAAAAGGTGATGAAAAATATACGTCAGACGGAGATAAACTGACCTGGGCTACAGACGGTGAGGACATCTATTATCAGGGAACGACAGATAAGAAACTTCCGGTATCAGTAAAACTGAACTATTATCTGGACGGAAAACAGATGAAGCCGTCTGAGTTAAAGGGTAAGAGCGGACATTTGAAAATTACCGTTGATTATAAGAATAATGAAAAGCAGAATGTATCTTTGGATGGAAAAGATACAGAAGTATATACACCGTTCGTGATGATGACGGGAATGATACTTCCAAATGAGACTTTCAGCAATGTAACGATTGATAACGGCAAGATTATTTCCGATGGAAATAAGAATATCGTGGTCGGATTCGGAATGCCGGGATTAAAAGACAGCCTGAACTTGAGCAGTGAAGAAAGTGACAAAGTTACGATTCCGGAAAGCTTAAGTATTGAAGCAGATGTAACAGATTTTACAATGTCTTCTACTTATACAGTTGCATTATCTGATCTGTTGGATGATATGAATATGGATGACATTGCAGATGTAGATGATCTGCAGACAGCGCTGGATGATCTGGAAGATGCGGCACTTCAGTTAGTCAGTGGTTCCGATACACTGGCAGATGGTGCAGGAACACTGGCAGATGGTGTGAATACTTATACAGAAGGTGTTGACACATTGAATGCCGGTATTCAGAAATATCTTGGTTCTAACGGAGAGTTAAGCGGCAGCGTTACAGAGTATGTGAATGGTGTGAATAAAGTTGTCAAAGGGGTACAGGATTATACGGATGGCGTAAATACACTGGCAGATGGTGTAAGCAGTTACGTAGACGGTGAAAAGCAGCTGGCAGCAGGAGCTTCACAGCTGACACAGCTTAGTGCGGGACTGAAGCAGGTGCAGAGTGCAATCTCCCAGCTTGAGGCAGCAACGGATGGTGAGGGTGGAACCACAGAAGACCTTCAGGCAGCCTCCAAGGCTCTGGCAGCAGGAACAGCACAGATGAAAGCAGCACTCGGAACGAAAGAAGTAGAGGGTCTGATGTCTCAGGTAAATGCTATGGTAACAACCGGCAATACATTGATGGCAGAGACTAAGACATTAAGCGGAACACTTGCAAATGGCATCGAGGCACCGCTTACAACAATTGCCCAGACATTAAATGGTATGCAGGAAGCTCTGGCAAATATTGATGCAGCGCAGACAGCATTAGAGAATGCATGTAAGAATATCAATGATGTAGTTGCATCTGACAATCAGACAATTGCAACAGCTAAGACAACAGCAAAGAACAGTTCTGATGCGATCGCTGCATCTATAAGTGCACTGGAAGCGAAGTATGCAGAAATCTCAGATAAGAATTCCGAGGAAGCAAAGCAATTACAGAGTTCTATAAGTGCACTGAAGAACGCAAAAGCTTCCACAGATTCCGTACAGAATCTCAAGGAGTTATCAGGCATTGATACGTCAAAGATGCCGACAATAGATGTAGATTCCTTAAAAGCAGGTGCAGCAACGATCATGACGAATGCAGATACTTTGAAGAAGTCTTCGGGAGAGCTGGCAGCAGCACTTCCGGAATTACAGAAGCAGTTGAAGAGTATCGAAGATGCGGAAGGTGTTCTTGCACAGGCAGGGCAGTTAAGTACATTAACAGGAAGTGTAGACCAGTTAAATGCAGGTATGCAGGGACTGAACAGTGCAATCGGAACACTGCACAGCAATCTGGCTGCATTGAATCATGCGACATCCGCTCAATTCCCGACAGCAATTCAGGGAATCACGGCACTGAACAAAGGATTCGCTCAGTTAAGCGGATACAATAATTCCCTGGTAAGCGGTGCAAATAAACTGAAATCCAACAGTCCGACATTAGTAGCCGGTGTCAATACACTTCAGAGTGGAACCAATCAGCTGGCAAGCGGACTGAACACACTGGGAAGCCAGATGTCTTCCGGATCTGCAACACTTGCAGCCAACAGCGGTGCACTCAGAAGCGGAGCTTCCGAACTTCAGTCAGGTGCAAAAGAGCTTGCAGAAGGCATGGCGAAATTTGACAAAGAAGGAACAAGCAAGTTGAAGAGCACCGTGGAAGATGAACTTGGTGATGTACTTGACAGAATCGATGTACTGACATCAGAAAATTGCAAATATAGTACATTCAGCGGTAAGGATAAAGCAATGGATGGTAATGTAAAATTTGTGATTGAGACGGATGCGATCGAGTAAATAATATGAATATGAAATAAAAAGAATCACAGGTGGAAGAGGATGAAGTAATATGTTCCCTGTTAATTAGACGAGGGGCGTATTACTTCATCCTCTTCCGTTTGTGATTCTTTTTTTATTTTTTCAACATTCTCCAGAGAGTGCTTCTGCTTATGCCAAGATGTTTGGCAGTTTTTTCTTTATTCCCATGTCCTTCGGCAAGAACCCATTGTATGATTTGAGAAGACGATAAATTAGTCTTATTATCTTTCCTTGAAATTCCCTCGATATAGTGCTAAAGTATACTAAAAAGGTATGATTTAGCGAGTGCGTGAAAAAACATGCACTAAGGAGGAAAATTCATGAATGAATACAGAATAGGAACAAAATGTGTACAGGGCGGATATACTCCGGGAAACGGAGAACCAAGACAGATTCCGATCGTACAGTCAACAACATTCAAATATGCAACCAGTGAAGATATGGGAAAATTATTTGATCTGGAAGCGTCAGGATATTTTTATTCCAGATTGCAGAATCCGACTAATGATATGGTTGCGGCAAAGATTGCAGAGATGGAAGGTGGAACGGCAGCGATGCTGACTTCATCCGGACAGGCAGCCAATTTCTTCGCACTGTTCAATATCTGTGAGTGCGGAGATCACATTGTAGCATCTTCATCCATTTACGGTGGAACATTTAACCTGATCGATGTAACGATGAGAAAGATGGGAATCGATGTAACATTCGTGTCACCGGATGCAACAGAAGAAGAGTTAAATGAAGCATTTAAGCCAAATACAAAAGTAATGTTTGGTGAGACAATTGCCAATCCGGCACTTACCGTACTGGATATTGAATTATTTGCCAAAGTGGCACATGCACATGGTGTGCCGCTTATCGTAGATAACACATTCCCGACACCGGTCAATTGCAGACCGTTTGAATGGGGAGCAGATATTGTAACTCATTCGACTACAAAATATATGGACGGACACGGAGCTGCACTTGGCGGAGCAATCGTAGACAGCGGCAACTTTGACTGGATGGCACATGCAGATAAATATCCGGGACTTTGCACACCGGATGAAAGCTATCATGGAATTACATATGCGGAGAAATTCGGCAAAGAAGGTGCATTCATTACCAAATGTACGGCTCAACTGATGCGAGACTTTGGATCTATGCAGTCACCACAGAATGCATTCATCTTAAACCTTGGTCTGGAATCCCTGCATGTACGTATGCCGAAGCACGTAGAGAACGGGCAGGCAGTTGCAGAGTTCCTGGAAGCACATCCAAAGGTAGCATATGTGAACTATCCGGGACTTCCTTCTAATAAATATTATGAAAGAGCACAGAAATATCTTCCGAACGGCGGATGTGGAGTGGTATCGTTTGGATTAAAAGGTGGAAGAGAAGCAGCATCTATCTTCATGAAGACATTAAAGCTCGGTGCGATCGAGACGCATGTAGCAGATGCAAGAACCTGTTGTCTGAATCCGGCAACGTCTACACACAGACAGATGACGGATGAACAGTTAAAAGAGGCAGGAGTACCGGCTGAACTGATTCGTATCAGTCTTGGTCTGGAAGATAAAGAGGATCTGATTGCAGATATTTCGAATGCGTTGGATGCAATCTAAGGTAGAATTGAAAGAGTAAGGCAAAATTCCGAAAAAACTTACATAAATATATTGATAATGCCTATAAGTGGATGCGCTTATAGGTATTATTAATTTGAAAATAATTGGATTCAAGTCTATACTATTCAATATAGATAAAATTTATTAATGGGAGGAAAAATATCTATGAAAAAGAAATTGATGTCTGTCCTTCTTGCGGCAGCCATGGTTGCATCAATGGCTGTAGGATGTGGATCAGACAAAAAGGCATCTTCTGACTCTGGGGATACAAAGAAGACAGAGAGCACAGAGAAGAAAACAGAGAGTAACCAGATCTTATTTAACGGATCATCTACATTAGCACCGGTTATTACATCGATTGCGACAAATTTCTTCGACACATATGGAACATGGGATGCATATGATTCATCACTTCCAAAAGAAGACATTGCAATCTATGTATCAGCAGGTGGATCCGGACAGGGAACAAAAGCAGTCATCGATGGAACTTCTACATTTGGTATGGTGGCAAGAAGTGTAAAAGATGAGGAAAAAGAAGCAATTAAAGACGAAAAAGAATATCAGGTAGGTATTGATGCCTTAACAATCGCTGTTAATCCTGAAAACCCTGTAACAGGTGTTCTGGATGATCTTTCAACAGAACAGATCGTTTCATTATTCTCAGGTAAATATGCAACATGGAAGGATCTTGATCCTTCTCTTCCTGATGAAAAGGTTGTAGTGATCACACGTGATATCAATGGTGGGGCACATGAAGTATTCCAGAAGAACATCATGGGTGATACAGAAGTATCCAGCGAAGCAATTCAGGCATCTTCTATGGGAGAACTGGTACAGGATATCATTGATAACAAATATGCAATCGGATATGCATCATTTGGTGTTGCAAATCAGAACGCCGGTAAAGTAGTTACTCTGAAGGTAAATGGTGTAGAGCCGACAAAAGAAAATATCATTGATGGTTCTTACATTATCCAGAGACCACTTTTGATCGTTGGTTCAGGGGATCCGACAGATGTTCAGCAGGCATTCCTGGATGTTATCCTTGGAGAGACAGGACAAAAGACTGTAGAAGATATGGGATTCATTCCAATGAAATAGAAAAATATGAAAAAGGGTGTGTCGTATAGATACATCCTTTTTTTTACCAAAGTATGCAAGAAAGGACTTTGTTATGTACAGAAAAATAGCAAATACATTTTGTAAAGTCTTGATATATATGATTGCTTTTGTGGTAGCGGCACTGATGGGGATTATGCTGATACATATTTTGAAGGAAAGTATTCCGGCATTAAGAGAAGTAGGAATCAAAATGTTTCTGCCGTCATCGGAATGGCGTCCGGTAAGTGCGGCCCCGCAGTATGGTCTTCTCCCGGCTGTTACAGGTACTTTGTATGTGTCCGGACTGGCAGTACTGTTTGCGATGATATTGGGAGTGGCATGTGCCTGCTTTCTTACCTTTTTCATGCCAAAGAAACTTGCATCTGTCTGCCTGGCTTTTATAGATCTGGTGGCAGGTATTCCATCGGTAATCTTTGGTTTTATCGGATTAACCGTACTGGTAAAAGCATTTGTAAAATATCTGAAGATGGCAGCGGGACAGTGTGTACTGGTGGCAGGTATTGTACTGGGAATCATGCTTCTGCCGTATGTTGTATCGACATGTCAGGAATCACTAGTAAATGCAAAACGGACATATGAAAAATCCGGACTGGCACTTGGCTTATCAAGAGAATATGTGTTGATCAAAGTGATACTTCCGGCAATCCGGCCGGGAATTGTAGCAAGTGCGATGATGGCATTCGGACGTGCGCTTGGGGAGACGATGGCAGTAATGATGGTGATCGGTAATTCTGCAATTTTCCCGAAGCTGTTGGGACGCGGGCAGACGCTTCCGGCGCTGACAGCTCTTGAGATGGGAAGCATTGAATACGGAAGTATACATCTGTCGGTGCTTTATGTGGCAAATCTTGTGCTGCTTGTGATACTTGTTGTAGTGATACTGGCAGGGCAGTTGTTGAAGAGGAGGTTTGCAGAACATGAAAAATAAACTGACAAAGTATGTGATACGCATCCTGGCAGGGCTCCTTGGAATTCTTACAATTGCAGTGACGTTGTTCTTATTCCTGTATATCTTCTGGAAGGGAAAGAATGTGATGAGTCTTTCGTTTATTCTGGATAAGCCGGCGGGGGTACCGCTTGGAACAGCAGGTGGAATCTATCCTGCACTGATGGGATCTATCTATCTTGGAGCACTTTCGGCACTCATGGGGGGAATCATCGGAATCGGTGTGGCTGTTTATCTTGTGTTTTATACAAGAAAAAGTATATTTTACCATGTAATCAGTGCCTGCATTACAGGACTGTCCGGAATTCCTTCTATTCTGTTCGGACTGGTCGGCTATACGTTGTTGATCTATCAGTTTGGTCTGGGAAGAAGTCTCTTATGTTCAGCTATTTGTGTGGCTGTTATGATCGTGCCGTTTATTGCAATCCGTGCAGAAAAGATACTGAAAGAAAAGGGAACAGAATACATGAAGAATTCACTGGCACTTGGAATGTCCAGAGAATATGCGGTCATACGATTAATTCTTCCGGTCTGTGCAGTGGAATTGCTTGGAACGGTGGCGCTTGGAATGGCATACGGAATGGGAGCGGTTGCACCGATTTTGTATACGGGAGCGGTTATGGTCGCAGATGTTCCGGGAAAACTCACAGATCCATTTATGTCATTGCCGTATCATCTGTATATGCTGGTAAATAATGGATTTTCTCTGGATTATGCATATGGAACGGCGTTCGTACTGATGTTATTCTTACTGCTCATACAGATCATATGTAAATGTATTACTTATATACGAAAGGATTACTGATATGTTAACGATAGAACAGATAAGTTGTGGATTTGGCAGACAGGAGATATTGCATGATATCAGTCTTACGATACCGGAAGGAAAGATTACGGCAATCGTAGGACAATCCGGCTGTGGAAAAACAACATTTTTAAAGACATTAAACCGAATGATAGAAGAGGAGGGCGGCTTTTATAAAGGAAAGATCATTCTTGACGGCGAAGACATTAAAGGACTTTCAACGGAAGTATTAAGAACCAGAATCGGAATGGTATTTCAACAGCCGATCGCATTTCCGTACAGTATAGAGAAGAATCTGTCATACGTCTTGAAATATCATGGAATTAGAGAAGCCGGAGAAATAGAGCGGATCACCAGAGAGTGTCTGCAGAAAGCAAGACTATATGATGAAATAAAAGACCAACTGAAGAAGTCTGCAAAAAAATTATCCGGTGGACAGAAACAGCGTCTTGCCATAGCAAGAAGTTTGTGTGTGAATCCGGAAATTCTGCTGTTGGATGAGCCGTGTTCTGCGCTTGATATGAAGAATACCATTGCGATAGAAGAGACACTTCTGGAATTAAAGGGAAAATATACATTTGTGATCGTAACACATAATCTGGCACAGGCAAAAAGAATTGCAGATCAGATTATCTTTATGGATCAGGGAAGAGTACTGGAAGTGACAGACACAAAGACATTCTTTGAGCATCCGTCATCCGAACCTGCAAGAGAGCAGATACAGTATATGTAAGAGTAAAGGAGAACGTATGAGAATAGAAATTCCCGGATATAGAACGATGAATCTGAAATATCTGATTCTGGATTATAACGGAACTATTGCGAAAGATGGCATAATACCCGAAAGTGTAAAGGAACGGCTGAAAAAGCTGAGTGGAATATATGAGATTTATGTTCTGACAGCAGATACACATGGAACTGCGAGAAAGATATGTGAAGGACTACCGTTAAAGATACAGACATTTCCTGGTAATGCGGCAGCAGAAGAAAAAAGAAAAATCATAGAGCAACTGGGTGGGAAACGGTGTATTGCAGTAGGAAACGGACGGAATGACCTGCCTATGTGCAGGATAGCAGAACTCAGTGTTGGAATTATAGAGGCGGAAGGTGCGTATGGAAGACTGATTGCAAATGTTGATATCTGTACCAGATCGATAGAGGAAGCACTGGATGTGCTTGCAATGCCGAAAAGGATGGTAGCGACACTAAGGGGATAAGTTTATATCCCCTTTTTTTTGACGTTTTTATAGTAATCATGCTAAAATAGAGAAATCTACCATGTGTATGGAATATTTTGAGCCGGCAGGGACAGTAAAAAGACCAAAAACCCCGTCCCCAATGGCTGGAGAGGGAAAATTATGAATAAAAGAGAATCATTTAGCAGCAGATGGGGATTTATCTGTGCCTGTATCGGTTCAGCGGTCGGTATGGGAAATATCTGGATGTTCCCAACAAGAGTATCATTGTATGGAGGCGGTTCATTTCTGATACCATATTTTATATTTGTAATACTGATCGGTTCGACGGGAGTGATCGGGGAGATGAGTTTTGGGCGTGCGGCAAAGGCCGGTCCAATCGATGCATTTGGAATTGCCTGTGAGAAAAAAGGAAAGAGAAAAGTCGGAGAAGCATTGGGGATGATCCCTGTATTCGGATCACTTGCCATGGCGATCGGATATACGGTTGTAATGGGGTGGATCCTAAGATATGCCGTTGGAACATTTACAGGAGCAACACTTTCGCCTGAAAATGTGGATGAATTCGGGGCGGCATTTGGTAAGATGGCGTCAGCATTTGGTAATAATATATGGCAGATACTTGCGCTTGTGGCCTGTATGCTGATTCTGATGTTAGGTGTCGGAAGCGGCATTGAAAAAGCAAATAAGATCATGATGCCGATATTCTTCGCATTGTTCGTGATTCTGGGAATCTATGTCGGATTCCAGCCGGGAGCAAGTGAAGGATACCGTTATATTTTCAGAGTAGATCCAGAGGCATTCAAAGATCCGGCAACGTGGATCTTTGCACTTGGTCAGGCATTCTTTTCCCTGTCGGTAGCAGGAAATGGAACATTGATCTATGGATCTTATCTTTCGGATGAAGAGGACATTCCGGCTTCTGCAGGAAGAGTTGCATTATTTGATACGATTGCAGCAATTCTTGCCGCACTTGTTATCATTCCGGCGATGGCAACAACGGGAGCGCAGTTGGATCAGGGAGGTCCCGGACTATTGTTCATCTTTCTCCCGAATCTGATCAAAGGAATGCCGGGAGGATGGCTGATCGCAATCATCTTCTTTGTTGCGGTATTACTTGCGGGTATGACATCGTTGATCAACTTGTATGAGGCTCCGATCGCTACGGTGCAGGAAAAATTCAAGCTTGGAAGAGTGCCGGCATGTGCATTTACAGGAATTGTGGGAGTGGTCGTCTCCTTGCTGATCCAGGGCATCGTGTCAGACTGGATGGATGTGCTTTCTATCTATATCTGTCCGCTTGGAGCCGGGCTTGCAGGAATCATGTTCTTCTGGGTATGCGGTAAGGAATTCGTGGAAAAACAGGTTAATACAGGAAGAGAGACACCATTTACGAAACAGTATTATACAATATGTAAATATTTTTATGTACCGGTATGTTTTATTGTGCTGATCCTTGGAATTGTTCTCGGAGGAATCGGTTAGAAGAAAAAAGGAATGAGAGGATAAAGAAGAATGAAAAAAGGAAATGTGGCAGCATTACTGCCGATAGGCGTATTTTTGTGTATCTATCTGGGGCTTGGAATCACATTTGAATATGTAATGAAGATTCCGATGGGATTCTATAATGTTCCGATCATAATCGCATTTCTTGCAGCGATTCTGGTGGCATGCCTGCAGAACCGCAAGATAAGTTTTGACGGAAAGCTGGAAATCATGGCGCAGGGGCTTGCTGATAAGAATATTATTACAATGCTTCTGATCTTCCTGACGGCTGGGGCGTTTGTCGGAGTGGTAGGAAGAAGCAGTGCGGAAAGTGTGGCATATTTCATGTTGTCACTGATTCCGGCAAGATTTTCAGTTGCGGTATTATTTGTGGTAGCCTGTTTTGTGTCGGTTGCCATGGGAACGTCGGTTGGGACAATTACATTGATCACGCCGATCGCAGTGTCCGTATCCAAGGCTTCGGGATTTGACATGGCACTTTGCATCGGTTCGGTTATGGGAGGATCAATGTTCGGAGATAACCTTTCTTTTATTTCAGATACAACGATCGCAGCATGTAACGGACAGGGATGTCAGATGAAGGATAAATTCCGGGAGAACTTTGGAATTGCACTTCCGGCAGCTATTGCAACGCTGGTATTGATTTTAGTTTTTTCATTTCAGACAGACATTGCCGGACAGATAAGTAAGTCTTATAATCTGGTGCAGATTATCCCGTATGTGCTGGTTCTCATAGGAGGAATTGCCGGAGTCAATGTGTTTGTGGTGCTTCTGATCGGAATTCTGTCAGGTTCGGTTATCATGCTGGCCGGAGGTCACATTGCGGCGACAGATCTGCTTGCCAATATGGGTTCCGGAGCTTCCGGGATGTTCGAGACGAGTATGGTGGCAATCCTGGTGGCAGCGATGTGTGCACTGATCCGTGAATATGGTGGTTTTGATGCATTGCTGGCAGGAATCCACAAAGTATTCAAAGGCCGCAAAGGCGGTCAGTTTGGTATGGGACTTCTGGTCGGAACGATGGATATTGCAACGGCGAATAATACGGTGGCAATTGTCATGGCGAATCCGATCGCGAAGGATATGGCAAAAGAATATGGGATCACACCGCGAAAGGCAGCTTCGATACTGGATACATTTTCATGTGTTTTTCAGGGGATCATTCCTTACGGAGCGCAGATGCTGGTAGCAATCTCTGCGGCAAGTGAACTGGGATATCGTGTGTCGGCATTTCAGATCATGCCGAAGCTCTTTTATCCATTTCTGCTGTTTGTGAGTTCTATGATATTTATCTTTGTGATTCCGGCAAAGAAAGAGAGGTAAATTGTGAAAGAAGAGATCAGACAGAAACTGACAGGTGCAGTCATCGGACTTGCAAGAACCTGTGAGAATAACGAAAAGACAGAGAACACTAACCGGGTATTCTTAGAAGCACTGACGGTGGCCGGAGACTGGTCGGCAAGTATCTTTGACATGAGTGAGATGTTAGAAAAAGTCAGAAATGAAAAGTACACAGTCTCACCGGGGTGTGTGACCTGTGCCGCACCATGTGGCAATACGGATGACTATGATATGGAGAATCTGTGGAAAGAATCCGAAGAAATCGGAGCATTTAAGAATACAATCCTGATGGTAATCTGCCAGACTGCAGCAAAATTGTATCATGCAGATCAGACAGAAGAATCTGAGACGGTGAAGTTATTATTCCGTGCATTATGTATGATCAGTTTTGAAGGCTGGGATGTTGCAGGGCTTACACCGGTGATGGTGGAACTTGGAAAAGCAGGACGGATATAAAAATAAATAGAATAATATTAGCAAAAAAGACTTTAAAAGGGATTCGGAAAAATCTATTCTAAAGTCTTTTTTTTGTCATCCATTCAAAAGAAGTATTACTTATGAAAGATAAGAAAAATTATCTGATTTAATAGAAGATTAAAGATAAGAAATGCGTTATAATAACAATACACTGTATATATCAAGGAGGAACAAAAACATGACAGTATCAGAAAGACTTTCCGCACTTCGAAAGTGCATGGAAGAAAAGAACATTGATGTGTATGTAGTACCGACTGCCGACTTTCATCAGAGTGAATATGTTGGGGAACATTTCAAAGCGAGAAAGTTCATTACAGGGTTCTCAGGATCAGCAGGAACAGCTGTGATCACAAAGACAGAAGCAAGACTCTGGACAGACGGACGTTACTTCATCCAGGCAGCAGCACAGTTGGAGGGGACAACTGTAGAACTCATGAAAATGGGTGAGCCTGGTGTGCCGGAGCTGAATGCATACATTGAAGAGGTATTAAAAGAAGGAGAGACTCTCGGATTTGATGGAAGAGTTGTATCTGTCGGCGAGGGAGAAGGCTATGCAGCCATTGCCCGGAAGAAGAATGCAAAAGTAAATTATCAGGTAGACTTAATCGATGAGATCTGGGAAGACCGCCCGGTATTATCCGAAGAGCCTGCATTTAATCTGGATGTAAAATATGCCGGAGAAACTGTTGCAAGCAAACTTGTAAGAATCCGTGAAGAGATGAAAGAAGCAGGAACCAATGTGCACGTTGTATCTACGATCGACGACATCTGCTGGACGTTAAATATCCGTGGAAATGATATAGACTTCTTCCCACTGGTATTATCTTACGGAATCATCACAATGGACAGTTTCGAACTGTATATCGATGAGAGAAAAATAGATGACAAGTTAAAAGCCAAACTTGCAAAAGATGGCGTAAACTTACACCCATACAACGACATTTACGAAGACGTGAAGAAATTTGGCAGTGATGTGGTTGCAATGATCGATCCTGGAAAACTGAATTATGCATTGTTCAACAATATTCCTGAAAATGTTAAGACAGTAGAAAAGAGAAATCCGGCAATTCTCATGAAAGCGATCAAGAACCCGGTTGAGATCGAGAACATCCGCAAGGCACAGATCAAAGACAGTGTTGCGCATGTAAGATTCATGAAATGGCTGAAAGAAAATGTTGGCAAGATGAGGATCACAGAGATGAGCGCATCAGATAAACTGGATGAGCTCCGTGCGGAGATGGGGAACTTCATCCGTCCAAGCTTTGAACCAATCTCTTCATTTGGAGAGCATGGTGCGATCGTACACTACACATCTTCACCGGAGACAGATGTAGAGTTAAAAGAAGGACAGTTATTCTTAACGGATACAGGAGCTGGATTTTATGAAGGTTCCACAGATGTAACCAGAACTTACGCACTCGGCGAAGTTCCGCAGATCATGAAAGATCACTTCACTTTGGTTGCGATCAGTAACTTACAGCTTGGCAGTGCAAAATTCCTGGAAGGTTCTACCGGTATGATTCTTGACATCCTTGCAAGAAAACCATTCTGGGACAGAGACTTAAACTTCAACCATGGTACAGGACACGGAGTCGGATACCTTCTGAACATCCACGAAGGACCTGCAGGTTTCCGCTGGAAATATCGTAAGGGTGAGACAGAAGTATTACAGGAAGGCATGGTCATCACAGATGAGCCTGGAATCTATATTGAAGGATCTCACGGAATCCGTCTGGAGAACGAACTGTTGACCTGCAAAGGAACATTGAATGAATATGGTCAGTTCATGTACTTCGAAGCAATCACCCTGATTCCAATGGATCTGGATGCGATCAATCCGGATATTATGACACAGGAAGACAAGAAACTGTTGAATGATTATCATGCAAAAGTATACGAAGTGATTGCTCCTTATCTGAACGAGGAAGAGCAGGAGTGGCTGAAGAAATACACAAGAGCTATTTAAAAAGTGTACTGTTTCATAATTGAAAAGTGTAGGTGTCAGAGTATAATTCACTCAGGCACCTACACTTTTATGTTGTGAAATAGAAATCAATCCTGGTTTTCAAAAATCTTGATTAATTGTGAATTGGAATTTGTCTTTCGAAAATCAGTAAGTGTATCTTTTAAAGTACTATGTCTGTAATGATAGGTATTCCACAAAAAACAGACAAAAGTGATGCTCCATAAAACCGGCCATAATAAGATACATTTATGCAGTTTGGGAAAGCGTACTTTCATTTGCAGATGTCCCTCGCAGAAATAAGTCCATAGAGTTATTTTTTTGTATGAACCGCTTCCGACAAGGGTGGAATGACTGACCGTTCCCATATCCTGATCTTCCAGTATTTTTGTGATGAAATCATCTAGGGTTTGATCATTATCACGACAGAGAAAAGGATCAACAGAATCGGACAGACCGAGATATTTCCGGCAGGATTCAATGATAATCTCATAAAAATGAATAATCCGGGAATCCCTACACCACTGATGAAGCTTGTCGTAATCAATGTCAGCATTGCGGGCATTCAGGTATAAAGTAAAATCACAGAGAAGTCGGATGCCAAAGCCGCTGTAAAGATAATGCTTTAACATATGGTGCAGCATGTAGAATACACACTCTGTGGGCGACAGTACAGTGTAAGTATGTCTGCCGATCGTCTGGTATTCCGGAATCATAGAAGAGTCGGAGAAGATGCTATCGACAATCCGATTCGCTTTTTCATATTGATATAAACCTACGATCCGGAAATGAAGTTCCAGAATATAAGTACGCCCGGTTTTGGGAAAGGTATATACGTAGGTAGAATGATGGTCGCTGACATCCGGATCCAGTATGAACCCGTGATCTTCTAATACCTTTTCTGCTTTTTTTAGAGCAGACGCATCTGGAATATAGAGATCCAGATCACCGAGCTTGCGGTACTCCGGAAACGGATAATAGGATGCAAGGCTGATTCCTTTTAACAGATAATAAGGAATTCCGGATTCATCCATAAGTGAAATTGTAAGTTCTGTAAAATGTTCAATCTGATAATATTGATACATGATCATTTTTGACTGTTGTTTCAGAGCTGGAACTGCCTCCGGGTATGACTCCATATAAGAAAAAAGAAATGGAGATGTAAAGTGCCTTTGTGCAAGAGACACAAGAGAGGGAACTTCTTCTGGTTTTATACACAGCGTTTCTTTGGTAACTGCATGAATATTCCGGATCATCTGGAGATATTTCAAGTAAATTGCGTTCATAATTAACTCCTTAACAGTCATTCTTTTATTCAGTATAACATAATATAAAAACTTGTGAAAAGAGAATTGCATTAGAAAATGATAAAGATTATACTGTATACGTTAACATTTTGAATAAAGAAGGTATACGTATGAAAAGGTCGAAAAGTTATGTTCTGCGCAGCCTTGGAGATGAATGGTTCCTGATCCCACGAGGTGAAAAGGCAGAAGAAATAAAAGGGGTTCTTAACTTGAGTGAGACAGCGGCTTTCATTTATAATCATATAGAAGAAACAGAAGATGCAGAAGCACTGGAAAATCTGCTTGAAAGAGAATATCATGTGACGGACGAAGAAAAAAAAGGAATGAGAGCAGATATACAGGAAGTGTTACAATTCTTTTATGACTATGGAATGATAGAAGAAATGAGGTGAGAAGATGGTCGTATTACTGGTCGGCGGCGGCAGCAGACTGATGGATGCTATGATCAATAAGATGAATAAGTGTGGACACAGAGTGTATCTGCTTACAGGAAAGAAGGAAAGTCATTTTACTTATCCGAGGGTATTCGAACGTTATGATTTTCCTTACGACAGCGACAGTATGAAAGAAATCTTTGAAAGTATCAGGCCGGACGTAACGATATTTCTGGGAGCATATGATACGAATTATACATGGGAATATATAAGAAAAGAATCGGTACAATATACGGCAGATCTGACAAATATTTTATCGGCGTATTCCGTGTGCAGAAGAGGACGTTTTATATATCTTTCTTCCCAGGAAGTATATGGAAAGTCTTATATCGATGATATTCCAGAAGAAGAAGCCAGTTCGGCAAAGAACTTCCGTTCTATGGCAATTGCACAGGGAGAAGATATCTGCCGGACTTACAAAAAGACACAGGATATGGATATGGCAGTTCTCAGGCTGGACCATTTTTATGCGGTGCCTAAAAAAGGAGAGCAGCAATATAATCCCTGCTATCAAATGATGGTTGAAGCACTGAAGAATGGAAAGATATCTGCAAATAAGAGAAATCAGTTCTCGATGATCTATCTGGATGACGTGGTGGAATACATTTACCGGATAATGGAGGCAGAAGAGCCGGGACATATGGTTTATAATATTTCTTCTAATTGTGTTATTTCTCAGATAGATCTGGCAGAGATGATTCAGAAATATATGAAAGAGAAGATTGAGGTTGCAGATGCGACGGTTGGAGAAAAATTCCGGCTGGTATTGAACGGAAAAAGGTACCGGGAGGAATTTGATCAGAAAATATTTATCGATTATGAGAACGGCGTAAAGCAGACTGTGGAATATATGGAAAAACACAGTGAGACCTATCTGAAGAATCAGAAGGAGACGACACAGTTTAGCAGGCGTATCTGGAATAATATAAAGATCATAGCCAAATTGCTGGTCCCTTATATAGAAAATATAGTTTGTTTTATCCCATTTTTTATGTTGAACAACAGGGCGGTAGGAAGCCAGTATTTTGACCGGCTGGATTTTTATCTGTTATATGTGCTACTGTTTGCAATCGTTTACGGACAGCAGCAGGCGGTATTTTCGGGTCTTCTTGCAACAGCCGGGTATTGTTTCCGCCAGATGTATCAGCAGAGCGGATTTGAAGTGCTTCTGAATTATAATACGTATGTGTGGATGGCACAGATATTTATTCTGGGTATGGTGGTTGGCTATATGCGGGATCAGCTGCACTTCGTCAGGCATGAAGATGAAGAAGAAATTGGTTATCTGAATGGGCAGATCGATGATATTGCAGATATCAATGACAGTAATGTCCGGATGAAACATACATTTGAGACACAGATCGTGAATCATAAAGACAGTCTTGGAAAGATTTATTCAATTACATCCAAACTGGACCAGTATGAACCGGAGGAAGTACTGTTCTATGCGGCACAGATTCTCGAACAGCTGATGGACAGTAATGACATTGCCATTTATTCGGTTGCAAATGGTGATTATGCCCGTTTATTTTCTTTCACGTCAGAGACTGCGAAGAAGATGGGAAATTCCATTCATTACAGTGAGATGACGGAGATGTATGAGGAATTAAAAGACGACAGAGTATATATCAATAAAAATATGAATCCGGATTATCCGCTGATGGCAAATGCCATTTATTCGGAAGACGAGATACAGATCATTCTGATGATCTGGGGAATTCCGTGGGAGAGAATGAATCTTGCGGAGGCCAACCGACTGCGTGTGACTAGTTATCTGATCCAGAATGCGGTTGTACGTGCCAACCGTTATCTGGATGCGCTGCGGGAAGACCGTTATCTGGAAGGAACCAAGATCCTGGAAAAAGATGCATTTTTCCATCTTGTTACAGCTTTCCTGAATGCAAAGAACGATGGTCTGACAGAATGTACCTTGCTCAAACTGGACATAAAGAAGAAAAAATTTCAAACGAAATCAGCACTTCTGGAAAAGAATTTAAGAAGATCTGATTATCTTGGAATTATAAACGGAGAATTGTATGCACTGCTTACGAATACAAATGAGGAAAATGCATCTTATGTAATCCGAAGATTCGAGGAAATCGGATGCAGCAGCACCATTGCCGGCAGGGAGGTGGTGGAATGTTAACCAGAGAGGAACTTCTCTTTCTGATCATATGCATTCTGAACCTGCTGGTGGCGGTGATCTATCTGCTATATGGTATCGGGATTGTGGGAACGATCCATGGCAGACAGGAAAAAGAGGTGGAGAAGACCGATAAGAAAAAAGAAAACCGAAGAACATATCTGATCCGATTTATTGTGATGGTATTGTGTCCGGTTATCGGTCCGCTCTATTTTCTGATCAGTTATCTGGTCTATATCACGATCTTCTGGCAAAGTGTAGATCTGGCAGATGTTGTGTTCAGTAAAGAACGTGTAAAGACACGTCTGAAAGCGGATGAAGAAAGAGAACGTGATATGGTTCCTCTGGAAGAAGCGCTGGCGGTCAGTGATAAGAAAAGTGTTCGTATGCTGATGCTGAATGTGATTCGGGGAAATGTAAAAGAATCTCTGGAAACAATTATGACTGCATTAGACAGTGAGGATTCGGAGACTTCACATTATGCGGCTTCAATTTTGCTTGATGAACTAAATGAGTTCCGTACGAATGTGCAGAAATTATACAGTGAGATTAAAGCGGAAGAGGACGACGAGACTGAGAGTGAGGAAATGCTGATCGATTATATGGATATGGTTCTGGGACAGAAGGTGTTTGACCAGATGGAACAGGAACGTTTTGTGCAGATGATGGATGAGGCTGGCGAGTCATTATATAAGAAAGATGCGGTACGTCTTACTCCGGAACGATATGAAAGTTTGTGTCTGAAACTTCTTGAACGGAAGGAGTTTGAAAAAGTAAAAAAATGGTGTACACGACTGGAAGAACAGTATCCGGATGTATTGCCGGCATATACATGCAGGATGAAATTATATTTTACAATGAATGAGAAAGAACAGTTTTTTAAAGTTATGGAAGATCTGAAACGATCCAAGGTTGTGATCGATCAGGAGACATTGGAGCTGATACGTATCTTCAGTTAACAGATTATAAAGGAGGTGGAAGCAATGTCTATGAATACACTTACGATCATACAGATACTGGAAGTGCTGGCGGCATATACGCTCATAGCATTGCTTCTGCCCTGGCTTGCGCTCCGGAATGTCTTTTGTAAATTCACGATATCAGAACGCATCATGGGGTATTTTCTGGCAGGAAATTTCTATGTGATCTATCTTGTCTTTTTGATGGAGTTCCTGCATATCTCGGGCAGGGTGACCCTGACGGCCGGAACGATCACTCCGTTCCTGATCATTTTGTACAGAAAATATCGTGGACGCATTCCCGAAACAATTGAAAAGTTTCTTCTGAAAGTACGATATATCCTGCATGGAGAGCATGGCTGGAAGACGTTACTTTTCGGGAGAAAAGAAGAAAAGAAAAGATCTTATCACAGACAAGATGTAAAAAGATGGATCAACTATATACCGGATCTGTTCTTAACAGCGCTTCTGATAGCCGGGGTCTGCTATGTGTATGGCAGGAACGCAGTTACCGTGTATGGATATAAAGCATCGGATATGCCGGTACATACATACTGGGTCAATCTGATGGATGAGAATCATATCTTTGGTGCAGGTGTATATCCGCATGGATATCATTGTATAATTTATTATCTGCATAAAGTATTTGGGTTTCCGACTTATGTGGTGATGAGGGTATTTGGCTTTGTGCAGACGATATTTGTTCATCTGGCATTGCTGGTGCCGCTGCGTGCACTTTGTAAGAACAGATATACGCCTTATATAGGAACCGCAGTTTATCTGATGGGAAATTTCTTCTCTGCACAGACATATTCCAGATATGCGAGCACACTGCCGCAGGAATTCGGAATGCTTTTTATCTTTCCGACCGCATATTTTGCAATTGCATTTTTTCAGAAATATGCAGCCGTGCTGAAAGCAGAGACGGAAGAGGAGAAGAAAGAATATACCCGGATCACGAAGTGGTACCTGCTGGGTCTGATCATTAGTTTTTCTCTGACATTAACGGTTCATTTTTACAATACGATGATAGCCGGGGTGTTATGTGTAGGGATTGCGATCGGATATTTCTTTCGCTGTCTGAGATGGAAATATCTGAAACAGCTGATCATAGCAGCACTTTTAAGTGTTCTGCTTGCGGTTGCACCGATGGCGATCGGTGTGGCAATGGGCAATCCATTGCAAGGTTCTTTGTACTGGGGAATGAATGTAATTAAAGGAACTGCGAATGACAGTGGAAATTTAAGCACAAAGAAGAAAGTTGTAAAAGATAAAAATGGAAATGAAGTAACGGTTGTCGGTGATGTCGATGACGAGACCATTGAAAAGATAAAGAACGGTACGATCATGACAGAAGGTGACGGGAAGACACCGGTAAAGCCGGAGCCCGAAAAGACGTTCAAACAAAAAGTGGAAGAAAAAATCCAGGCAGTGTTCAATCAGACACAGTCTTTTGTGTTTGACGGAAATAAAAAAATGACAATGCTTCTGACATCCGGAGTCGCCGCAAGCGTGTTACTGGGGTTGTTGTGTGTACTGTTTCGCAGACCGGACCAGGCCGGTGCAGTCTGGTCCATCGGAGCCTATACAGGATTGATGTTCCTGATGCAGTCGATGGGGGTACTCGGACTCCCGGCATTGATGGATCCGGCAAGAAACAGTATCTTCTTTGCATATTCAGTTGGCGTCCTGCTGGCAGTAGATGCAGATACCGTCTTGTATCTGACGCTTGGATGGTTCAAAAAAACGTGGGCGATGAATCTGGCTGCGCTGGCACTTTTACTGATGACAGGAAATTATATCTGGGAGCATCAGCTGTATAAGAAACCGGTCAAGACAAATGCATTCGAGATGAACGAAAATATTACCTGTCTGACGAATATTATAAAAAGCAATGAGAAAAATACCTGGACAATCTGTTCTGCGAATGATGAAACGCAGATGGTATATGGAAATGGTTATCATTATGAGACGATCACATTTCTGAAAGAAATGAAAGATATCCAAAAGAATCCAATGGTTAAGATCCCGACAAATACGGTGTATTTTTTCATCGAAAAAAAACCGCTGAACTATGCGCAGACAGTGAATCCGAATGACTGGAAGAATGTAAAGATTTCAAAAAAATATGCGCGGCAAGAACTGGATTATTCTACCGGACTTACGCCGTACATGGGAGTAAACCGTGCGGTAACGATGTCTCATATGTATTACTGGGCGCAGAAATTCATGGAGTTATATCCGAATGTAATGAATGTATACTATGAGACGGATCAGTTTGTGTGTTACAGAGTCAGTCAGAATGGTTATAACCTTTATAATTTTGCCATTGATTATGGCTATAATAATTCGGGACAGAAAGATAAAGGCGCGGCAGAAACTACACAGAAGTAAAAGGAGTGTAAAGTATGGTATCACGTAGAAACTTCTTTGCGATTACAATCGTGATGGGAATCATCTTTTTCCTGTTTCAATTTTCCAATATTGCAAAAGAAAGATGGAACCATTATGAAGAGAATTCTTATGTTATGAATAAAAAGGATCTGCCGACGGACAGAACCGTATATCAGGCGGGACAGAATGGAAAAACAGCAGCAGAATCTATCGTCTATATTGGAAAAGATCCGAATACTTCCTGCGCAGAAGTAGTTTCGGACTGGGCTTTATATGCCAAAAAGGAAAGTCTGGTTTATACGAATTTTTCCGGACTGGATCAGGCAGTGTCGACAGGAAAGACAGAACTGCCGGAACTTGTACTGATCGAGTCTTTCGATATTAACTGGAATGATACAAAAGAACTGGAAGAGATGGAACATTATGCAGAGAACGGAGTGACGTTGATATTCAGTCAGATGCCGGATCTGAAGCTGATAAAAGAAAAGAAAGCAATCCGAAACCTTCTGGGAATCTATTCCGTAGAAAAAGATAAGACAGAAGTCAAGGGAATCCAGTTATATGAAGGACTTCTGCTTGGCGGCAATACGTTTTATGAAGCAGAGACAAAGGAAGAAAAGAAAAATCAGGATTTTGATCTGGAATTTCCATGGTATAAACTGGAGACAGGAACGAAGTCTTATATGCGGGGAGTTCCGAAAGACTCCAAGGTAAAGAGTGAAAACTATCCACCGGTAATCTGGAGTAAGAGCTTTAAAGAGGGAAATGTATTTGTGATCAACGGTGATTTCATGGAAGATGCGACAGGACTTGGACTTCTGACAGGAATCCTTTATGAGACAAGTGAGTACGCCCTCTATCCGGTGGTGAATGCGCAGAATCTGATACTGGCCAATTATCCTGGAATGGCAGAGGAAAATGATGCACAGATGAAAGAAATTTACAGCCAGTCTTTAAGAGGCGTGTTCCGGGATGTTGTGTGGCCTTCTGTGTCAGCAGTATATGAGAAGAATCAATTAGGGCTGACCTGTATGCTGACACCACAGTTTGATTATGACGATAAAAACGAGCCGGACAAAGCGGATCTGGAGTATTATCTGAGAATAATCAATGAGGAAAAGGGAGAGGCGGGACTTTCCGGATATTGTGTGTCAGAAACCTCGATAAAGCAGAAATTAAAAGCAGATAAGGCGTATATCCAGAAAGCAGTTCCGGGATATCAGTTCGCTTCTTTCTATAAGGGAAACTTAAGTAATACAGAACTTGCAAATGCATTGAATGAGGCTGCACTGGAAAGTGTAAGAACTGTGATTGAAGACGGGGAAAAAACTAGTGATGTTATCGGATATCAGAATCGGAATGTAACAAAACAAAAATCCGTGATCAGTGGATTTAAACATACGTATTGTGATGATTTCCGGATGAAAAGCGTGGAATCGGCACTTGGATATACCAGCATACTTGCAGATATGTCAAAAGTAGCATATCCAGAAAGCAAAAACGACAGATGGGAAAAACTAAGTGAAAAATTTGCGGCTTATACCACTTCTTACTGGAAGGATTTCGAAGATTTTGATGGGATAACAACGGCAGAAAGTGATCTTCGTATCCGTAAGTTCCTGGCGCTAAATTACGAACAGGAGAAAAAAGAAGATACGATCACACTGGATGTCAGCAATGTCGGAGATACTTCCTGGTTCATCTTAAGGACGCATGACAGAAAGATTGAAAAGGTGAACGGAGGAAGCTATAAAAAGATAGAGGACGATGTATGGCTGATCCAGACGGAAAAGAGTCATGTAACAATCAAGTTAAAGGCAGAAGATGGTATGTACTACCATTAAAAAGGAGAAAAAATGCGAGTATGTATTGTGGCAGAAGGATGTTATCCTTATGTCGTCGGCGGCGTATCCAGCTGGATACACAGTCTGATTAAACTATTTCCGAAAACTGAATTTGTAATTCTTACGATTGTGGCAAACCGTTCCCTGCGGGGGAAATTTGTTTATGAATTGCCGGAGAATGTTTCCGAAGTACATGAACTTTATCTGGAGGATGTGGACTGGAACAAAAAGCGCAGACGCAGAAAAAGAATGTCGAAAGAACAGTACAAGGCACTAAGGAGTCTCATACTGAATCAGAATGTGGAATGGAATACATTATTTGATATGTTCCAGAGTGGGAATGTATCGGTAAATGACATTCTGATGGGGGAAGATTTTCTGAATGCAGTCAGAGAATGTTACCGGTTAAATTACAGTCAGATCGTATTTTCGGATTTTTTGTGGACGATGCGTTCTATCTATCTGCCATTGTTTTTTACGCTGCAGATGGAAATCCCGAAAGCAGATTTGTATCACTGTGTTGCGACAGGGTATGCGGGAGTACTCGGAGCAATGGCGAAACATTTATACGGAAGCAGACTTCTCATATCAGAACATGGAATTTATACAAGGGAGAGGGAAGAAGAACTGATTAAAGCAAAATGGGTACAGGGTGTTTATAAGAATATCTGGATCGAACAATTCCGTAAGATGTCGAAACTTGCTTATCAGGAGGGAGAACTGATCACCAGTCTTTTCGCGCATGCAAGAGAGCTGCAGATCGAGCTGGATTGTCCGGAAGAGAAGACGATGGTAACGCCAAATGGTATTCGTGTCGATAATTTTCAGGGAATTCCGGGGAAAACAAAGGAAGATAAAGGAATGGTGAATATCGGTGCGGTACTGAGGGTAACACCGATCAAAGATGTAAAGACGATGATACAGGCATTTGGATTTGCGAAAAAAAGAGAACCGAAACTAAAGCTGTGGATCATGGGACCATGTGAAGAAGATCCGGAATATGCGCAGGAATGTTTTAATCTGGTAGAGAACATGGAGATTGGGGATGTTGTATTTACCGGAAGAATCAATGTAAGAGAGTATCTGGGAAAGATGGATATGACAATTCTTACCAGCATCAGTGAAGGACAGCCGCTTACAATCTTAGAAGGATTTGCGGCACACAAGCCGGCGATTGCTACGGATGTTGGAAACTGCAGCGGACTGATCCATGGAGAGAGTGATGATTTCGGGGATGCCGGAATCGTTACACATATCATGAATGTAGAAGAAATTACGAAAGCAATGCTGCTTCTTGCAGGAAAAGAAGAACTGCGGCTTCAGATGGGAGAAAATGGCTATAAACGTGTCATGAAGAAATACCGGATCGAGTATATGCAGAATACGTACTGGAATATTTATAAAGACTTTGCAGAAAGTCTGGAGCTTCCGTGGGAAGAAGAGCCGGTAAAACTGCCGGAGAAGACAGAACAGAAAACCCGGAAATCAGTTTCGAAATAATTTTAGAAAGGATCATTGCAGATGGCAGGAATAGGTGTAAAGCTTAATAAAATCTTTGAGAAGAATACATTGACGACGGACATGCTGGGATTCGTTTACAGTTCGGTTGTAACAATCGCTCCGATGATGGTAGTGATCTTGAATCTGATGTTGATGGAACATGTCCTGGGATTCTCGAAAGTAGGATATGCACAGAGAGAGTTGTTCTCCTGTACAGTTCTGTATACATTCATCTTTTCCTTGCTGACGGCTGCACCGTTTAACAGCGTTCTGTCAAGGTATATGTCAGATATCATTTATGAAGAACGGTACCAGGATATCCTTCCATGTTATTATCTGGGGATGGGAATGAATATTGGACTTAGCTGCCTGGTAGGAATCCCGTTCTGTATACGGGAGCATTTTGTCGGCGGCGTATCGGTGGCGTATGTATTTGTCGGATTTTGCGGATATGTCAGTCTGGTTCTGGTATTTTATTCCATGACCTACCTGTCTATCTGCAAAGATTACCAGAGAATATCGACCTACTTCTTTGCAGGAATGGTATTTGCATTTATTGCGGCAGTGATCCTTAGATTTCTCTTTCACTGGGGTGTATGCCAGAGTATGCTGCTGGCACTGGCGCTGGGCTTTTTTCTGACTGCTGTTCTGGAGAATGCCCTGATCAAGCATTATTTCAAAGAGAATAGTAACCGGTACAAACCAGTACTTTTGTACTTAAGGAAATACTGGCAGCTGGTGATCACAAATTTTCTTTATATATTGGGACTGTATGTACATAACTTTGTATTCTGGACAACAGATGCCAGGATGACGGTCGTAAAAAGTTTTGTATGCAATCAGCCTTACGATATGGCAAGTTGTCTTGCGATGTTCACGAATATTTCGGCAACGGTGATTTTTATCGCACGTGTAGAAATGTATTTTCATGAAAAATATAAACTGTATTCGGAAGCAGTGATCGGAGGAAGGGATGCGGATATTCAGACAACAAAGCAGCGGATGTTCCGGCAACTTGCAAGTGAACTGATGACATTGGTAAGAATTCAGTTTATTATATCAGTAGTGATCTATCTGCTCTGCATTATCTTCCTTCCGCAGATGGGATTTGGTGGAATGACTATGAAGATCTATCCAATGATGGCAGTAGGATATTTTGTATTGTTTGTCATGTATTCTGCAATCATTTTTCTGTATTATTTTAATGATCTGAAGGGGTCTGTATATACAGCAGCAGGATTTTGTCTGGTTACGTTTATCGGAAGTATCATCGCTTCGCACCAGTCCATGATCTGGTACGGTGCAGGATTATTTGCAGGAGCGCTTACCGGATGGACGATTGCTTATACAAGAATCCGGTGGGTGGAGCGACACATGGATGCGCATATTTTCTGCAGAGGAACATTGGTTCCGTACAGAAAAGGATTAAAGCCGTCCGGACTGGTATATAAGAAAAAAATCTCCGGTGAAAATACAGAAGAATATAGAAAAAAAACGAAAGAGTAAAGTGAAGGAGGAAATAGAAATGATAAGCACAGTAATTATTATGAAAACAGGTTTGATCATTATAGGAGTTATTATTATGGTATTGTCATTCGTGCTTTATGCCAAGAGAAAGCTTATAGTGAATCTCGCTGTTGTATGGGAATTTCTAGGATTTGCACTGATCCTGATCGGAGCGGTTCCGGTATTTTCCAGTTGGTGTCATCTGCTGGCAAAGGGTACGGTGATCGCAATGTTTGTAATAGGGGCACTTGCATTATGGGGAAATTATATTTTATGCATTCTAATTTCAAACCTCAGCATGAAGAATCAGGAACTTGCAATACAGGTATCTCTTTTGAATCAGGAAAATGAAATGATGCTGTGTGAACTGAAAGAAATGCGAAAAAAGGATTATAAGGAATAATGGAGATGATGAGATGAAGAAAGTATTATTTGTGATCAATACATTGGGATGTGCCGGTGCAGAGACGGCATTGATCGAATTGTTGAAATCACTGGATGAAAAAGAATATGAGCTTTCGCTCTATGTACTGATGGGACAGGGAGAGATGATCGATAAGATCCCGGAAAATGTAAAACTTCTGAATGATCATTATTGCAAAGATTCTGTGTTGTCGAAACAAGGCAAACAGGCAATGATGAAGACGGTATGGCGCAGCTTTTGGGGAAATGGCAATGTGTTTGGAAAATTTGCTTATATTGTACGTACATTTTCTGCGATGCGAAGAACCGGTAAATTCCAGCCGGATAAGATCCTGTGGAGAGTTATATCGGACGGAAGCCCGAGATTCGAGGAAACCTATGACCTTGCGGTTGCATATCTGGAGGGCGGATCGACATATTATGTGGCAGATCATGTGAAAGCAAAGAAAAAAGCGGCATTTATCCATATTGATTATGAAAGCTCCGGCTATACCAAAGGAATGGACAGGAACTGCTTTGATAAGATTGACCGGATATTTACCGTATCTGATGAAGTGAAAAAGCATTTCCTGAATGTATATCCGAAATATCAGGATAAAGTGAAAGTTTTTCATAACATTATTAATCAGGATGAGATCCGCAGGAAAGCAGAAGAAGGAACGGGATTTGAAGATCATTTTGACGGTGTGCGACTTTTGACAGTTGGACGGCTGACTTATCAGAAGGCGTATGATATTGCGATTGATGCCATGAAGCGGATCAAAGACCGTGGATATAAGGTCAGATGGTATATCCTTGGCGAAGGAAACGAAAGACCGGCGCTAGAGAAAAAAGTGAAAGAACTCGGGCTTGAGAAAGAATTCCTGATGCCGGGAGCAGCATCGGATCCATTTCCGTATTATAAGCAGGCAGACATCTATGTCCATGCAACCAGATTCGAAGGAAAAAGTATTGCGATACAGGAAGCACAGACACTCGGCTGTGCGATCATTGCATCGGATTGCAACGGTAACAGGGAACAGATCGTACAGGGGAAAGATGGACTGCTGTGCCAGCTGGATCCAGAGAGTATTGCAGAGGCAGTGATTAGTCTGGTTGAAGACAGAGACAAACGGATAAGATTAGGAAATGCAGCAAAAGAAAAGGATATTGTACATAAAGGAGAGATAAAACTGCTGTTGGAACTGATGCAGTGACTGAGGTGAGTGGGAACAATGAAGAAAAAGGAAGTGCTGGTAATCATTCCGGCATATAATGAGCAAGATACAATTAAGAATGTACTGGATCAGCTGGAAAAGCCGGAAATAGCGGAAATTGCTGATGTACTGGTCATGAATGATGCCTCTTCGGATGCAACCAACTGGATTGTAAAGGCAAGAGGACATGCGCTGGTATCCCATGTGTTCAATCTTGGATACGGAAGTGGGTTACAGCTTGGGTATAAGTATGCCATACGAAAAGGGTATCAATATGTGATCCAGATGGATGCGGACGGCCAGCATGACGTATGTAATATACCTGTGATCTATGACCGGTTAAAACAGAAGGATGAAGATGGAAGATATCCGGATATTGTGCTGGGTTCCAGATTTCTGGACGGGAGCAGCCCGTTTCATGCGTCATGGGCCAAAAAGACAGCGTTTCATCTGTTCCGTTTTATGATGAAGACAGCGACCGGAAGGACACTGGCAGATCCGACAACTGGATTGCAGGGATTAAGCCGCAAGGCAGTGCTTTACTATTCGAAATATAATCATTTTGACGATAAATATCCAGATGTCAATATGATTATCCAGATGCTGCTCCTTCAATTCAAAGTGGTAGAGATACCGGCGGTCATGCATGCAAGAGAGACGGGAGTCAGTATGCACTCCGGCTGGAAACCAGTATGGTATATGTTCCGTATGTTCTTCAGTGTTCTGGCTGTGATTTTCCGGTGTAAGGTATTGAAGATTGATGAAGGAGCTGGATTAAAAGGTGATCTTAAGGAAGAACAGGAAAAGAAAATTTCAAAAAAACAGACTGTGTGAAAGTCTGGAAGATAGAAAGAATCCGGGAAGGGGATGGTATCATATTTATACCTATGATCTGTCAGAAGAACTGCCGGAACTTTATATCGCCTGCGAAGAAGAGACTATTGCATTACTTCTGATCGATATTGGACAGTTTCGGAAAGAACGAATATCGGAAGCGGCAATGGATTATCTGAAAGAGATACTGGACTTTTTCCATAAACACGAAAAGAAGATGATTCTGCGTCCGGTTTATGATACAACAGGAAATAGCATGCAAAGAGAGCCGGCAAGTACTCGGCTGATTAAAGAGCATATGAAACAGCTTGGTACTGTGATAGAAACGTTTGCTTCGGATATTCTGGTGGTACAGGGAATTCTGGTCGGAGACTGGGGCGAGATGCATGGGTCAAAATTCCTGTCAGAAGAATATTTGACAGAACTTGCAGATGCATATATGGAAGCTATGCATGGTACCTGTTTTCTTGCAGTGAGAACTCCGTCACAGTGGAAAACGATCATAAAGTCTTTGAATGAGCGTATGAAAAAACAGCTGGTGATTTTCAATGATGGAATCCTTGGATCAGAGACAGATCTTGGTACCTTTCGAAGTAGTGAGGAACGTAGGAATTGGCTTAAGATGCAGGCAGATACTCTGAGTACCGGACCGGTGGGAGGAGAGGTCGTTCTTCGTCAGAAAGAATACAAAAAGGCATCAGGTCAGATTGATCCGTATGAAGAAAAACTGCCGGACAAAGAAATAAAAAACCGGAAGGACATGGAAATTCTGAGAAAGATGCAGCTGACATATCTGAACAGTACGCATGATCAGAAGCTTCTGGATAAGTGGAAAAGCCAGATGATGAACTGGGATGGATATCAGACCAGTATGTATGAATATATAGGTCTGCATTTGGGATACCGGTTCATAATCCGGGATATCGTGTGGAAAAAAAATAAATTTCTGGAAGCAAATGTGGAAAACTCTGGATTTGCAGAGATATATGAAGAGACGGAATGTGTGATCGAGTTTCGAAATGCATCAAAAGATCCAGATAGGGCAGAGGAGAAGAAATCAGAATGCATAAGTCTGGATTGTGATGCAAGAAACTGGAAAAGCGGAACGATGAACAGGATCCAGATTCCGGCAGATCGATTGGACCAGTATATACGAAATGCGAATAAGCAGTGGAACGAAGAGATAGAGGTCTGTCTGCATCTGCGGTGCAAACAGGATGGAAGACCAATCCTGTTTGCAAATGAGAATGCAGAAAATGGCGTGTTACTTGGAACGTTCCGGTAGATGAGACAGGGAAATGTGTCCAAGAAGATAACCATATTGACCATGAGAAGAATCGGATGCAATCTGAATCTCTCTGTTCAGAACGGGATCTGATATTTTTATATAGATCTGATATTTGCCAGGTGTATAGTTGCTGACGGGAATAGAAACCGTTAAATTCGTTTCGGTTCCGGCATTCCATAAACGGGTGTCGGTTGTTACAGGAATGCTGGTCAGAAGTTTTCCATTCTCATTTACGACAGAGAGATTCACATCGAAAGAACGATATGCATTGGAAAAACCTGTATTTTTGACCTTGAATGAATAATCGGCATTTCGGTCAAACAGTGAGGAACGTGAAATCCCGGAACCGGTCAGTGCATACCGGTAACCGAGATGGTCTGCAATATATTCATATCCGGAGATATTAGAATACCGGGTATCTTTTCCAGTATAAGCGTTTTCTTTCCATTTATCCAGTACGGCAGTATCATAGTCTTTATTGAGATAAGATACATGCATGGTCCGAAGATCAGAAAGTGCCTGATTCAGATCATTGCAAGGATTATTAATGATCACTTCCCCGCCGTTAGGGACATAGCGGCAAAGCTTGTTCTGGTAGTTCAGTTCATCTTTCCGGGACCATTGTTCCAGAAATTCGTCAGTCTTATGAGAACCATCCCCGTAGGTCCCTATGTCGTTGGCAGAACCCAGCATACCATCGTTGAACAGCCCAAGTCTGGAAGATAAGCTTCCATCGAAGGCAGATGATCTGGTTGGTATCTGTGCAGAATTCAGGATCATACGTCGGTGACGTGGTGTTCGGACGGAAAGGTAAATGGATGGATCAATATTGGAAGCCAGTGTGTTCATAAGAGCTGTCATACTGTCCTGATTCAGATGTTTACTCTGATTCATTTCCCCACAGTTTCCGACGAAAATACCCTGCAGTAGATAAACGGTGTCTTTATATCGATTGATCACAGGCGCAACCTGCTTCATGTGAGTCATGACTTGTTCGATTGAGTCTGGTTCACTGGTCAGATTATTGCCATTCCAGTCATAAAGGAAACGTACGATCAGCTGGTGCCCGGATGCTTTCCATTGAGAAAGATAGTCGTCCAGATGAGAAAGCGCAGCATCACTGATATTACAGTCTCTATATGAAAGAAGATTAATTTCCAGCATTACCAGCTGCGTGGAAGTTGTTGATGATTGCAGCGTATCCGGAATGAAAGGAAGATCGGTATCAGACAGTGTGATCCCTGTCATAGTGTAAAAGCCGATATAGGGATTCGCCAGTGTATCGGTTGATTCATGAATGCTTTCCGGTGTATAATCTAAGAACCGTATCCGTTTGGCACAGAGTGCAGTGAGGATGACACATAGTATTGGTAATACGAGCTGTAGCAAATGAATCAGACGTGTGTAAGTATGGTTGCGTGATGGATATTTTTTCATAATTGTCATCTCCTGATATGACGGAAAATGTCTGCAGCTTTATGAGCCAGTGGGCGGAACGGGCGAAAAGCTAACCAGAAACCAGTAAGCATCCGGTAGAAAGGATTCCTGGTGCTGAATTCCCGTCCATTGCGGCAGCAGGCAATGAGTTTTCCACGGATCTGATCTGGACGGAGAGGTCCTTCGATCGCGGTCTGGTTATCACCAACCATGTAAAATCCATCTTTTCTGATTTTCCAGATGCGGTGAAGGACCAGTATACTCTGGTCTCTACGGTAAAGTACGACATCGCCTCGACGTAAGGTTTCGGCCCTGCAAGGTGCGATGACGGCTTCATCACGACCCGGGATGAACAGAGGGTACATGCTGTAGCCTTGTGGTTTCAGGCGGATCGAGTGTCCGCCATGCAGTAGTTTTTCGATATCTATCGGATAAGAGGATTTCTTCGCTGTGTGTGAATGTTGTAAATTTATAGGATTCATATAAATACTTCCAATCTGCGCAGCAAGGAGTGCTGCGCCGTTTAATCATTAATTATGACATGATTTATTATAGCATCTGAAATAGGGAAATACCAGAATTCCGGGAATCTTCAGAAAGGAACAAAAGCATGATAAAAAGACAAGAAGGATACCAGTTAAAAGAAATAGAGAGCGTTTATAATTTGCTTCCGTTTGGCCAGAAAGTAGCAGACCAGAAGAGGGGAATCACGATGAATGAGACCGGGGTGTTTCTATGGAAGATTCTGGAAGAACCAAGACCGGAAGAAGAACTGATCAGCCTTGCTGCAGAGCATTATGGCATTGCAGGAAATGAAGAAAAAGAACAGCTGAAGAAAGATATTCTGGAATTCGTAAGTCAGCTGGAGAACCTTGGAATTCTAAGAAGAACATTTGCGGATCAATGGAGGAATGCAGAAAGTTCCTGCTATGCCGGGATGCAGATAGCCGGGATCAGGATTGGATTTCTCGGAGCGGAAGAGATGATACCGGAGAAGTTTCATGATTTTATGATAGATTTTTCGGGAAAATGGGATCAGATCATTGAATTTAAGGAGTATCCTCCGGGAAGCAGGCAGAATGGTCAGGTTCTGCTTCGGAATAAAGAACTGACCGTCAGTGAGTGGGAAGAGGGATATATACTGACATTTCCATCGATGAGCAGTATATACGAAGCGTATATGACAGAAGACGGAAGTTATGTGGAAATCTACTGTAGACGTCCATTTGGAGAAGAGGAGACGGATCAGCTGTTTCACGCAATCCGTATGTTCTATCTCTATCTGGCGCAAAAAAAAGGATATTATGCAGTGCATTCTGCTTCCATTCTATATAAGGGGAAAGCGTGGCTGTTCTCAGGACATTCCGGGATGGGAAAATCTACACATACAGCGATGTGGCATGAGCAGTTGGGAGTTCCATATCTGAATGGGGATCTGAATCTGATCGGAAGGAAAGATGGAAAAATGGTCGTCTGTGGAATCCCGTGGTGTGGTACATCGGAAATTTATACTACAGGAGATTATGAACTTGGCGGTATTGTGCTATTAGGACGAGATACAAAGGATCGTGTGGAACCGCTTACCATGTATGAGAAGATCATGCGGGTGATGCAGCGGATGATCTCGCCGGTATGGAAAGAAGAACTACTGGAGAAGAATCTGGAGATTGCAAAAGAGATTGCAAAAGAGGTTCCGGTCCTGCATCTGTTCTGTACGAAAGAAATCAGTGCAGTAGAGACGGTGAAGGAAGAGATAGACCGTCTTGGAAAAGCAAACGATACGAACAGTATGAATAGCACGGAGAGGGAGAGATAGGAGCAGGCAATATAAGGAGACAAAGAATTAAGATGAATGATAAAGTACAGCTTATCAAAAAACATCTGAAAGATGGTACACTTCAGAAAATGTGGCTACAGACCCGGTGGATTTATCAATATGCCAGAAGATACTGGAAAGCGATGGTTCTGTATACGTTGCTTGGGCTTGCCGGAACGGGAGTATCACTGGCATCCAGTATGATCTCCAAGGATCTGGTTGATATCATTACCGGACATCAGACGGGAAAGCTTCCGAGTACATTTGCAGCGATGATTGGATTTTCAGTAGCCAATATTCTGGTGGGACAGGCATCGGGGTATGCTTCGACATTTATTAACCTGAAAGTCGATGCGGAGATTAAAAACGACATATTTGCAAAAATGCTGGTTACAGACTGGGAGTCATTGACGGCATATCATACGGGCGATCTGGTTACCAGGTGGAGTTCGGATGCATCGAATATCTCGAGCGGTATTCTGAACTGGATCCCGAACCTGATCATCTATACGGCGAAGTTCGTGAGTGCACTGTGGGTTGTGATCTATTATGATCCGACATTTGCCATTTTTGCACTGCTTGGTATTCCGTTCAGTGCATTGATGTCTAGACCATTATTGCGACGGATGCGCAACAATAATGAGCGGAGTGCGGCAATGAATGCGAAACTCTATGGATTCAACCAGGAAACATTTTCGAATATACAGACGATCAAAGCGTTTGACATGATACATTTCTATATCGACAGGCTGAAGAATCTGCAGAAGGATTATATTAACATGAGACTGGAATTTCAGAAGATGTCGATCCTGACCTCTGTGCTGATGTCAATTGTAGGTTTTGTGGTATCGTACAGCTGTTATGGATGGGGAATCTACAGAGTCTGGAGCGGAGCAATCAGTTATGGTACGATGACCATGTTCCTGTCCTTATCCGGAACACTGTCGGCATCGGTAAACTCTCTGACAGGATTGATCCCGACTGCAATTTCGCTGACCATATCTGCGGGACGTCTGATGGATATCGTGGAGATGCCACAGGAAGATTACAGTCAGGACAAAGCGGTGCGTGAATTCGTAAAAGAGCACCGTGCAGAAGGTATGGGACTGAAGATAGAGAATCTGGAATATACCTATCATAACGGAACGAACGTATTCGAACATGCGACAGTGAAGGCTTATCCGCATGAAATCGTAGCTTTAGTGGGACCTTCGGGAGAAGGAAAGACAACAATGCTGCGATTGATTCTGTCGTTGCTCCGCCCGCAGGAGGGAGAAGCCTGGATCTGTGCGGGAGAGAATCATGAGCAGAAGGTAGAGATGTCCCCATCGACCAGATGTCTGTTCTCCTATGTGCCGCAGGGGAATACGATGTTCTCCGGTACGATCGCAGAAAATCTGCGGAATGTAAAACCGGAAGCGACCGATGATGAAATCATAGAAGCATTACAGCTTGCCTGTGCATGGGAATTTGTTGAGAAACTTCCGGAGGGAATCAACAGCATGGTAAAAGAACGTGGAGGCGGCTTCTCGGAAGGACAGGCACAGCGTCTGTCTATTGCCAGAGCGCTTCTTCGGAAGTCACCAATCTTATTGTTGGATGAGGCAACTTCGGCACTGGATGTGGCGACAGAACGGAAAGTATTGAAGAATATCATGACGGATACTTATCCAAGGACATGTATCGTGACAACACACAGACCGACGGTATTAAATATCTGTGACCGAGTGTATGCGATCAGAAAGAAACGTTGCAAGGTGTTAGGGCAGGATGAGATTGATCAGATGGTGAGAGATTTTTAGGGGAGAAAATGTGAATACAAAAAGAAGCTGCGAGTGTGCAGCTTCTCTGTAGTATTAACCGGTGATAGATATACCTGTTACTTCAATACGATTCTATGTAGATTAGTTTACAGAATATGCAAATCCAGTCATTTTCAGATCATCAATACTTGTTCCATGATCCAGATGAACACCAATTGTCAAAGGATTAGTTGCAGTACTTGCAAATGTAAGTCTAGCAGTCTTGCCGGAGTACGATTTCTGTACAGATGCATCCTCTGTTTCAATCATATCAATGCTATCATTGAATGTAATATTTAAAGTAATTGTTCCATTAAGATCAGACCAGTTTGCCATTAGCAGTCTCTTTCCACCATTCGTACCCCAGCGATCCCATACGCCATAATCGGTAACGTTTAAAGTACCCTGATTAGCACCACTGGCAGCATACACTCCTTCTGAAAGTCCTGAATCTATAGAAACAACGGGTTTTGTATAATGTTTTGTCATTGTAATATTCTCCTTTGTATTTTCTACTCTTATTTTAACATAAAATTGTGAAAAATAAAGAGAAGATTGCCATTTTATGGTAAATAGTAGAAAGAAATTCTTTAGAAAATGCTAAAATCTGGCGAACTATTTTTATAGATATGCCAAATTTACTTGAAAAGAAAATTTCAGAAGAGTAAAATAAATTAAATTGAAACAAGACGAAAAGGCAATGCTTTTTTCTTCTTGCTTTTTTTCACTCAAAATAACAAAAAGAGAGAAAAGCATCTGTATCGAAGGAGGTACAAGTACGGGAAATATAAAAAACATGGTTTAATAAAAAAATTCTTTTGTGATTACATGTTGCGTTCTAAAATTCACTCGTATAAACTTATAAATAAGAATACAATTTTAAATGTATGTAAAAGCAAGAGGGAAAGGACTGAAATACAGTGGAACAAAAGACCAGAACCGAATATTCCGTGATGAATGCTTCCGTAGCAATGCTTGCACAGTTTCTGGCGATTTTTATGGGATTTATAACCAGAGTTGTCTTCACGAGAACTTTGAGTGAAGGATATGTTGGAATCAATGGATTGTTTACCGATATTCTGAATATTCTTTCCCTGTCGGAACTTGGGGTAGGAACTGCGATTACTTATGCACTCTATGAACCGATAGCGAAAAAAGATATCAAACGTCAGCAGATCCTGATGCGGATGTTTAAAAATTTTTACAGAGGAACAGCCGCCTTCGTGCTGACAGCCGGATTGATGTTGATTCCATTTCTGGATGTATTGATGAAGAATCGTCCGGATGTTGATCATTTAATACTGATCTATGTATTGTATTTGTTGAATTCGGTTGTTTCATATCTTCTGATTTATAAGAAAACACTGGTCGATGCACATCAGTTGAATTATCTGACGGTGATCAACCATAATGGATTCCTTGTTTTGCAGGATATTTGTCAGATTATTATTCTGTTGGTAACAAAAAACTTTGTTATATTTCTGTTTGCGGCTGTATTGTGTACGTTTTGTGCAAACGTAACCATGTCTAGAAAAGCAGATGAACTTTTTCCATATCTAAAAGAACCATGTAAAGAGCGGCTGCCGGAGGATGAGCATCAGGACATTGTAAAAAATGTGAAAGCAATGTTGATGCATAAGCTTGGAACAGTAGTGGTCAGTAATACAGACAACTTGTTGATCTCAAGTTTTGTCGGAGTAATCACAGCGGGAATATATTCTAACTACTTTCTGATCATCGGTTCAGTGAGACAGGTGCTGGAACAGGTATTTCAGAGTATTGCAGCGAGTATAGGAAATCTTGGTGTGATGGAGAAATCAGACAAGGTACATAAAGTTTTTTTACAGTTATTTTTTATCGGGCAGTGGATGTATGGAGTAGCAGCAATCTGTCTGTTTGAAATGTTGAATCCATTTGTGGAATTTGCATTTGGGAAAAAGTATTTGTTTGAATGGCAGATCGTACTGGTTTTATGCATTAGTTTTTTGCTAAATGGAATGAGAAGAGCGGTGACAGTATTTAAAGAATCTATGGGATTCTTCTGGAATGATAGATATAAAGCAGTTGCAGAAGCGATTTTAAATCTGGTCATATCCGTGGCGCTGGTAATAAAACTTGGCGTTGCAGGCGTTTTTATCGGAACTATAGTGAGTACACTTCTCACTACAACGTGGGTAGAGCCGTATGTTATGTATAAGCATTGCTTTAAACAGCCTGTAGGATGTTTTTTCCTGAAATACATATATCATATTGTGATAATCGTTTTTGTATGGCTTTGTACCAATTATTGTTGCAGCCTGTATAATGGAAGCGCATTTCTGAATCTGTTATACAGAGGTGTTATATGTGCGCTTTTACCGAATCTATTGTTCATATTGATTTACAGAAGAAACGAGGAATGGAAAGAATTATGGAAACTTGTGAAAAAGATTGGAAAGAAAGTATTCAGGATCATAAGAAAGTGTCAGTGATCATTCCGGTGTGTAATGCAGAAAAATATCTGACCGAAGCGATAGAGAGTGTGATTGGGCAGGAATATCAGCCATTGGAACTCCTTCTGGTGGAAAATATGTCACAGGATTGTAGTATGGACATTTGCAGAGAGTATGAAGAGAATTATGAAAATGTGCATGTATATGAAGAAAAAAAAGCTGGGTGTGCATATGCCAGAAACAGAGGAATGGAAGAGGCTGACGGAGAGTATATCGTATTTCTGGACGCAGATGATTATCTGAAAGATTCTGCGAGCATTGGAAAATGGATCGATGCGCTGGAACGAGAGCATGCGGATATTGCAATCGGTAATTATGAGAGGATGTGGGATGGAAAACTGCTTCCGGCGGCAAGTCATGAGGCATTTTCCAGAGAGGACAGAGAATCAGAAGAATTCCGATTTCAGGGATTCTTTTCGACGGGAACACTTTCCTATGTGTGGGGAAGAGCGTACAGGAGCTCTTTTCTGAAAAGACAAAATATTCATTTTTATAATTGCTCCTATGCGGAAGACAAGTTGTTCAATATGGAAAGTTATATAAAACAGGCACGTTATGCATTTATCAATGATATAGGATATGTATATAGAAGAAATGAAGCGTCAATATCTAATCGATACAAACCGGATTCCTATGAATGCTGGCTTAAGATCGCACACAGAACAGAAGCAGAGGTATGGAAGAGCCAGAATCATGCATATGCCGGAATGGTATGTTATACGATCGCATTTGCAGCATTTTTTGATGCAAAAATGGAATATGTAGAGAAGAAAAAGTCACTGCAAGCGACGATAGCATTATTAAAGAAATATAAAGCAGACGAACTTACAGGTAGATGCTTTAAAAATCTGGCACATGGAAAACAGATAAAAGAAATCCATTCAAGAATGTGGAAACTGATGTTAGAAGGTTTTGCCTTTGCTATGAACAGGAAATGGTACAGATGCCTGGCATTAATGATTAAGTTTCTGGTGGACTTGCGGATCGACGAAAGACTATCCGATACAGGACTCAGAGAATAAAGAGGAAAATCCTGTCCAATATGTATAATTGAGAAATGATACTCATATAATGAATTGATAATAAGAAACACGTTTAGTAGAATCGTGGTTAGAGATGACTAACCACGATTCTTTACGTCAAAGGAGCTATTCGTATATGAGACAAAGAGTAAATGATCAATCAAAGAATAAGACACTGAATTTCCTGCGTTATTTTGGACCGGGTCTTCTGGTAACGGTAGGATTCATAGACCCGGGAAACTGGGCTTCGAATATTGCGGCGGGCTCCGGATTTGGATATGAGCTATTGTGGATGGTGACGTTATCGACCATCATGCTGATCATATTACAGCACAATGCAGCACATTTAGGAATTGCAACGGGACTTTGCCTTTCGGAGGCGGCAAGCAGATATATCCAAAGGCTGTTAAAGAATATTATTCTTCTGTCGGCAATGCTTGCGGCAGCAGCAACTGCGATGGCAGAGATGCTGGGTGGTGCAATCGCATTGCAGATGCTGTTTCGGATACCAATAAAAATAGGAAGTATGCTGATTCTTGCAGTTTCCCTTTTATGTGCATTTACGAATGCTTATAAAAGGATTGAGAAACTGATCATCATATTTGTATCGCTGATTGGATTTTCTTTTTTATTCGAAGTTGGAATTGCGAAGATCGACTGGGGAGCAGCTGTGGTCGGATGGGTGAAACCGTCATTCCCGTCGGGAAGCATGCCGGTGATCTTAAGCGTATTAGGGGCGGTGGTGATGCCGCACAATCTGTTCTTACATTCGGAGATCATCCAGAGCAGACAGTGGAACCTGGAAGATGATCCCGTGATCAAACAGCAGCTGAAATATGAATTTAAAGATACATTATTTTCCATGATCATAGGATGGGCGATCAACAGTGCTATGATTCTGATGGCAGCAGCTACGCTTTATCAGGGCGGAAATGGGAGGCAGATCGATGATCTGACAGTTGCAGGAAAGATGCTGTCGCCTTTGATGGGAAATGCGGCGACGGTAGTCTTTGCACTGGCACTGTTATTGGCCGGTATCTCATCGAGTATCACTGCGGGAATGGCAGGCGGAACGATTTTTTCCGGGATCTTTAATCAGCCATATGACATGAAGACAAAAGAAACGAAAGCTGGCGTTTTATTGACGATGATTCTGGCAGCGGTTGTCATCCTGTTTATCAGCCAGCCGTTTAAAGGTCTGATATATTCCCAGATGCTGCTTGCGATTCAGCTTCCGATTACAATATTTACACAGGTATATCTGACCTCATCTGAAAAAGTAATGGGAAAATATGCGAACAGCAGACGGTTGAATCTTTTGCTTCTGGTGATTGCTGTGATTGTAACAGGGCTGAATATAGCATTGCTTTTTGTATAGACAGGAAGAACAGAATAAGAAGAAAGAAAAACCGGGCACTGTATAGAAACAGGCTCGGTTTTTTTATCAATTATTCGGTTACAGCGGAAGCGGCAACGTTTTCTTTCTCAGGAAACATCTTTCTGAAGATCAGACGGATGAATGGTCCGCAGTAGAAGATCTGCCAGAAGAAAGCAACTGGGAAGTTCATGAATGTTGTCTGACACCAGGTAGCGATCACATTACTTTCTGCGTTCTTGAACAGGATTGTTGCAACAAGACTCATGCAAGGGCACATGATACATACGATCATAGAAGAGATTGCAAGAGTGATGAAGATTGGTCTGTCCTGTGGTGTAACGATACGGAATGCAAGCATATGTGCAAGTTTGTCAACGAAAGCAAATTCCAGAACGAAGGCAACCGGCCACATGATCTTCAGTTCGCCGAAAGCCATCAGGAATACTTCGTTGCTCATTCCTCCCACATTCAGGCAGATATTGTAACAAATCATAACGTAAACCATCAGAAAAGACATCATCAGTGTAAAAATAACATTTTGAAATAAAGTTTTTGGCATAATTTTTGTTCTCCTTTTTATGAAATATTTAAAAATGGGTACAAAAAAGACACTTGTGTTGTTCGTTAATCAAGCATACACTTGTG
>OLOG01000271.1_pt1 | contig 52276 bp, 73 predicted proteins | sample 1672351 | NCBI WGS metagenome assembly OLOG01 (sample SAMEA3136674, study PRJEB25190) | human gut metagenome | biome: human gut; feature: human-associated habitat; material: faeces | place: Austria | collected 2013 | reverse complement strand
TCGCTTGCGCGACCCGCCGCAGGCGGAGAATCCTGCTTCGCAGGATTCTTTTTTATACAGTTTATAACAATAGAATGCTCGCAGAGCATGCATTCTATTGTTTATACAGAAAATAAGCCGTCAGAATCAACATTCTAACGGCTTATTTTGGATGGACCCGATGGGATTCGAACCCACGGTCTCTGCGTTGCGAACGCAGCGCTTTCCCAGCTAAGCTACGAGCCCAAACATAATTTATGAAGAAAAATCAGACCTTTCATGAAAGGTACTGATATGGAAGCAACGGGGCTCGAACCCGTGACCTCTCGCGTGTGAGGCGAACGCTCATCCCGGCTGAGCTATACTTCCGTTTCCAGCTAAGATTTATTTTAGCACTTTCCAGGCAGGAATCAAGTGGCAGATGGAAAAAAATTCTGTTCATAGTCATGTTGTTATAAGCAGACGTACCGTTTGCAAACTGAAACGGTACAGCGTTTGCAAACGCTGCAGTTACTGTGATTCACGACAATAGAATGCTCGCAGAGCGTGCATTCTATTGTTTTTTATCAGAACGACTGTGACGGGAGCGGTGTTCTGTGGTGTCTGTTTCTTTTGCACTGCAGCTGTCGATCAGTTTTTCAATCAACATTTTTTTAACATAGACGTCAAAACTGAGCATGCAGATGAAAGAAAAGGTCTGCAGAAATTCCTGATCCTCTGTGGCAGCATCCGAAAAGGTTTCCTGAGCTTTGTGATATTTGCGTACGACGTCCTGCTTCATTACTTCAACCTCTTCCCGCTCGAGACTAAACACCTCGTTATAGATCGTTTCAAGCTTCAGCCCTTCGTTTCCGGCAAAGAAACGGTCGGTAATCGGTTTTAATACGGTCTGGATGTCGCTGATTGACAGGATGCCCTTGAAATAATAGATAAAAATCAAAAGCAGCATGTGCTCGCGGGAATATTTCTTGCGGACGGGCGGCGGCAGCAGGTCGTTTTTGGCGTAGTTATTGATCATGGTTTTGGTCAGGATCTTGTCCACTTCGGGATTACGGGCAGCATTTTTCAGACGGCTGTCCATAAAAGTTGTCACCTGATCCATGTATAATTCGATATCTGGGATATCATCCGGACGGATATAATCAATACGGTCCAGACTATCCAAAATACTTTGTAAAAGATCCCCTGTTTCCAGTGTCATATGAAATGCTCCTGTTTTCCATAAGATAATGAAGATTGTTTAATGAATTCATTATATAGTATTCAAAACCAGATGACAAGAGAAAAGAAACTCAATATAGAAAGACCATTCTGTGAAGGAACAGCACGTGGGACAATAGGAGCGCATAGGATAAAGAAACATGTGTTAAGGAAGCAGATATCTTATGAAAAAAAGAAGATGGATATGTCTGGCGCTGACAGCAGCGTTGACGTTTGGCATGCTGGCAGGTTGCGGGCAGATGAAAGACTTATCGGATGGAGGGGAGAAAAAGAAACTTCAGAAGGTTACGTTGAACGAGGTGGCGCATTCCATATTTTATGCGCCAATGTATGTGGCAATAGAAGAGGGCTATTTTAGAGAAGAGGGCATTGATCTGACGCTGGTGACAGGCTTCGGTGCGGATAAGACCGTTACGGCAGTGTTGGCGGGAGAGGCGGATATCGGTTTCATGGGCTCCGAATCAACGATATATACAAAAAACGGCGGAGCTGAGGATTATTTGATCAATTTCGCACAGCTGACACAGCGTGCCGGAAACTTCCTCGTTGCGAGGGAACCGATCGAGAATTTCGAGTGGGATATGCTGAAGGGCAAAAAAGTGCTGGGCGGCAGGGCAGGTGGCGTACATATATTAATGTAAATTTAGAGAGTATTGTGATTTTGTGTAACTGGGTGGATGGGATGAATAGTGCGAAGCGTATATAAAAAGAATTGGCGGAAATACCGAAAATGATATTTCCGCCGAAATTATTAAGCTACCTGTGGATAATCGATAACTGCAATTTCCTGCATTAATTTTTTTGCCATATCAACAATCAATTCAAGGTGTTCAGCGACTTCGTCTGTATAATATTTTTCGCCACACTGATCGCATTCAAGGCATGGAACATTTTTAATTACAATAATACAATTTTTATAATTTACAACGTGTGTTGTTGTGCTATTGACAGTTGTACTATTCTTACAATACATACACATATCCATCACCTCTTTCTTCGAGTCTTTAAATCATCTTCAAATTTTTTTGTATCCGGGTAATATGCCGTTATGATATATATATTTATATTATCACACCCGGCAACAATATGCAAAATTTGTCCGTTTACGTTATATCCAAAAATCAGGCAACTTGGATTAGGATAATCTTCAGGGTAATCTTCTATAATTTCACCAGTTGCAATTCCATTTTTTACATCAGCACGACTGATATCTCTTTCCTGCATTCGTTGCAGACAATGCTGTGTCCAGAGGATTTTTGATTTTGAACACAATTTCTGATATATTTCTAAATCCATTCGCTCCCTCCTTAACTTTGTTACAATCTATAAATATTATACATCAATTTTATTGTGGATAATACATAAATAATGTTTACAAGTATAAAAATAATTATGAATACGCTGTTCCGAATGGATAGGGCTTTTTTTGTAATAAAACGAATGTGTTCCTTCACCACTCAGTAACTCAATCACATCATTAGGAACGGTGTACTTTACAAAAAACCTCTTCATGAACAGAAAAACCAGTAAGATGGAGTATCTGCTGGACAGGATTCTAGGATTGAAAAAACATGAAAGGATAACAGAAGATGCGACAGCAGAAATTCTGAAAGAGGCTGTACAGATTTCCTATAGGAGAGGTGGAGAAGAAAACAGTCTGAAAGTAACTGTGAGCAAACAGACTGGTCCTATGTCAAGAAAAAGTACAAATTAAATGTAACCAATTTTCTCTGTTCTGAGCGAAGTTTAACTTGCTATTTTTACTGCATTCTCCTCGATGTTTTCAAGATATTGTTCCTCATATTCATTTGGAGACAAATATCCACAGTGACTGTGAATGCGCACGGTATTATAAAATGTTTCGATGTATTCAAAAATCAATTTATGTGCATGTGCATAATTAAAGATTTTAAACCGATTGATCCATTCTCTCTTCAAAAGTGCATGGAAAGATTCTATACAGGCGTTATCCCATGGATATGCTTTCTTTGAATAACTGCGAATCATATCTTTGGTTGCTTTTTGAAATGCTTCCGATACGTACTGGCATCCTCTGTCGCAGTGGAAGATCAACGGTTTTTCAACATTTCTGACACGTTTTGCTTTTTCAACACATTCCACTACGTGGGATGCCTCCAGCGTCTCACTCAACACCCAGGAAATGATTTTTCTTGAATACAGATCCATCACACTGGTAAGATACACAAATCCTTCAAATGTCCAAATATAAGTGATATCTGAACACCAGACAGCATCTGGATGAGTGGGATTGAATTCCTCGTTGAGGATATTTTTGAGTTTCTGGCTGAAATCAGAATCTATGGTTGTCTGGATATATGGTTTCACCCAATGGGCTTTAATTCCCATTTGACGCATATAATTTCCAACTGTTTTTTCGGAAACATACTCCCCGGATTTTCGCAATTCTGCAGTAATTTTAGGAGCACCGTAGTTTTGATGGGATTCCTCGTAGATCTTTTGAATTTTTTCTTTTAAAACTGCACGGCGAACAGACGTGTCCGAAGGAACCCGTTTCTTCCATGCATTGTAACCCGAACGTGAAACGCCTAATTTTTTCAGTATTCCGCTGACAGAAACCTGACGTTTCACGGGCAGGGATTTGATTTCTTTCACATACTCAGAAGTAGCTGTGTAAAGAGCTTTTGTCAGTTTCCCAGAATACCGATTGCTTTTTTTAACACTTCAAGAGCATCCTTCGTATCTCGTAATTCACGCTGCAATCTGGCAATCTCTTTTGCCTCCTCACTTGCATAATTTCCAGAACCACGAGTAGGAACCTCGCCTTTATGTTCCTTTGCTGCTTTCATCCAGTTTTTCAGTGCAGATTCGCTGACTCCAAGATTCTCAGAAGCCTTGCGAAGTGGAAGCTCCGGATGATCCAAGCGATACTGTACCGCATCCTCTTTAAACTGTTGGGAATATTTTGTACCTTTTGCCATAACCATTCTCCTCCTTGATCTATGACTATCATATACTATTTATTGAAAATGGTCATGTTTATTTTGTACTATTTATATTCTAACACCAGCCCGTAAAAGCAAAACTGCATGGTCTGAAGTTCCCGAAAGACACCAATGCGCAAGATAATTGATGGAAAAAGCTTTAGGATTGGTCTTCAACAGCTTTAGGCGGTGGTTTATCTATAGCAACCGGGATTGCGTATTTAGTTTAATGATGCCTTGTATTCCTCTCCCCAATTCCACATGGCGTCCAGAATGGGTTTCAGACTTTTTCCTAAGTCTGTTAAAGTGTATTCTACTCTCGGTGGTACCTCTGCATATACGGTACGGGTTAATAAGCCGTTTTCTTCCATTGCACGAAGTTGTGCAGTCAATACCTTTTGTGATACATTTCCAATTGATTTTTTTAGTTCACCAAATCGCTTTGTTCCCGTGAGCAAGTCGCGCAAAATTAAAACTTTCCATTTATCACCAATTAAAGTTAATGTTGTTTCTACAGGGCAAGCGGGCAATTCCTTTACGGTTTTTGATTCACTCATTATGATTACCTCCACACAATGGTTTCTTAGTGAAACTTTGTTTCAATTATACTGTATGAGTCTGATTTGGTCAATGTTTCCGTATGAAATCAAGTGAAAATAAATTTTTAAATTTTATTGCCTTGCACCAATAACCGGAAAAGCCTGAAATTACGCATTTGTTTCCTCGCGGTAACTACCCAATAGTATCCTTTAGGTAACTACGCCACAATAAAGTGCTTACTTTACAGTCGAAACCAACACCCATATAATATAGCCAAGAGTTGAGGAGAACGGCCGCTGCGAAGCTCTGAGCATATCCAAAAGGAGAAATCCATTATGAGCATTTTTGAGAAATTTTTTGGCAACAGCCAAACTAAGATGAAGGAGGAAACTAAAATGAAAATTACAGTTGTATGTGCAGCAGGAAAGCAGGGAAAAAAACTTGTAGAAGAAGCGCTTAGTAGAGGACACAATGTAAAGGCAGTTGTTCGTAATAATAATTCAGTACCTGCAGGTGTAGAAGTTCTTGAAAAAGATTTGTTCGATCTGACATTAAATGACCTAAAAGACAGTGATGTTGTAATTGATGCTTTCGGCGCATGGACAGAAGAAACTTTACCTCAGCACAGTACTTCTTTGAAACACTTATGTGATATTCTTTCAGGTACAAATATTCGTCTGTTGATAGTTGGTGGGGCAGGTAGTCTTTATGTAAACCCGGAACATACTCTTTGCGTATCCGACGGACCTGATTTTCCGGATATATTTAAACCGCTTGCTGTTGCGATGGCAAAGGCTTTAGGGGAGCTGCGTCAGCGCAATGATGTGAAATGGACATATTTAAGTCCTGCTGGAGATTTCCAGGCAGATGGTGTTCGTACCGGCAAATATATTCTTGGCGGTGAAGAACTTACTCTTAACTCAAAAGGAGAAAGTGTTATCAGCTATGCAGACTATGCAATTGCTATGATTGATGAAGCGGAAAACGGTAAGCATATACAGCAGCGTTTTAGTGTTGTCAGTGAATAAAACAAAAGTGATTATGATAACGGGGCTGTCAATAGGACAGCCCCACTCTGTTTCACAGGAGGTTTTCAAAAGTGAAAACAAAGGAAATATTAAACTATTTAGAAAAGAAAATTCATTCAGTTATTATTGCAACAGTTGACGACAAGGGACTGCCCGTTACCTGTGCGATCGACATAATGGATGGCGATGAAAATGGATTATACTTTCTAACGGCAAAAGGAAAAGGGTTTTATAATCGTTTAAAGAAAAGTGGATATGCCGCATTAACGGGAATGAACGGCAGAGATACATTGTCCTGTGTGGCTATTTCTGTCCGTGGCAAGGTGCGGGAAATCGGAAATGCACCTTTACAAAAGCTTTTTGAAAAAAATCCATATATGAATGAAATCTATCCGACAGAAAAATCCCGTCAGGCTCTTACTGTTTTTCAACTTTATGAAGGTAGCGGTGAATGGTTTGACCTTTCCCAAAAGCCGATTGAACGAGCTTCTTTTACGATTGGCAACGAACAAACAAAAATGCAGGGCTATGAGATCACACATAAATGCAATGGCTGTAAAGCCTGTCAATCGGTATGTCCGCAGAATTGTATTGATTTTACGATAATCCCTGCTGTAATAAGGCAAGAAAACTGCCTGCATTGCGGTAATTGTTTAAGCATTTGTCCACAAAAAGCAGTTATACGGAGAGGATAAGAACATGACACAAACCGAAAGAAGAAAGTATTTAATAGCGGCACTTCTAAAAGAACATCCGCAGTACACAGAATTAGAAATCCCGTCGAATGAGCAGGAACAAAAAGCCTTGCTCCGTTCGCTTTTTAATATTCGTATGCCGTTTCCTGTAACAGATGAATTCTTGACGATACAAGACACTTATTTGCAGGAAGAAACACGAAAAAAAGGAGTTACAGCTCTATCAGCTTTAAAGCCTGTTCAAAAAGGAATATATCTTTGGCGTGGGGATATTACCACGCTGCAATGTGATGGTATCGTAAATGCCGCCAATAGTCAAATGCTCGGCTGCTTCTGCTCAAATCATGGCTGTATAGATAACGCTATTCACACCTTTGCAGGAGTGCAGCTTCGTTTGGCTTGTGCCAAGCTTATGAAACAGCAGGGACACGAAGAAGAAACAGGCAGGGCAAAAATTACACCCGCTTATAATCTGCCCTGTCGTTATGTGTTGCACACAGTCGGTCCGATTATTTATGGTACACTTACCAAAAAAGATAAGGAATTGCTTGCCTCCTGCTATCGTTCTTGTTTGGAATTGGCAGAGCAAAAAGGATTAAAAAGTATTGCATTTTGCTGTATTTCTACAGGAGAGTTTCATTTTCCAAACGATAAGGCGGCACAGATAGCGATTGAAACAGTAAAACAATACAAAGAACAAATGAACAGTGAAATTGAGGTGATTTTCAATGTTTTTAAGGAACTTGATTACAACATCTACCGAGAGTTGCTACGAGCAGATTAACAGGCTGAAAAATGAAATAAAAAATGCAGACGCTATTGTGATTGGCGCAGGTGCGGGGATGTCCACGTCGGCAGGACTTACCTATGACGGAGAACGCTTTGAAAAGTATTTTCCGGATTTTCATAAGAAATACGGAATTTCAGATATGTATTCAGGCGGTTTCTATCCCTATGAAACACTTGAAGAATATTGGGCGTGGTGGTCAAGACATATTTATATCAATCGTTATGATATAACGGCAGGAAAACCTTATATGGATTTATTAAATATCGTAAAAGATAAGGACTACTTTGTACTGACTACAAATGTTGACCATCAGTTTCAACTTGCCGGTTTTGATAAAAAGCGATTGTTTTACACACAGGGTGACTATGGTCTGTGGCAGTGTTCCAGAGCCTGTCACGATAAAACCTACGATAACGAAGAAACTGTGCGTCTGATGATTAAAACACAAAAGAATATGAAAATTCCGTCAGACTTGATACCGAAGTGTCCTGTCTGCGGCGCACCTATGACAATGAACTTGAGATGTGATAATTCCTTTGTACAGGACAACGGGTGGTATTCAGCAGCAAGCCGCTATGAGGACTTTATCAGGCGACACAAAGAAAGTCACCTTCTGTTTTTGGAACTTGGCGTTGGCAGCAATACCCCCGTTATTATCAAGTATCCTTTCTGGCAGATGACCGCTAAAAATCCAAAGGCAATTTATGCCTGCGTCAATCATGGAGAAGCCTATTGCCCACAACAAATTAAAAAACAATCTATTTGTTTTGATATGGATATTGCAGAGATGCTTGAAAATGTGCGTAAGGTAGAAGATTGATTCCGAGAGAAGAAATCAAGGATTAGAGTACGCATATCCCATCATTATTGGAAATAATGCTTGGTTCGGTTCAGGCATTCAGGTTATGCCAGGTGTTATCATAGGTGTCGGATCCCTCCAATTGCTATTGAATAGCAGTCTTGTACAAAAAAGTATGAGGCTGCTTTTATTTTTCTAGAAGTAAAAAATAATATTCTCGGTACTTTTTCTTTCCCAAATTATCAAGAGCAAGATCCACCCCGTATTACAATATCGCCATTCTGCCGTATAAGTAATATTTCGGAGTTTTATCTTGCTGGGGAACTGTCGCCTCCCCACACCCACTTTTTTATTAGCTACACCGGCGGTGTACGCAGCAAAATATCATAATTAACATAATTCTATTTTGAGGCATTCAATAAGTAATTGGATGTCTTTTTCTTTTTGAAAATACACATGGTGATGCGAACAAATTCTTTTGTAAGCCGATTATATAAGCAAGGGTATGGGGAATTGTCACTCCCCGTTAAGAGAAAACCCATAAGGTGAACGGAGGCGGAAACGCGATAACGTTAAACATGGGTGGATCTTGCTCATCTAAAAATATTTTTCTCCGCACCCTGTAAAATGAGCTTTTTTCCTTTCGTTATATAGGGAGATATAAAAAGAGACTTTTAATAAAGCATAAAAATCTCTTTGGGAAAGCCGGCATCCGTCTCCTTAATTTTTCAGAAAGGTAAAAGAAAATATGAAATTTGAATATATGATGGAAACGGAAAAGATACTTCCCTATTATCAGTTCCCTAAATTTTTGTTAGAGCTACCACTCTCTCAAAATGCAAAAATACTTTATATGCTGTTATATGACAGAGCCAGAATTTCACAGAAAAACCATTGGGTCAATGAAGACGGATATGTATATTTCGTCTTTCCGATTACAGAAATTTCTTTGAAATGGGGAAAATGTTGTACTTCTGTAAAAGCTGCCATGAAGGAATTAGATGAGTATGGATTATTGATTCGCAGTTCCGGAGGATTTTCAAAACCAAATCATTTATATATGCGAATCCCCTGTATAGAGTTGATTTCTGAACCGGATGTAAAGCAAACAGACGAAAATACAACTTCCATGAGGATGAAAAGCTGTCCTTCATTCAGTCGGAAAACAGCCTCTTCTATGGTCGGAAATGTGCCACCTAGTAAAGTAAAAGAAAAATATAATTTTAGTAATAAGATTGGAGTAAATTACGAATATGAGGAGGGCGACAGTCTATGATAAAGCAGGAAAACACATATTTAGGTGCAGATGGATTAGCATATTGCAAGATTTGTGGAGAACCTGTAGAGGCATATTTTCCTCCAGACAGTATTCTTGGTATGAAAAAACATTTCAGACAATGTGCATGTATCCGTCAAAAACGTGAAGCAGAAGAAAAGGCATATAAAGAAAGAGAACATTGCGAATTAGTGGAGAGAAATAGAAAAATCTGTTTTGAAGAATCACGAATGTATGATTGGAATTTTGAACTGGCAGAAGAAACTACCACCATCGAGAAGGCAAAAGAATATACAGCGAACTGGAACGATATGAAGAAAAATCATATTGGTTTTCTCTTGTGGGGACCAATAGGAACAGGAAAGAGTTACATAGCCGGTTGCATTGCCAACGCACTTTTGAATCAGGAAATTACTGTGAAGATGACAAATTTTAATACAATTATTGATGATATGTTTCCATTAGAAGATAAAACAGAATATATCAATGCTCTGGCAAAATATGAACTTTTAATTCTGGATGACCTTGGCACAGAACGAAGTTCCGAGTATGCTCTTGGAATTGTATTCAGCATAATTGATCGAAGATATCGCTCCGGCAGACCATTAATCGTAACTACCAATCTTCCGATAAAACAATTAAAAGAAGAAACGAACATAGAAAAGAAACGAATTTACGATCGTATTTTAGAAATGTGTGTTCCGTTATATGTTGGCGGTTCTAGCTATCGGAGTGATATTGCCCATGAAAAAATGGAGAAAATGAAAACCTTTTTCGCTACTGCCGAATCAAGTCAGACTGAAAATATTATAGAGCAGACAGGCACAAAAATAATCTGATGTTTATATCTTAGTATAGACATCAGAAATAGAAAGAGTGTGATAGCTCTGCAGAAACCTACATATTACCTGTGGCGAACAGATTATACATCTTCAGAAGACTTTGAGGCAGATAAGGAGAAATATAGGAAAATAGGTTTTCGGGTTGTCACGTTTGCAGATGGACAGCCGGATAAAAATATACATAATGGAATAAAAGCGTTGATTCGAAACCATATAAAAGAAATCAATCAGTAATTTCTATGGGCGGGAGACATTCTCTCGCCCATATTTACTATTCACAATAATATAATTCATTGTAAAATTATATGATAATCCGTTTACGAAAAAGATTTTTCGATATATAATTATATTACATTATTCTATAAATAATATTTCAGAAAGGATGAGGACATGAATGCTGGATATGTGCGTCTTTCAAGAGATGACGATAAGCGAAATTATGTTTCTATAGAAAATCAGAAGTTAATTATCAATCAGTATGCATCTGACCATGGAATGGTTATTGACCGATGGTATGAAGATGACGGAGTATCAGGTTATATTTTTGACAGACCAGGATTTCAACAGATGATGGCTGATTTAGATAAAGATATTGATACCGTATATGTGAAAGATTTCTCTCGTCTTGGCAGACATAATGCGAAGGTTCTTTTGCTTTTGGATGAATTTCAGGAACGCGGAAAACATCTCATTGTCATTGATGATAATTACGATTCTTTTGATTCCAGCGACGACACCATTGGAATTAAAACATGGTTCAATGAGCGTTATGTAAAAGATACCAGTAAGAAAATCAAAAGAGCGATCGGAGCTAGACAAAAAGAAGGCACTCTTATGACAAAACCACCTTTCGGATATTGTCGGGATACGAAAGACAAAAGTATCATCAAAATCGTTCCCAAAGAGGCAGAATTTATCAAAATGGTTTACGATCTTTATATCTCCGGATCCGGTTATCGCAAAATAGCAAATTATTTGACCGACCAGGGTATCCCAACGCCTTCTATGGTACAGCGAGAACGAGAAATTGAAGAAGGTCGCATAAGTAAAAAGAAAGTCGCAACCATTTGGTCTGACAGCATGGTGAAAGAATTATTAGATAATGATTTTTACATTGGAACTTTTCGTTTAAGAAAACGTGCCAGAAATACAGTACATGGAAAGGATAAACGTGTTCCAAAAGAAGAACAGTGTATTTTTGAAGATCATCATCCGGCAATTATTGATAAAGCCACTTTTTCTCTTGTACAGGAATTAAAGGAAAAGCGTAATCGCACGAATTATCGTGGAAGTAGGGGGGAATGGATCGGTTCAGAAATTCCCAATCCTTTTGGAAGCTGTTTGTTTTGTAAAGATTGTGGAAGTCGTTTGACACCGATTAAGCGTCAAACATCCAGCAGAGAAAGAAAATATTATATTTGTACCACCTATAATACAAAAGGCAGACGATATTGTGAAAAAGCACATCTGATTGAAGAAAATGATTTGATGGAAGATGTGCTGAATTATATTAAGATGTGCAGAGAGGCGCTTTGTGAAGTGATTTCCACGTACGATATGAGGGATTTTGAGGCAGAAAAGAAAACGCTGGAAGAAAAGCGACAGGACATTCAGGAAGAAATTCAAAATCGAAAAAATCAGTTGAAGGTACTTTTGACACAGAAGATAAAAGATTTATCCATAGCATCTGAAAATGAAGATTTGATCCACGAAACCTATGATTCCATGCAAAAGGATTTACTGGCACAGATTCATGGTTTGGAGATACAGGAAAAAGAACTGAACGAAACTACTATAGAAACACCAGATGTAAAGGACAAATTGAGAAATGCATTGGATGTAGTTGATAAAATCATTGCAGGTGGAACTCTTGACCGAAGAGATATTGAACTGTTGATTGAGCGAATTGACGTAGATAAAGAGGGAATGCCAGAAATTACTTTAAAATATGGTTTGTCTGATTTAATCAATTACAGTCCTGCTGATGAGATGAATCGCCGGGAAAATACTGTAATCGCTCTTGTAATGAAGCTGATTATAGAAGATGAACGTGGATATACATCTGCAAAATACTTGTCAGAACATATCACAGCATTGGGATTTAAGAAAACGAAACAAAGTATCTTACCTTATATCAATCTGATGAAAGAATTAGGAATTTTGGAAGATACGGATAATCCGCTGAAACCTTACAATGTTGTGAAAACAAAAGAAGAACTTGCGGTATTGATGCATCAATACCTGCCGGATTTACCGGTTCAAATGACTTCTGAACAATTATCGGACAAATATTTACATTGTAGTGATGGCGACAGGCGGCATGCCGGAAATGGTATTTGAATATATTTTAAAGCAGTACAACATTGATCCGACCGAAGATCTTTCCATCGACCAGAGCATCGATTTTGGTTCCACGGCAGCAGCATTTTCCGGCGGACAGGGGGATTTCACAGTAGAGTAATATAAGTTACTACACCCATCAGGCATTCAGCCGGAAGCCGCTTATCTTGCGGGTTTCCGGGTCTACATGGATTTCTTTTATGATGCTGCGCCAAAAAGCCTTCTTGTGGGCGGCATCCAGTTCACGATACACATCCTGCCAAGAATCGCTCAACAGGTCGCAGATGGGGCGGTACGCTTCGATGGACACAATGTTTTCGGATGCAAGAGCATTTTGCAGCCGCTCGTTCAGGGCATTATATTGTTCATCGTAATAGGCGTCCGAGATACGCCCTTTTTGGTACATATGATTCAGCCGGTCGATTTCCTGACGGATTCCTCGGGAGCGGTTCAAAGGGGCGGATTGCTCTTTCTTTTTTGCTTCCATCATGTCATATGACAGCTGCTCTACAATGTGATCTAAAAGATACTGCTCAATTACACTCTCAGAGATACACGCGCCATTATGATACTCTACAAATTTCGCACTGCAGCGATAACGCTTGTATTCTGACTTTTCTCCGTTTTTTAAATACTGACGTTTTACAAAGCCTGACATAAATTTTTCGCAGATTGGGCAGCGGATCATCGAGGAAAACAGAAAAGGTTCTGTTTGATGCGGAATAATTTTACTGTCTGATGTTTCTGCAATTTTCCGAAACTGGTCAGGAGTGATGTAAGCTTCGCAATAGTCTGGGATCCCGTATTTCTTGCCCGTATAGACATCGGAAGAAAGGATCCGGTTTACCTGATACATGGTGGGAGCGTGATCGCTGTATTTAGACAGTATGTAGGAGATGGTTTCTTTTTTGGAAAAGGTTGTAAAATAGTGGTCAAAAATATCCTCTACAATATGTTTGGTAGCAGGATCCTTTACAAGATGTTTTTGCGCGTCCATTTTATAGCCATATGCCGGTTTCCCACAGAGATTCTGCTTTTGCAGTTTCTTATATTCAAATACGCTTCGGATTCGTTCGCTGTCCCGGTCGCATTCGTTTTCATTTACAGACAACATGATATTGATCGCAAAGCGCCCGTTGGACGTGGTGGTGTCATATTCTTCATAGATTGTTTTCCAGTTGCACCCATGAGCTTCCAAAATAGCTTGAGTGTTGTGGTAGTCTTTTACATTTCGGAACCACCTGTCGAGCCGGGCAACGAGGATTAAGTCTATTTTATCCGCCTTTACGTCATTGAGCAGACGGATTAAATTCTTGCGGTTTTGCAATTTTTTTCGGGCAGTAAGACCTTCATCGGAGTACACGCCTACGATCTCGTAGCCGTGGCTGACAGCATATGCCGTAAGCGCTTCCCTCTGGGCATCCAGAGACAGCCCATCTTTTACCTGCATGTCTGTACTTACCCGGTCATAAATAGCGCAGCGGATTCTTTTCGAAGTTTTTGTCATGGTAACCTCCAGTTCATTCTATTAAAAAAGGGTATAAAAAATACACCTATGCAGATGCCGGAGGTTTGTGGTATAATTTCTTTTGCGTGAGAAGATTATACTGACCATCCGGTCTGCGTAGTTTTCTGAGAATGCCTCGGTGTTGGTAGCACCGGGGCTTTTTCTATCATTTTGTTGATGTTAACAAAATGTTCAAGTCCTTTCAATTATTCAGCAGATCATCAATGCAGATCTCCAGATCAGGGTAAATCGAAACAGCTACAGACTGTGAGAACGTAAACATAATCGGCACATTATCCCCGGAAAAATCGCAGACCGTAGTGCGTTCTCGGATTGGATCGACGATCCAGTATACCCGAACACCGGCATCGAGATAGAGATTCATTTTTTTGTAATAGTCCATTCGGGAGCTGGACGGCGATACAATCTCGATTATCCAGTCCGGGGCCCCGGTACAGCCCCGATCTGTGAGCTTGCTGTGGTCGCAGACAACGGATATATCCGGTTCAACCCAGTCTTTATCGTCTGCATCCAAATTAACGGCAAATGGGGCAGGATAGACCTGACAGGAGCCGTGATGGCTGCGGATATAATCTCGGATTGTAGCGGATAGCTCCATAACGAGCCGCTGATGCATCCTGCTGGGCGGAGCCATGTTGTAGAGCTGACCGTCGATCAGCTCTGCGCGTTCGCCGTCCGGCAGGTTCCAGTAGTCTTCGGATGTGTAGGTGTGTTGTTTCGGTAAAGGCATAAGTGATCCTCCTTTCAATGAGAGTTTCCAGCGTTGAGTTTTTTTGATAAAGAAAGCAGTTTATCTCTATCCCATAGCTTAACGCCGAGCGCAGTTGCTTCTTCTATTGCTTGCCTGGTAAAATAGCGGTTAGTCATAACAACTGCTATATCTCTGTGGTAAATACTTTTTCCGGTGTGTGCTTGTTGTATAGCGGCATTTCCGATGCTTGAAGCATAGCATTTGCATTGTATAGCATAAGTTATATCATCCTTTTCAGCTAACAGATCAATTCCGTGATCTCCAGTTTCTGATGTAAGTTGGAGATTTTCAAAGCCATTGATTATTAGTAAATTAAGACAGAATTTTTCAAAAGTTATGCCATCCATTTTATCCATTTCGTGGATGATAGTACGTGATGGTATATCCATCTGTGTTGGATCTATGCCAATAATTTTCTTTACTTCTGAAAAATCGCAAATATACAATAAATCAAAAAACGATTTAATGGATAGATTGTGAAAATCAAGTTTGGTAAAAAAGAGACAATAAATACCTAAACGATGATTATTAAGCAATAGATTAGTAATATATTCTTCGAAGTATGGAGCTTTTTGTACCGCAAATAGTTCATCTATAATGAAGATTATTTTGGGTAATTTATTATCTGGTTGTTTCAAATTATACGCATCAATATTTGTTGTATTACAAGAAACAAATTTTTCTATTCTATCATTCCTTTCGGATATTAGCCAATCTATAAGAGGAGGCAGTTTAGTAATGTCGTTTACAACGGGTATGAGCAATTGAGGAAAAGCGTTATACTTCCTGTAGGGCAAAAGATTGTTATCATATATGATTATTCTCATTACATCTGGAGAATTATGAGAAAACAGGAAGTCTACAATTTCAGCTTGCTGATCTTCACTAATTTTATATACGAGAATATTTTTTAAATTTTTTAAATATTCTCCATCATATAAACAATATGTCGTAGTGAATTGCGTTTCTGGTTTTAGAAAGTTATTTTGGAAAGTATCCTTTGGAAGAAAATTAGTTTCCAAAAATATTTCTGGGTCATTTGAATTTGGTATATCTTTTAAAAGCTGTTCAAAATCGTTAGAATTCATAAGAACTCTGCAATGAGATGTGCCAATTTCTTCTCCGACTACATGAGTTTCAACCAGTTGGTCCATGATTTGTGTAGCACGATTAAAACCGATTTTAAAAACACGTTGCAACATTCCAATAGAAGCCTTATTGTTCTTTATTACACATCTTCCTGCTTCTCCGAAGTAAGGGTCAAAAACTTTTTTAGGCATCTTATTCTCCCGTACATGTATATCCTTTCATCCTTAATTCAATCAAATTCTTTTGATATCCCGTAGCTCTTGCAACCTGGTCTATTGTGCAATCCTGATATTCCAGCAAAACTTCATCTGATATCAATAATTCCATCGCAAACTTATTGGCTTCGATCTCATTTTTTGAGTTGAGCAGTAGTGTTTTATTTCGGATAAAATAACAGTTTTCCTTTCTGTGCAGGATTGCGTGCCCGAGCTCATGAGCCATTACCAGTTGTTTATCGTGGTACGATAGGTTCTGGTTCAAAAAAATGTATCTGTGATTCTTTAAAAACATATAACAGCCCTCATACTTCAGATCACCGAACTGATATAAAATGTTCAAACGGTCGGCAATTTCAAAAGGGTCTGATGTGCTATATTTCCGTTTATAGTAGTTGACAATCTTTTTGATGTCCTGCAATCAAATCACCTACTTTTTATATTTCTTAGGAGTGTATTTCTCCTTGTTGATTATTTTCAGGCGGCGCAGGGCAATCTGAAGCTCGTCGCGGAACAGATCAGCAGCTTCGGGGTCAAGGGCTTCGCCGTTGTAGCTGGCAGGACCATCTTCACCAGCGGTGAGCTTTGCCATGATATTGTCAACGTCTTTGGAGATGTCACGTTCGTCTTTAGAGGATAATTCACTTCCTGCTTTTCCGAGAAGAAAGTTCATATCTACATTGAAAAGATCGGCAATTGCTTCAAGTGTTTCGAAATCGGGTTCCCTTTTTCCAAGTTCGTACATACCGACGGTTGATTTAGAGACACCAAGCTTGTCTGCCAGTTCCGCTTGCGACATTTTTTCGCGCGTGCGCAAATATTTGAGCATGTCGTTAAAGTTTCCCATCTGAATACCTCACTTTACTTATCTAATTACAATATACACATAACGTGAACAAAAATCAATAAATAATTTACAAAACGTGATTGACAAACGATCACGAATCGTGTATATTGGCAATAGATCACAAAACGTGATCGGAAGGAGATGATGATGTTGCAGATTGACACAAAGACAATGGGAGAAAAGCTTATTAAACTAAGAGGAAACCGAACTCAGGAAGAGGTCTCAGAGGCTCTTGGAATCAGCAAATCCGCTCTGTCGATGTACGAGACAGGAAAAAGAATTCCGCGTGATCCTGTAAAAATGAAATTAGCAAGGTATTATAAAAAGAGTGTTCCATTCATTTTTTTTAATGAAAAAGATCACGAAAAGTGATTTCAAAATTGAATCCAAAGGAGGTGGAAAGAAGATGGGATATGCTTCAAAGAATGCCAAAAAGCACAATGATAGAATTTCTGACCAAGAAAAAGTTTATCACTGTGCTTATTGCAAGGGAGTTGTTCTGAAAACAGACCATTACTGTCAATATTGCGGAAAGAAATTAAGGAAACAGAGCTTTTTTGGCTGTTTCGCTCACTACATCAACGAGAAGCTGGCGAAGAGATTCCCCAATAAAAGAGGCGGCTTTTGAAACTCCTTTTCTATATTTTGCGACAGCAATTGGCGTAGTGGGAGTATCGGTTATCAGTTCAGGAATTGCTGTCTTGATTAAATCTTTGGATATTTCGTCTAAATCATCATCCAAAGAAAGCAATTCGACAGCATTATCCAGAATGTTTTGAGTCCAGGGATAAGGCGCACCACATTCGTAGCAGTAGAAAGGCTTGGTGTAATTACGGGGGCCTACCACAATGACGCCAGGGGTCTCCCAGAGACCGCGAAGCGATGCGCGACAGTTGAGACAACGAGAAAAGGTTTCCTTTCCACAAACAGAACAGTATTTTTGAGAGTTGGCCTGCGCTTTACTGACAATATGGCCGTTCAAACAAATTGTGGCTCCAGAGTAAGGCATATTAGGGTTCTCCTTTTGTCGATACTTGGCTCGGACATGAGCCTGTACACCGATTATAGGAAAGATAAGGAGAAAAGACAAGCGGGAAGATAATCATCTTTTCCAAACAGAAAACAGGAGGTGAGAAAGATGAAAAAACAAGAGGATGTTCTTGAAAAAGCCGAGAAAGCAAAGCAAGATGCTCTGGAAGCCGATCATATGGCAAACCTTGCAACGGTTGTGTCGGTTGTTGGGATTATTTCAGCTATTGTAGCCAACCTAGATAAGATATGGCTTTTTGTAAATTGGTTACGATCTTGTCTAAATTTATGACAATCGTAAGCAATACGAGCCCAATAAGAATACAGACAAACAGAGTCAACATAACGTGCTGTAAGCAAGAAAAGCGAGGTACGAGGATGAAAAACACAGAGCAGAAAGACATGGCTCAGGTGGAAAAGCTGACTGAGAAACAGCAGGAAAGCATTAAAAATGTACTGATTCGGCTTTATGAAGATCAGTACGGTGTAAAAATTATTCGCAAAGGAAAGGAACCGGCGTAAAGCCGGGAACGGGGGACAAGCTATGGATGAGCAGAAAAAGATCGACAAGCTTTATGAGCTACTGGAAGAAAAAGAGCGGAAAAAGGATACCGAAGCGGCTGTGGCGCTGAGGTGGGCAATATTCGAGCTGGAGAACAGGAGGTGAAAGTAAAGATGGACAAGTCTGATGTGTGTCTGATGACCGGATCGGTGCTGATTATGGCAGCGCTGATTATGTGGGAGACGTTTGGCATGATGATCACGCCGACGGTACTGACGGTCGCCGCCGCCGGCTGTTTTGTGGCAACAGTGCTGTGCGCGGAACGCGAAGAAGAATTAAGAAGCCGGAAAAGAAAAAGGCGCTGAACCGACCAAAGTACCAGCGCCAATGAGAAAATATTACGCCTTTAGTATAAGGCGGGAATGGAGAGAATGCAATGATTAAATCACATATGGGAAGTGTAAAAGTGAAAGGGAAAAGGTGGATTGTGCTGACTGACCTTGCTGTAGCTGTACAAGCAATAATGGAAGCGTTTGTGGCAAATGGAAGCAATGAGGAAAGCGCGAAAGAAGAGATTATGCATGCGGTAAATGTGGGAATTCGCAATGCGTCATCTGATTATGAAGAAAGCCCTGTGGAGAAGAAAATTCGGGAACTGGTAGAGGAGATTATGAAAAGCAGGGAAGAGGAAGATGTTGACAGAAAAAGAAGCTGAGGAAAAACTGCGAGGACTGGCGCAAGAATTCCAGAGCCTGATGAAGCAGCGGCAGTACGGTAAGGCGAAAGCGCGGTATGAAGTGGCACGCAGCGTTGCTGTGACAATGGAGCTGTCAGAGGATATCAAAGAGGAGCTGTTCGGAGTGCGTGGCGGAAAGGGAGAGATTTTGAGACATGGAGCATTTCCGGAAGAGTTGGTGCAGAAAGCGCTTTATGAAGCGTCAGTCAGAAATACATAAAAGAAATACATAAAAAAGAAGGACATGCGTTGGCGCGCATGTCCTAATCGTCCAGAGACGAAAATAACCTACTAAAAATATATCACTCTGTGACGAAAAAATCAAGAAAAAAGCGGGAAAATCCGCTTAAAAGCTTGGTAAAGGATATTAACGATAGGGGCACAGATGATATGGCGGTAGTGGAAAAACGGGTCAAAGCCGGACGGACGGTGACAGTGCTGCAGGGGCAGCGCCGGACAGGGCGGAAAGGGCCGAGGGAGAAAAAAGAGAACGGGACGACACCGGCACAGAAGGAAGGCAACCTCCGGCGGGCGACCCAGATGCTGGGATGGCTGATGGCGGAGAACTTTAAAGACGGAGACCTGCTCGTCACGTTGGACTATAAAAAAGAGAACCGGCCAGAGGGGTCCGACCGGATGCAGAAGGACTTTAAAAATTTCTATGACCGATTAAAGCGTCGCTTAAAAAAGCTGGGGCTGCCGCCGCCGAAGTACATCCGTGTGATGGAGGTCGGCAAGAAGGGAGCGCGGCACCACCACCTGGTCATGCAGGAAACAGACCTAAAGCTTTTGCGTGAGTGTTGGCAGCAGGGCGGCATCCATGTAGACCCGCTCTACACCGATGGAAATTACCGGAAGATTGCGGAGTATTTTGTCAAATACGCAAAAAAGACGATGGAGACAGAAGAAAAGGAGACGAAAAAGCTCTGGTATCCGTCACAGGGATTAAAAAAGCCGACAATCGGGAAACCGAAGCTGATCAAGAGCCGGGAGCTGGGGCAGATTAGAATCCCAAAAGGGTATTACTTAGACCGGGATAGTGTGCGCCGGGGTATCAGCAGCTATGACGGGCACGAGACCTTTTGCTATACGCTGGTCATGCTGCCCGGATACAGCCGGAAGCGGAAGAAAGGAGGGAAACACCGTGGAAAGTAGCCCGCAGGTCAACCTGTACATAGAGACAACAGTACACGGTCCCAGGCAGCAGGGAGGCAGGTGGATGTACCTTCTGGAATTTGTTACCCGGCGGGGCGACCCTGTGACCCTATGGAAGGTTGGGGACTGGGAGGCGGAGAAGGAAAACGTGCTGATTATGCAGGCGTTGTCTGCAGCGTTGGACCGACTGCGGCTGCCTTGTGTGATTAATGCCCATGCGGGCAGCAGCCAGATACGGAGCACCATTGAAAACGGATGGCTGGAGGAGTGGCAGGAGCGGGGCTGGAAGACGGTAAAAGGTCAGGATATAAAGCACAAGGATTTATGGCAGGAGATTGCGCCGAAAATGGCTCCGCATTTGGTCTTTATGCGGGCTGGCGGGCACTCATACCAGCTCTGGATGCAGGAGAAACTGAAAAAAATGGTTGAAACACCTCAAGAAACCCGTTGATGATGACGACCATGCAATATATATCACGGAATACACAGCGGGGCAGACTGCCCCGCAAGGAGGGATCGGGATGTTGTTTGAAAAATTCGGAGAATTTGACTCTGCGGAAGAATTGAACCGTGCCGCCGCCGCACAACTGGCGGAAGGAGATATCGATGCAATCTATGGCATCGCAGAAGAAAACGGAATTGACCGGGAGGATGCAGAGGACTACATAGACGGCGCAGCGCCGGAGCTGTGCACACCCATCATGGCAGCGCTTGGAAAATTAAAGGTAGAAGCAGCAGAGCTGGAGCCGCAGGAGATCATGGAGGACTGGCTGACCTATATCCGTATCCAGTGCGCGGAGCACCCGGAGACGGCGGAAGCAGTCCGGAAAAAAGAGAAGAGCCTGCGGGGGTGCATTGCGAAGCTGCTTGTATGGAGTTTTAAAAATGCAAAAGATGTGGATGAGAAGATCGTAAAGGCAGCAGGTATCAAGCAGGGCTATCCGGTCAAGCTGGGCATCCCCGGGATGGCGCGGGCGCGCCGCATCATCACGGAATACTACACGGGGGCGGGAAAATGATCGCATACAAGGGATTTGCGCCGGATTTTACCGCAAGCTTCGGGAGCGGCAAAAAGCAGTACCATGTGGGAGACGTGTTGGAGGAGGATAGCTCAAAGACGGCGCGGACAGGGATGCACTGCGCAGAGTATGTCCTGGACTGCCTGAGATGGTATCCGCTGGGAAACGGGAACCGGTACTGTCAGGTAGAAGCCAGAGGGAGCATCGATGAGGACGGATCCGTCCAGATTGCCTGTACAAAAATGCACATCGTCCGGGAACTGAATACAAAACAGATCGCATCGGCGGCATGTATGTATATGGTGAGCTTCCCGGAGCGAGACTGGAAGCGTAAGGGGAGGCTGCTGGACGTGGCGGAGGATGCTGCCATAGGGCAGGGGGCCGGCGCGATCGCCATTGCCCGTGGGAAGGACCCGAAGGTAAAGGGGGCGGCGGGGAGTGTGCTGGCGCTGCTGAAAGAACCCAAAAAGGGGCAGTTTGAGGCGGCGAAAGTATTCGAGGCCGGCGGGGACATCCTGCCGGATGTGTGGTACACGATCAAAAACGGAAAGGTGGTAAAAAGCGAATGAAAAGACGGCTGGTATTGCGGGAAACGCCGACAAAGACCAAAAAGAAAGGGAAAGTGGTTACCGTGCAGAACGTGGAGAACATCCTGATCCTGAACATGTACCGGGATAAGGATCTGACCTGCCGATACTGTATGAACACGGACACCGGAGAATATGAGACATGGGACGCAAAGACCGGGGAGTGGTCAGTGATGAAAGCCCACCGGGCAGCAGGCGGGCTGGACTGGTACGACAACGGACGATCCGTTGAGAAAACTTTAAAGTACGACCCGCCGGAATCCCGCGCCCTGATTAAAAAGGCACTGGACGGGAAAACATGGAGGAACTGGACAGAGGGGCTTGTGCTAATCGACGATGTGGAAACAGACTACGGCAGGGATCAGAGGGAAAAGAAAGAGGAGCGCCGCTTGGAGAGGGAACGCAGGCTACAGGAACGCGCCCCGAAGCCCCCGGAAGACTTCCGGGACTGGGCGTTAAAGGCAGCAGGCGGCGGGAAGCATTATCTTTTTTGGGACAAGGGGAAAAAACAATATGCCTGTACCGCCTGCGGGGGCAGGTCTGATGCCAAAAACGTGCCGGGAAAACACAATGACATGTCGGTGTGCCCTTCCTGCGGCGTGCAGGCGCAGGTCAAACGGCGGACAGGAAAGATCATGGAGCGCGGGAAGGTGTGCCTGATGCAGGATATGGGTGCAGACATGTCGGTGTGCAGGCATTTTGACATCAGGATGGAGTGGACAGCGGACGGGGAGCACGTCCACCTGTCGGAGGGCGTGCGGGTCATGCCGCTGCGAGGGCATAAAAAATACATATGCCAGATCCGGTATAACTGCTGGGGCAGGGATGATAAGGGCGTGTGCTTTGACAAAAGCAACCCAGCAAATCGTCGGATGGGGAAGTGTTACCTGTATCCACAGGGCATCCGAGAATGTCTTGTGGATACGGAATATGAGGACTGGACGGGAATCATGGAGTGGATGGCTGCCGCAGGGATCTGCGCGGACTATAACCGGATGATGGCATGCGCCGACAGACGGATGCACAGCGTGGTGGAGTATCTGGCAAAAGGCAGGTTTTACAGGCTGCTGGAAGAAACCACCGAGTGGATCAGCCTGTTTTTCTGTTCCTACAGCGGGACACTGGACCTGGACGGGAAGACGGCGGAAGAGGTGCTGAGACTGGAGGACCGCCAGAAGATCAACCGCCTGCGGGATGCGGATGGCGGGGAAGCGATGCTGGAGTGGCTGCGCTGGTCAGAAGAGACAAAAGAGAAACTGCCGCAGGAAGCACTGGAATGGGTGCTGCAGGAAAAGGTATCGCCGGGGCAGATCCCCGGAGGAATGTCGCTGCTGAAATTTAAAAATTACATCATAAGGCAGCAGGCGGAATCCTACCCGGGAAAATCGATAAGAAGCGTTATTGAACAGCATCGGGACTATCTGAGTATGTGTCGGAGATTGGGGAAAGACCTATCTGATGAGATGGTAAGCCGGCCGCGCCAGTTAAAGCGCCGTCACGATGAGGCTGTGGAGGAGATCAGGCAGCAGGAGATTCTGGATAATATCGCACAAAACCGGGAAGCGTGGGAGAAAAAAGCGCAGGAGATGGCGGGCAAATACCCCGGCGCGGAAGATAATCTGGCAGCAGTCCGCAAGATCTACGAATACACCGGAGAAGAGTACATGGTGCTCATCCCCCGCAGGCTGGTGGACATCGCGGTGGAAGGAAATGCGCTGCATCATTGCGCAGGCTCTTCGGACCGGTATTTTGAACGGATCCGGAATCGGGAAACTTACGTGTTCTTCCTCCGGAAAACGTCCGCGCCGGACGTGCCGTATTACACGCTGGAGGTGGAGCCGGGCGGCACCATCCGACAGCACAGAACCTATCTGGATGAGGAGACGGGGATCGAGAATGTGCGGGGTTTTTTGCGGGAGTGGCAGAAGGTTATCAAAAAGCGCCTGACGGCATCCGAACGGGAGCTGGCAAAGATCAGCGCTGTAAAGCGGGAAGAAAACCTTCAGGAGCTGAGGGAAAAGAACAATACAAGAGTCCTGCAGGGGCTTATGGAAGATTTTATGGAGGCAGTGTGAAGTGGGAGAATTGATCGAATACGGGAAAAAGGCTCTGGAATATGGGAATTATGCGGATTTTAAGCAGACGATGGATACCGTGGTGGAGGAAGTCGAGGAAGGGTTTGTAAAGATCGGCTATCTTTTAAAGGTAGCGCGGGACACGGCGGTGCTGCAGGAATCCGGATATGCAACGGTCAATGAGTTTGCAGAGAAGGAGTATGGGCTGGATAAGTCGGCAGTATCAAGGTTTATCGCGATCAACGACCGGTTCGCAGAAGGCGGGTACGCACCGCGTCTGCAGGAACAGTACAGAGGCATGGGACGGGCAAAGCTGTCTATCATGCTGATGCTCCCGGAGTGGATCAACGAGGAGATCAGCCCGGACTACAGCAAATCTGATATTCAGGCGATCCGCGCGGAGGTGGCGGAAGAGGAAAAGACCACGGACCTTGAGATTTTAATGGAGGAGCGGGAAGATATCTACGAGCGTCTTGAAAATGACCTCCAGCGGGTGCTGTGGAAGCTGGGGCAGGACATACCGGAGCTGTACTGCAAGCTCTGGAAGGAATATATGCGGGCGGATAATGTTGAGCAGCTGGCAAAAGGGGTCATGGAGATCATGGCGCCGGCAGGGGAAGGGATGCACAGCGCACGGATTTCCGGCATCGGGCGGCTGATGCTGTCGCTTAAAGGAGCAGACAGGGATCTGGTGCTGATCAATGTGCGCAGCGGCGAGAAGCAGGGATATGGATGGGACGACGTGGAGGCGGCGTTTGACCTGCTGATGGGCAGCGACAGCGCCGAAGAGAGCTGGGAAACCGTGTATGGCGCAGAAATGCCGGGAGTTGCACCGGTGCAACCGGAAAGTAGGAAAACGTCCCGCGTCAGCCCAGCGGTCACGGAAGAAAATAACCCGGCAGCAGAGCAGGACGGAACGAATCTGGAAAAAACTGAAACGGAAGTACCGGAAGAAATCGGACCGGAGCAGCTGCCACGCGGAACGTCCAAAGGAGACGGAATTTCGTGGAAGGAACCGGAGAAAAAGGAACCTCGCCCCATGGAATTGCCGCCGGAGGACGCAGTCTATACCTATTCGATGGGAACGAACGTGATGACGGACATCCGGAAAGGGCAGCGTTTTTTAATCCTCCGCACTCATGACCCGTACCGGGTCGGGAATACAGTGCGACTGCAGCATCAGAAGGATGGGGAGCAGACCGGTGCAGAGATAGATATCAGGATAACGCACCTGATAAACGACCACGGTGGGCTGATGCCAGGATATGTTGCGCTGCAGTTTGAGATCCTTCCCGCGCCGCAGGAAGAGATACCGGGACAGATGAGCATCGACCAGATGGGAAAAGAAACAGAAGAGGGCAGAAAGGATGAAGAAGAGAGTGAAAAAGAAGCTGACGCGGCATCTGGAATTTACAGCGAAAGACCGGAAAGCGATACATAAGCGTGATAATGAAACCTGCGTCTTCTGCGCGGTCGGATATGAGCCGCCGGAAGACCCGGCCTACTGCCGGACGGCACTGCAGATCATGCATATCGTCCCGCGTTCTCAGCTGGGGATGGGAGTGGAGCAGAATGGAGTGCTTGGGTGCGTCTGGCACCATCAGATGCTCGATAACGGGAATCTTGATAACCGGAAGGAAATGATAAGGATGCTTGAAAAGCGGATGCGGCGAATGTATCCCGGATGGACGCGGGAAAAGGTCACATATCGGAAAGACAGCGTAAATGAAAAAAAGCATTTGTCTGCAGATTGGGGTGATGCCGGGAAAGAGATTGAAAAAGTACAGCCAGGCAGCAGGACGGTACCGCCGGAAGGATTTGTGTTTTGGGAAACAAAGGAGGAAGCACAGGATGTTACCAGTAAAAAAATTGAAACCGGGAGATAAGATTATGATTCGAGAAGCATGGGCACAGAAGGATGAAAACCAAAAGACTGCGCCACGCGGCCGGGCAACAGTGATCAAACAATACCGGCACCATGTTCTCGTCGAGAACGCGAAGGGAACCAGATGCTGCATCACAAATGCGGAGATTTATGGGATGGAGAAGAGGAAAGGAGTACAGGAGGCAGCAGGGATGCGTGATAGCAGCGGGAAAGAAGTGGACGTAAAAGAAAGTAAGCGGCGCTTCCCTGCACTGGAATTTGGAAAGGAGCGGAGGCGATGAGGGGGACAGCATGTGCATATAAGATCTATAAGAGAGGGCGGTATATGGGAATATATCGGGCATCAGAAATTGAAACGCTCACAGGGCTACCGAAAGCAAGGGTGAACCGCTATGCGCGGGAACGGATGAAATGGCAGGGAATGTACCGGATCGTGCTGGCAGGGGAGGCGAAACGCACATGAATATGAGAGATGAGGTGGTCGTGATTCTGGCAGCAATCGTGACAGGAGCTTTGTTTTGGACTTTATGCGGCAAAGCGGCGTGGTTTATCGGACACGATGATGGACAGGCGTATGAGAGGTACATGGAATCAATGATGGAAAACAGGATGTGCCCGGATATCTACGGGTACGGATGGGGGCGATAATGAAAACATGGAAAGTGGTACTGATTGTCACAGTTATGATGATATTGTATTTTATGCTTCTGTTCTGGTCAGTCGCGAACTACGGGCTGGAAGGCGGTGGGAACATGATGTTTATGAGATAGGAGATATTGGAAAAAGATGGAACAAAAGGAAATGAGCAAGGCATATGCTGTAGATTTCGACGGGACGCTGTGTGAAAACAGGTGGCCGGAAATCGGGGAACCGAATCAGGAGCTGATCGGTTATCTGGTCGGACGCAGGCAGCAGGGAGATAAAGTAATCCTGTGGACCTGCCGGAGCGGGGAGCTGCTTAAGAAGGCAGTAGAGTGGTGTCAGGGACATGGTTTGAAATTTGACGCCGTAAATTCAAATCTTCCGGAAAGAATTGAATTTTTCGGAGGGGACTGCCGGAAGGTGGGAGCAGATGTCTATATAGATGATAGAGCGTGGAATCCGATAACAGGTGGAGATATATCAAACATGGCAGCAGGCGAACGAGGAACCTGTGAAAGATTGGAGACAACGGAGGAACTTGCAGGGTGGAAGAAACAAATGATGAGGACATTTATGGGAGGTGGAAGCTTATGAAAAAGATAAGAGCAATAGCTGTTGTGATGGCAATGACAGTATTTTTAAGTGGGTGCTACGATTATGGAAGGGACATTACCATAATTTGTCCGGTAACAGATTATATGGCTGTGGACGGTGGAGCGATTGCGATATATGAGATGGACGGAGAACGCAGGGAAAAAGAATTTTCAGAAGAAGACGTATATGCCTGTGATGAAACTAGCCGGGTCATAGCAGTGGGGAAAGAGCACGAGGATGGCTCGCGGTCATTGAGATTGTATCTGTATCTCAGCGAGGAGGATTATGCGCAGTACACGAAAGATAGGTTTGATTTGGATTAAATGAGTATTTAGGCGAATAAGCCGGAAAGAGCAAAATGGAAAGAAAACCTGAGATTTAAGTAAGCAAATGGATGAGAAAGAAGGTGGCACCGATGGATAAAAACATCCTAAACGACTACATAGATGCATGTGCGCTGGTCCAGGAGACAGAACGGGACATCCGGGCATTAAAGAAAAAGCGCAAGACAATCATCCAGACGAATGTAAGCGGGAGCAATCCGGATTTCCCCTACCAGCCGCAGCATTTCAAGATCGAGGGGACGACTTTTAACTATGCAGACGACAGTGCGCTTCGGTGGGACGAAGGCTTGCTGGAGCGCCGGAAAGCGAACGCAAAGAAGATTAAGCTGAACGTGGAAGAGTGGATGCTGACGATCCCGGCGCGGATGCAGCGGATCATCCGATGGAAATTCCTCGAAGAGCTGACATGGGAGGAGGTGGCTGTGAAGATGGGGCGGAAGGCAACGGGGGATAGTGTGAGATTGGAATTTCAGAGATTTATGGCAGAAAAATAAAAGTTTGTTCACTTTGTTCGCATTGTTCGGTTTTAAAATGTTATAGTATAAACTGACAGTAGTGGATAAGCCACTACTTCCCCCACATACATCTTTGAGAAGCACCTGACTGTAGAAATGCGGTTGGGTGCTTTTTATGATACCATATTTGGTAATATAGATTTTTGCCGGTTTATGGTGTATGATGAAGAAAAATGTATTGTGTGGGAGGGATTAAAAGTGGATTTTTTAAAAAATATAAACTTGTTCTTCGAGAAGTATGGGGTGACAATAGAGGGAATCGATGCCCTGATCGGCATAATTACTGTTGCGGGAGCCGCAATATTTGGATTTGTTAGAAGAAAAAAGAACAGAAAAAGAGAAGAAAAAGCTAAAATTATTATCAAAAATTCAGAACTTGAAAATTCCCAAGTGGCAGAAACGATTAATAATTACGGATTATCACATTCTGAGGTAAAGGAAGTGGCAAGAGACGTTGTTACTCAAGAGACTCTAAATAAGCCTAATGTATATATTCAGAAAGAAGAGCCTGTAGATGCGAAACTGGGAGATATTTGGTATAAAATAGAGGAATAAACATATAGTTCACAGATTTATTAACAAGTATGTTGAAGGAGCAGGATTAATCCCTGCTTCTTTTCTTTTCCAAAAAAAACAACAACGGACCCTTAGCTCAGCAGGTCAGAGCGTCCGGCTCATAACCGGATGGCCGCAGGTTCAAATCCTGCAGGGTCCACTGGCCAACGTGCCAACATTGGTTTCTCCTTGATCCTCCTAGCGGAATGCTGTTAAGGGCTGTCAAAAGTCCGGGAGGATTTTATTTGTAAATGAATTGAGAGGTGGTGAGGTGAAAAGTGAGAAAGTAAGAGAACAGGCTTTTCGGGATTATCAGGAAGGAATGAAGTATAAGGAGATCGCTGAAAAGTATGGGGTAAGTCTTTCGACGGTCAAGTCCTGGGCGTCGAGATACTGGAAAAAAGGTTGCAACCTTGAAGAAAAAAAGTTGCAACCAAAAGGGAAAAAGGTTGCAACCAAAGAAAAGAGTAAAAGAGCCGTTGCGGAAGATGTTGGTCAAGTATTGGAAAATGCTGATTTAACAGATAAACAAAGGCTTTTCTGCTTATATTATGTTCGGTGCTTCAACGCGACAAAAGCATATCAGAAAGCATATGGCAGCAGCTATGATGTCGCAAATTCGGAAGGATACCGTCTCCTTGTAAATCCTTGTATCCGGGATGAGATTATGAAGCTGAAACAGAACCGTCTGAACCGCGAGCTTTTGGATGAGCATGATATTTTTCAGAAGTATATGGATATCGCATTTGCGGATATGACGGATTATGTTTCGTTTGGGCGTGAAACCGTTCCAGTAATGGGGGCGTTTGGGCCGATCACGGTGACGGATGAAAAGACGGGAGAAAAAATCCCGCTGACAAAAGAAATAAACGTGGTAAAATTCAGGGAATCAACGGATGTGGATGGGACGCTTATTGCCGAAGTCAAGCAAGGGAAAGATGGTGCAAGTGTGAAACTGATGGACCGGATGAAGGCAATGAATTGGCTGACGGATCATATGGATCTGGCAACGGAAGAGCAGCGCGCCCGGATCGCTGTCCTGAAAGCGAAGGCAAATGTCGCAGAAGATGAGGATGCGGCAGCAGACGATGGTTTCCTTGCGGCACTGAATGGAACCGCAGGGGAGGACTGGTCGGATGAGGCAGATTAAGCGTTTTTTTCAATTCAAGCCGTTTTCGCAAAAGCAGCGAAAAATCCTGAATTGGTGGTGCCCGGATTCCCCGGTAAAGGGTTATGACGGGATCATTGCAGATGGCGCAATCAGATCCGGCAAGACAGTGAGCATGTCGCTGTCCTTTGCGATCTGGGCAATGGATACGTTTAACGGACAGAATTTTGCCATGTGTGGCAAGACGATCGGTTCATTCAGACGAAACGTTATGTTTTGGTTGAAGCTGATGCTGAAAAGCCGCGGGTATCAGGTCTCAGATCACAGGGCGGATAACCTGGTGATTATCAGACGCGGGGCTGTGGAGAACTATTTTTATATTTTCGGCGGAAAAGATGAGCGATCGCAAGACCTGATTCAAGGTATTACGCTGGCTGGCGTGTTCTTCGATGAAGTGGCGCTGATGCCGGAAAGCTTTGTAAACCAGGCAACTGGACGTTGTTCGGTGCAAGGGTCAAAGTACTGGTTTAACTGTAACCCAGACGGTCCGTATCACTGGTTTAAAATAAACTGGATCAATAAATCGACCGGATACCTCGGAAAAGAAAAGACAGAGAAGATCAGGGCGAAAGCGACGGCAAAAGGACAGGAAGCAGGGCTAAAAAATATCTTGTATGTCCATTTTACGATGGACGACAATTTAAGCCTGTCCGAAGAGATAAAAGCCAGGTACCGCAGCATGTACACCGGCGTGTTCTTTAAGCGTTACATCTTAGGCTTGTGGGCAATGGCGGAAGGAATTATTTACGATATGTTTGACACTGACAAGCATGTGCAGAAGATAACAGATTTCTTCCGGTGCCTGAAAGACGGCGAGCGATATGTAAGCTGCGACTATGGTACGCAAAACGCAACTGTTTTTTTACTGTGGAACAAAGGCAACAATGGGAAATGGTACTGCGTTCGGGAATATTATTATTCCGGGCGTGCGAAAGGGAAACAGAAAACAGATGGAGAATATGCAGATGATTTTGAAAAGTGGCTGGATGGCGTTCCGATCAGAGCAGTGATCGTAGACCCTGCAGCCGCTTCTTTTATTGCCGAGCTGGGCAAGCGTGGATATCGTGTCCTGAAAGCAGACAACGATGTGGAGGACGGCATACGGGAGGTTGCCTCCATGCTTAACATGGGCTTGCTGGTATTTTGCGATACCTGCATCAATACGATCATGGAATTTGGATCCTACATCTGGGATGAAAAAGCAGCACAGCGGGGCGAGGACAGACCGGTAAAAGAAAATGACCACGCGATGGACGCAGTAAGATATTTTGTGTATACAATTCTGAGTAAGCGGACAGGGCGTGTGAAAAATAAAGCAAAATACGGCTTTGATTAAAGCGAGGTGATAGGGATGTATAAGTTTACAATGCCCGCGGACAAGTGGGACGAAACAGCGCCGGACAAGCAGGCAATCCGGCTGTTGATTATGAAGCATCAGAAGTTTAGAGAGAAGCTTGCAAAAAAGAAAAGGTATTATGAAGGCGAGCATAAGATACTGGATGAAGCGGAGCGCAAAAATAAGCTGGTGTGTAACCATGCAAAGGACATTGCGGACACGGCATCCAGTTATTTTATTGGGAATCCGGTATCCTACAAGAGCAGCGCAGACATCACTGCACTGACGGAGCCGCTGGAACTTGCCGGGGCAGACGAGGCGGACGGGGATAACGGTCTGGATTTGTCTATTTACGGGCTCGCTTTTGAGTATATTTACGCAAAAGAGGGCGAAACCGATCTGATTATCAAGAATCTGTCCCCGGAAAATACCTTTATGGTATACGACGACAGCATCGAAGAAAACGAGCTGTTTGCTGTGTACTATTCCATTCGCAAGGACGACGGGCACGATACAAAAATTATATACGTCGCCACCGTCGTTACGAAGAATTTTCGCTATGTGCTGGACATCGAGGATATCGAAGGACCCCAGGCACTGCTGGAAGAGCCAGAACCGCACTACATGGACGAAGTGCCGATTGTTGCATACCAGAACAACAAGCTTGGTATTGGGGACTATGAGCTGCAGATCCCGCTGATCGACGCGTACAACGCTCTGATGTCCGACCGTGTGACGGATAAAGAGCAGTTTGTAGATGCGATCCTTGCCCTATATGGCTTTATGCTGGGGGACGAGAATGGAAAAGATGCAGACGGTAGGACAGCGCCACAACGGTTAAAAGAAGATAGGCTGCTGGAAATGCCTGCAGATGCGAGGGCGGAATACATCACGCGGACGTTTGATGAATCCGGTGTTGAGATCCTGAAAAAGGCAATCGAGCAGGACATCCACAAATTTTCCCATATTCCGTGCATGTCCGATGAATCGTTTGGCGGCAATGTGTCGGGAGTAGCGATGGAGTTTAAACTCCTTGGAATGGAAAACATTACGAAGATTAAAACGAGGTATTACCGCAAGGGGCTGCGCAAGCGGCTCCGTATTTTTGCCAATTTCCTCTCTAAAAAGGGGATTGCGGTAGATATTACAGGTATTACGCCGACCTTTACCCGCGCGATGCCGAAAAATCTGCTGGAAATTAGTCAGATCGTCAGTAATTTGTGGGGTAAGGTAAGCCGGAAAACGTTGCTGTCTCAGGTTCCTTTTGTGGATGATGTGGACGAAGAGCTGAAAGCTGTGGAAAAAGAAGAGCAGGAGAATCTGGAAAAGCAGCAAGCCATGTTTGGACTGGGCAGCAATACGCCGCCGGGCACACCATCAAAGGATGATGTAGATGAGTGATTACTGGGAACGTCGGAAAGCGCAGCAGATGTTTGAGTATATGGCTGGAGCGGAAGAGCGGGCGGGTAGCATCGCAAAGCTGTATCTGCAGGCATCCCGGTATTTTGCCGGGAAGATGGATACAATCTTTGAACGATACCAGAAGCAGAACGGGCTGAGCGAAGCGGATGCAAGGCGGCTGCTGAACCAGATCAGAACGCCGGGAGATATCGACGAATTAAAACAGCTGTTGCGGCAGGCGACGGAGGACGGGAACAGCGAAAAGCGCAAACAGCTCCTTGGAGAGTTGGAAGCTCCGGCATACCGGGCAAGACTGGAACGGCTGCAGCGGATGTATGGCAATCTGGATAATGTTATGCAGAGCATTTATAAGCAGGAGCAGATCGAGCACGAAGCATGGTATTTAGAGCTGGCAGCAGATGCCTATTATCATTCCGTGTACGATCTGCAAAAACAGACCGGTCTTGCCTATTCCTTTGGGTATATCTCCCCGAAGATGATAGAGCGTGTTATTAACAGCCGGTGGAGCGGTGCAAACTACTCCGAGCGAATATGGGGCAACACCCAGAAGCTTGCTGACGACCTGAAACAGGAATTACTGTTAAGCCTGGTAACGGGAAGGACAGACCGGGAAGCGGCAGAGGTATTTGCGCAGCGCTTTGCTGTGGGCGCAAGCTATGCAAGACGACTGATCCGGACAGAATCCTGTTATCTATGTACCCAGATGGACATGCTGAGCTATGAGGACGCTGAAATTGAGTATTATCGGTATTTGGCAACGCTGGATTTGCGGACATCGAAAATCTGCCGGGAGCTGGATGGCAAAGTATTCAGGGTTGCGGATCAGCAGACAGGCGTAAACGCTCCGCCGATGCATCCGTGGTGCAGGTCAACCACTACAGCGGCACTGAACGCCGAGGATTTAGCGCGGCTGACCCGCAGGGCAATCGATCCGGCGACCGGAAAAGAAATCCATGTGCCCGCTGGCATGACATACGATCAATGGTATCAGGCATATGTGATTGGAAATCCGGACGCGGAGCTGAATGAAAAGAAGATCAGAAACCGATATTCTGATCGAAAGCAGCTCGAACGGTATCGGGCAATCATCGGCGACGACATACCGAAAACGCTGGATGATTTCCAGAATTTGAAGTATAATGAACCTGAGAAATGGAAAGAGCTTAAATCCTTAAAGGCGTACCTGAAAAACAATCCAGGGAATACCCGACAGGATTACGCTGTTCAAACAGCACTGAAAGAAGCCGGAATAAAAGGAGTTGCAAAAGTAAACCCTGAAAAGCTCGATGTTTCTGGATATACCTATGATACGGATCACATTAATGCAGAGCGTGCCCACATGGTCAGTCGTGAAGAGGCGGAGCGATTTATAAATGAATCTGATGTGTCGCTTACCCGATGGAATGGCAGGTTTGTAAATTATTACGGCAAAGACGGGGCAACGTATGTGGATGTAGAAAACAAGAACATCAGGACATCTTTTTCGAGCAGAGAGTTTGATGGAAATACCTTAAAAATCAGGGAGGTTGTAGAAAAGTATGCGGGAAAGAACAGTCATGTGCCCAATCCTGAAAAAGCAGATTGATGATACGGTATGCTATGACATCCATATGAATGTCGAGGGGCTGCTTCCTGACTGGGGAGTACCAAAGGAAGTTGTATGTATACCGGACTACAAGCGGATTTGTCTGGAATGCAAAAATCATAAGGAGTAAATACCACCAGTCAAAAGACCGGTGGTATTTTTATACCCATTTTTAAGAAAGAGAGGAAGAGCAACATGGAAAATGAAGAATTTTTAAGACTGTGTAAAGCAAAGGTAGCTGAGTACACCAATGCACATATGGATAATACAGATCGGCAACAGATACATGTAAATGACGTTTATTTAGTGTGGAGTTGCAAGGCATTACAGAACAACAAAGCACTGCTTAGCACTACAGTTCCGGATGGCATGTACTACGAACTGACATACAACGGCGATAAAAAGGAACTATATTTGGATGCTTATAAGAAATTTGAAAATCAGTGTTTTAAAATGTAGGAGGAGAAGAACATGAAGGCAATGTTATCACAGCCAATGGCTGGAAAGACTGACGCAGAAATTATTGCAACCAGAGAAAAAGCAATCAATGCATTAAAAGAAAAGGGATATGAAATTGTAAATACCCTTTTTACAGATGAATGGTATAGCAAAGAAAAAATGGAAGAACGCGGAGTCGTGCAGATTCCTTTATGCTTTCTTGCAAAATCCTTGGAGAATATGAGCTTGTGCCATGCTGCATATTTCTGTAAAGGATGGGAAAATGCCAGAGGATGCAGATTAGAGCATGATGCAGCAGTAGCCTATGGATTAGATGTCATTTACGAAGAATAATTGCGCCAGCGCAACGGAGGGAGGTGAGAGCGGTGAAAGTGCAATGTATCAAACGTTACAGCGACATCAGACTGAAAGAGATCATTGAAGTCGGAACTGTTCTGGAAGTAGATAAAGAAAGAGCAGAGCATCTGATCCATGACGGCGTTGCTGAGGCGGTAAAGGAAACTGAGAAGGCAGCAGGCAGGGGAAAGGAATAGGTGATCCAAACATCTCCCTCTGGGACGCAGGGTGAAGCGTCTTATTTTTGCGTCTTTTTCTGCCAGACGTTAAAGAAGCAGATTCCATAAACTGAATGGCCCGGGCGTGAATACGAATAGGCTGGGCAGAAAGGAAAAGACATGAAAAACAGATTTGCAAAAGCAGTATGCAAATACCCACTGAATATCCAGTTTTTTGCGGAGGGAGACGGTGCTGGTGCCGGAGACGGAAACGGCGGTGGTTCCGGAAGCGGATCGAATGGAAGTGGCACAGGCGATGGAGGAAGCGGGAGCAGTGGGCAGAGCTTTGACGATTTCCTGAAAAATGGAAATCAGGCAGAGTTTGACCGTAGAGTAAACAAGGCAGTTGAAACGGCAGTCGGAAACGCCCGTGAGAAATGGGAACTACTTACGAATGATAAGCTGTCCGAAGCAGAAAAACTCTCCAAAATGACAAAAGAGGAAAAAGCACAGTATCTGGCACAGAAGCACGAAAAGGAACTTGCAGACCGGGAAGCAAGCATTACCAAACGGGAGCTTATGGCAGAAGCAAAAAATACCCTTACCGAGAAAAAGTTGCCACTCGGTTTGGCAGAAATTTTGAACTATACGGATGCGGAAAGCTGTAAATCCTCTATGGCAGCGGTCGAAAAAGCGTTTCAGGAAGCCGTGGAAGCTGCGGTAGAAGAAAAGCTGAAAGGCGGGAAACCGCCGAAAAAGGCAGGTGATCAGGGCGATGATCTGGCTGCGCAGGTTGAAAAAATTATGATGGGGTACTAACCCGGAAAGGAAAGGGAAATAAAGAATGGCAATTAACACATTAGCGACTGCAACACTGTTCCAGAAGACTCTGGATAAAGCTGCAGTGAGAGAAGCTGTAACCGGATGGATGGACGGAAACGCAGGACAGGTTAAGTACAGCGGCGGCGCGGAGATCAAGATTCCGAAGATGTCTGTGCAGGGGCTTGCGGATTACGACAGAGACAACGGCTACCAGCAGGGCGGCGTTACTCTGGAATACGAAACCAGGAAAATGACGCAGGACAGAGGAAGAATGTTCCAGCTTGACCCGATGGATGTCGACGAAAACAATTTTGTGACCACTGCAGCCGCAGTTATGGGGGAATTTCAGAGAACTTTTGTAATTCCGGAAATCGACGCATACCGTATTTCTAAAATTGCAACAGAAACAATTACCGCAAAGAAAGCGGGCATGATCGAATACGGCTATACCCCGGGCGCTGCAAGCACTTCTGCGCTGAGAAAACTGAAAGAGGGTATTAAGGCAGTAAGAGACCTGTATAATGGTCCTTTGGTATGCCACGCAACCCCTGACTTTATTATGGAGCTGGAGTTGGAACTTGCAGGAAAGATTACGTCGGTGACATTTGCTAAGGGCGGCATTGATACGCAGGTACCTTCTGTGGATGGCGTGCCGATCATTTCCACACCATCCAACCGGATGTACAGCGCTATTAAGATTCTGGACGGTAAGACTGTCGGGCAGGAAATTGGCGGTTACAAGAAAGGTGATGCTGCAAAAGACCTGAACTTCTTTATCTGCCCCAGAACTACGCCGATTGCAGTTACCAAACAGGATGTGATGAGAATCTTTGATCCTATGACAAACCAGAAACTGAACGCATGGCAGATGGATTACAGACGATTCCATGACATCTGGGTGCTGGACAACAAACTGGACAGTATCTTCCTGAACATCAAAGACGCGGAGGGCTGATATGCGGCTGATCTTTAAAAATGTGGAGCGGGAAACCGATGATCCTGCAAGAATCCGGAAACTGAAAGCGGAAGGATACGAGGAAATGGACCCTGTACCGCAGGAAGAAAGCGAAGAGCAGACGGAAGCGCTGGAAGAAATGAGTGTTTCCGCGTTGCGTGCGCTGGCAAAAAGGAAAGGGCTGGATGGAACCTCTGGACTGAATAAAGAGGAACTTCTGGCAGTATTAAAGGATGTGATCTGATGGACAACATCGAAAAACTGCAGGTTCTTACCGGAGAAAAGGACGGCGTTATTTTGACCGTACTGCTGGAGGATGCAGAACAGTTTGTCCTGTCCTACACGAACAGAACACGGATGATCCCGCAGCTTGATAATACCGTCCGTGAACTGGCGCTGATTGCATATAACCGGCTCGGGACAGAGGGTGAGAGCAGCCGGAGCGCATCTGGCGAATCCTACAGCTTCGATAATGCACCGAAGCAAATATATGACATCCTGAACCGGTACAGGCTGGCAAGAGTAGGAGGACGGGTCTATGAGACTGAGACGGAACAGACTGATTGAATGCAATCACAGGCGTGCGATTCCGGTAAAAGATAAGGAGGGCGTGACCACGATCGAATATGGCACGCCGTCTTCTTTTTTTGCGGAAATGTGGGCAGGTGGCGGAAAGCTGCAGGCGGAACGTTACGGAATCCGTTTGCCGAACATCCGGAATTTACGCCTTGATGGAGACTATCGGGAGATTATGGAGAACGGAGAAGTACGGTACGAGTTTGATGACGGCTTCTCCGTGTCCGTGAACGACGGTATCTGTATTTATTCCGCGCCGGATCAGGAACCGAATTATAAAGTCGTGGCGGTTTATCCTTATGGACATCTTGTGTTGGAGGTGGAACGCAGATTTGAAGGTGGAATTTGAGGATCTGAGCAGGCAGATGTCTGAGTTATCCAGGCTTCCAGCCGGGTTGCGTGGAAGCATCGGTAGACAGATTGCGCTTGTGCAGGCTTCAGCAAAAGAGGAAGCACCGGTAAGGCGTTTTGGAAGCGGCGGCGGTGAGCTGCGGCAGAGCATCCTGACACAAATGGAAACATACTCTGATCGGATGGTTGCGATCTGCTACACCAACAAAGAGTATGCGCCATATGTGGAGTTTGGTACGGGTCCAAACGGAGAAGCCCACCACGCCGGAATATCTCCGGATGTGCATCCGGTGTACAAACAGCGCGGTTGGGTGATACCGGCGGATGCAATGTCTGTGGAAGCGGCGCAGTCCTATGGCTTTGGAATTGCCAGAGACGGCGACAAGGTAATCGGATATTACACCAGAGGGCAGGCGGCGCGCCCGTTTATGTACCCGGCGTTGAAAAACAACGAGGGCGAGATTATCCGGCGTTTGTCCGCCGATCTGAGAAAAGAGGTAAGGAAACTGTGAAAAATGTAAAAGACGAAGTGTTTGCGGCGCTGCAGGCGGTGTGCGACAACGTGTCAGATGTATACCCGACATCTTGGGTGGATCTTCCGGCGATCCAGTACACCGAAGAGGAAAACAGGGTGTATGAGCGTACCGCAAACAAGGAAGATAAAGCATCTGTTCGTTACCGGATTGATATCTGGAATAGTGGGAGTACATCGGAGATGGCGCAGGCTGTAGATGCTGCCATTGCCGCGCTTGGGCTGGTGCGAACCGGCTGCAGCGATGTCCCGGATCCATCCGGCATGCGACATAAACAGATGCGTTATGAAGGTATCATTGACATGGATTCCGATATTGTGTATTGGAACGGTAACAATTATTAAAGGAGGAATGTGAAATGCTGGCAAATGGAGCAGCTTTAGGCTACAAAGAAACCAAAGAGGGAGCAAGCTATACAGACCTTGCAGGATTAAAGGAAATCCCTGAAATTGGTTCTGATCCTGAAAAAGTAGAAAACACTACCTTAAAGGACAAGGTAAAACAGTATGAAATGGGCATCGGTGATCCGGGCGATATGGTCTATAAGTTCAAGTACGACAACAGCTCGGCGGAAAGCTCTTACCGCAAATTCCGCGAAATGGAAGCATCGAAGAAAACCTATTATTTTGAGGAAACTGATCCGGATGGAACGAAAATCGAGTTTGCGGCACAGCCCTCTGTGAAAAGAACAGGCGGCGGCGTCAATGGCGTTATTGAGTTTGATGTAACGATGGCACTGCAGAGCGAACTTACATTTACCGATCCGGCGTAAAGGAGGGCAACATAAATGGACTTTTTTGGAAATACAACACCTGGTTCGCAGATGCCTATGCAGGATGAAACTTATCAGCCTACAGAAAATGCTTCGGTGCAGGAAGAAAAGAAAGCGCCGCAGAGAAATCCTTTTGCAATCTGGAAGGTCGGTGGAGAGACTTACAGGTTAAAGCTGCAGACTGCAGGTGTCAAAGAGCTGGAAGCGAAATATAAAGGCTCCATCATGGAGCTGATGTCGTTCAAGGGCGGGATGCCACCGCTGACCGTTATGTTGGATGTTGCACACACGGCGATGAAGCCGTGGACGCATAAGGTATCTGCAAAGGATATGGAGTCCCTGTATGACAAATACGAGCAGGAAGGCGGCGACCTGCTGAGCTTCTTTACCAACGTATACCTGGAAGTATTCCTGGTGAGCGGTTTTTTATCGAAATCGGTGGCAGCGGAAATGTCCGAGTCACTGGCGGAAATGCGCAAAGAACTGTAAGCGAGGTACTGGACGAGTTGTATCCGAAGTTTCTGGACATGGGATACAGCCCGTCTTTTTTCTGGGAATGCAGTCTTACAGAGGTAATTGATCTGTTCGATTCCTATCGCAGACGCGAAGATCGACGGCAGAAAGAAAAAGACGAAGCATTTAAGGTGCGGGCTTTGAGCCTTCAGGTATTAGCTTTGCAGATCAGGGATGCGGTGTGGGGAGAAAAAGACAGCGATTTCCGTACAGTACAACATTTTTACCCTACATTATTCCCAGAGACAGAAAAAGTAGATCGAGAATTAATAAAACGAAACGAAAGAATGCGCAGATTTGCGGAGGAGCATAACCGACTCTGGCGGCAGGCGCACAGTGGAAAGGAGGAAAGCTGATGTCAGGGACGACACTGGAACGCCTGCAGGTTATTATCGAGGCGAGTGCAACCAAATACAAAAAAGAAATGGATGCAGTCGCACAGAAAACCCAGAAAGCAGAAGCAATCGTTGACCGCTGTATGTCCCGCGTGAACAGCATCGTCGGGAAGGCGAACACGGGGAACGCTGGGAAGACAGTAGACAACCTTACTGCGAAGTTAAAGCGGCAGCAGGAAGCGGTCGACCAGCAGGGCTTTAAAATCGACAACCTGCGGCGGAAACTGCTTGATTTACAGTCTGGAAACGCCAGAAATGAAACCATTGCAAATCTGGAAGCGCAGTTGAAGGCGGCAGAAAAAGAGTTTGCAGCGGTAGACAAACAGATGCAGCCGCTACTGGATAAGCTCTCTGATTTACGAGATCAGGAGGCTATGGGGCTTACCCCATATGGATTACAGGAAGTCGAAAAACAAATTGACGCCCTGAATCCGAAATACGATGAACTGGAAGATAAGGTACTGTCTTTACAGAATCGTCTCGAAACTGCCCGGATGAATCCGGAAAGCACCGCAGAAGTGCAAAAGCTGAACGGGGAACTGCAGCTTGCCAACGAGAAGTTAGAACGACTGACCGGCGAGGCAGCACAGACGCAGGCACAGCTGGATGCTGCCGGAAAAGCGACTGAAAAAGGCAACGGCTTCGGAAAATGGCGGAACGGGTTGCAGAAAGTATCTGGGTTGTTGTCCAGAGTGGATGCAAAAATCAGCGGAATTATCGGCGGGTTCACAAAAACCAAAAGCAGGATTGATGGCTGCAGTGCAAGCGCAGGGAGTTTATCCCGGCATGTGAGCCGGATCACGAATTTGCTTCGATTTTCCATCCTGTCGCGGGCATTTTCTGGCGTATTTAGTTGGTTGGGAAGTGGATTTCAAAATCTTGCACAGTACAGCGACGAAGCCAACGTGGCGTTATCTGGTTTGTGGTCTGCATTGGGGCAGTTGCAAAATGCGGTCGCAGCTGCAGCATCACCTTTGCTGGAAGCGCTTGCCCCGGCTTTGATTAAAATCATTGAACTTGCAACGATGGCGGTAACGGCGATCGGACAGCTGTTCGCAGCACTGACCGGAAAAGGCACTGTCATAAAGGCAACGAATGCCTATAAAGACTATGCGGCGAGCCTGAAAAAGACGGGTGCAGCTGCGAAAGATGCCACACTCGGAATCGACGAGCTGAATGTGATCCAGAAGCAATCTGGTTCGGGAGCATCCGGCGGGCTGAATCCGGGCGACATGTTCGAAGAGGTTCCAATCGAAAACAAGTACAAAGACCTGGCGGGCAAGATCAAAGATTTCTTTTCGAAATTATTTGCACCTCTGAAAGAAGCATGGAACCGGGAAGGTCAGTTCGTAATGGATTCCTGGAAGTATGCGTTGGATGAGGTCAAAAAGCTGGTGCAGGACATCGGACGAGATTTTCTGACGATGTGGAACCAGGAAGCCACAATCGCCATGTTTGCGGATATCCTGCATATTATCGGGGATATCGGTCTGGTGGTCGGAAATCTGGCGAAGAATTTCCGCGAAGCGTGGAACGCAAACGACGCAGGACTGAGAACGCTGGAAAACATCCGCGATATTTTTGCGGTAATTATTTACAACATCCGGCAGGCTGCAGACGCTACCGTGGAATGGTCGGCAGGCTTGAACTTTAAGCCATTGATGGAGATGATCGCGCAGTACACAAAGTCTTTGATCCCCGTGTTTGGCGCATTGTCCGGTGTGATATCGGATTTCTATGTGCAGGTGCTTTTGCCGCTGGGGGAATGGACGATTGAAAAAGGGCTGCCTGATCTTCTTCGAATCCTGAAAGAATTTAACGATAAAGTAAACTGGGCGCAAATCCGACAAAATTTATCTGATTTCTGGGATCGACTGGAACCATTTGCAGAAACAGTTGGCGAAGGACTGCTGATCTTTCTGGAAAAGCTGTCCAACCTGACAGCGAATTTTCTGAACAGCGAAACACTGAACAATTTTCTGGACCATCTGGCGGACTGGATGGATAAAATCCAGCCGGAAGACGTTGCGAGAGGAATCGAAAATCTTGCGAAAGCATTTATTGCATTTAAGGCATCTGTGCTTGCTTTTAAGGTAGGTTCTGCTGCGTACAATGCAATCAAATTCTTACAGGAAACCTTGCCCGTGCTAAAAGGGATCGGTTGGATTACGCTGGGCATTACCGTAACCATGATCGGTGTGGAAGCATACGAGAACTGGAAAAAAGATATTGAGTATATTCAAGAAAACGGCTGGAAAGCATTCCATACTAAAAACCGTCAGGAACGCGCAGATAGTCCTTGGGCGATTTACGGGCACGATTCAACCGGTGTTGGAAGTATTCAAGGTGAAAATGGTGCTTACAATCCATATGAAAATGCTGATTTTAGCTGGGTCGAAGAGTGGAAAAATAAGTTTCTGGAATGGCAGGCGAACAACCGCGCAAGCCGGGAAGCGGATCAGGCAGAGTGGGATCAATGGTTTAATGATCTTGGCGATAAATTCTCGAATTGGTATGAAAACGAAGTTGCACCGTGGTTCACAGAAGAAAAGTGGACAGAGCTTTTTACAAATGTGAAGACCAGTTTTGAAACCAAATGGGCTGAAATTGTGGACTGGTGGCAAAACACAGCAATTTATACATGGTGGGAAGAAAACGTAACACCGTGGTTCTCCGAAGAAAAATGGTCGGAATTGTTGGAAAACATCAGAATAAGTTTTGAGACCAAATGGGATGAACTTGTAGACTGGTGGTCGAATACCGCTATCGTTACATGGTGGGACGAACATGTAAAACCTTGGTTTGACACTGAAAAATGGAAGATGATGCTGGAAAACATAAAAACGTCTTTCAAAAAGAAGTGGGATGAAACAGTTCTGCAGTGGAAAACGGACATCCAGAAATGGTGGGACGAGCATGTTGCACCGTGGTTTACAAAAGAACGTTGGCAAAAGCTCGGAGAAAACCTGAAAAATGGAATTTACGAGGGCTTTAAAGGGCTTGCGAACAAGGTAGTTGATGTCCTGAACAATGTAATTTCATCGCTGGAAAGTATGCTAAATACCGCGCTGGATGGCATCAATGATTTACTGGCTAAGTTAAATGAATCTCCGCTGGGAAAGATGCTTGACTTTGATTTTCAGGTGCGAAATGTTTCCTTTGGTCGCATTCCGAGATTTGAAGACGGCGGTTTCCCGGATCGCGGCAGCCTGTTTATCGCAAACGAAGCGGGACCCGAAATGGTCGGGCGTATCGGAAGCAGACCGGCGGTCGCAAACAGCAACCAGATCGTGGATGGTATTACGGCAGGCGTTGAGAGCGGTAACGAAGTGTTGGCAGAACTGCTGATACGGGTGATCGAACTGCTGGAAAAGATCAACGATCGTGATCCTGAAATCGTCTTTGATACCGCAGAGGGCATTAAAGCCATGCGGGAAAGAGAAGAAAGAAACGGTGTTGTATTCACATAACGGGGCGCGAAAGCGTCCCGCTTTTTGAAAGTAGGTGAGTGATTTGTGGCATACATCTATGTAGACGGAGAAGAATTTCCTTACCCGGCAAGAGGACTGAACATAATTGTCACAACTCCTGTAAATTCTGCCAGGGACACAAAGGCGGAGGTTGTCGGGCAGCGAATCAGCCGAGATCAGTATAAAATCAATAATTTGAAGTGGTCTATGCTGTCGGCAGAACAATGGGCGTTTATCCTGAAAAAGTTCTGCAAAGGCTTTGGTGTGCCTGTAACCTTTCCAGATCCCATCACACAGGACTGGATAACCTTAAAGATGTATCCGGGCGATCGGAGTGCAGAGCCATATTGGATAGATGATGAAGATAAGCCGACACGATACCGGAACTGTAAAGTGAACATTATTGACTGTGGGGTATGAGGAATGCAGCATGTATCAAAAGAATATAAGACCTCCATGAAACAGATATGGCGGAATATCGGCTATATAAAGGTATATCTCGGGATCATAAACGAAGATGCACAAAAGCTTGTATCTGCGCAGGATATTCGGAATAATTTCGTATATTTTGCGGATGCGAATAAACCGTTCGATTCCTACCCGGTAGACCATATTTATGCCACCGCTGAACAGGATTTCGCAAAGACGGACGGCAGCATGTACTTTCTGCCGGAATCACCGACCGCTGATTTTTTTAATCAGGGCATCGTGACGCAGGATTTATCCGGGACCTTATATGTAGTGTTTGAGCATGAGGGACTGGATATTAAAGGGCTTACGATAGACTTCGGAGAATGCTATCCGGTTGATTTTACAGTTACGAACGATCAGGGGACGCATGCGTACACTGGAAATGAGAAAAGCCGATGGGTAACCGAAGATGTATTTTACGGGACGACGTATCTGATCATTACGCCTACCAAAATGGTCAACGGCGCTGGGCGGTTGCGGGTAAAAGAATTTATCTGTGGGATTGCGAATGTGTACACGGACAAGGAAGTGCAAGCGTTTACTTATAAGGACGTTGTATCCCCGATTTCGGAAAAACTTCCGTCGCAGGACATGACTGTGACGATCGGGAATCTGGATCGTTATTACAACGCGGACAACCCAGAAAGTGCTGTGCGTTTTCTGGAAACCGGGCAGGAGATTCGGGCGTATTTTGGATATGATGTAAATAACGACGGCAAAATCGAATGGCTCGACCCGTTTAACGGATACCTTAAAAAATGGTCGGCGGACGATCAAAAGGCAAAGTTCACGGCGACAGACCGATTTGACAATATGACCGGGAAATACCACAAGGGCACTTATCACCCGGACGGGATTAGCCTGTACGCGCTGGCAGAGGACGTGCTCACGGATGCAGAAGTAGACCCGCGAGAATATTTTATCGACCCGTATTTGAAAAAGGTAACGGTTCAAAATCCAATCCCCATAGTAAAACATACAGAAGCACTGCAGATGATCGCAAATGCGGGACGCTGCATTATGACGCAAGACCGGAGGGAAAAAATAACCCTACGGTCTTCCTTTTTGCCTGATATGAATGCAAATTCAGAAAATCAAACGGCATTCAGCCGGGTGGAAAATATCCTAACGGATGATCCTGTAGACGCGTATGCAATGGGAAGCAGAGACTTTTCCACGACAGACGGGAGCATGTACTTCCTGCCGGAAAATACAGAATATCTTTCGATCGGGTATGTGAGCGATTCTGTAGCTGGTGCAGACGGCACTTTTGAACCACCGCCGAAAATAGATGTTGTGCTGGAAGCTGGATATACCTGCTATGGGCTGCAACTGGATTTTCGGTCGGTCGCACCACAGGAGTTTGTTGTTCGTACCTTTTACAATGGCGAAGCGGTAGAAGTTTATACCGTGGCAACCCATGACCTGAATGCAGTGCTGGACGAGGAGCTGCAGCTTTTTGACCGGATGGAAATTATTTTTACAAAATCCATTCCGGGCAGCCGTGTGACGCTGGATAAGTTGCATCTCGGAAACGTTACGGATTATGTTCTGGATGATCGGGAGCTGCTGGGAAATACGCCAATCGGAACGGTAGACACCAGATTAAAGGCGTTGACCGTAAAGAAATGGATTTACGCAGAGACAGAGGCAGTGGAAGACCTGAGTAGCGGGGACATAATCGTGGACGCGGACGGGCAGGAGCTGGAAATAACAATGAGTGATCCGGCATACGGCTATGCGGTTGAGCTGGATCATGGGGGAATAAACTGCGAAATTGCAGAAAGCTACAGTTATTATGTAAAACTGCGGTTTTCAGGCGTGAGCCAGTCTACGACCGTGAAATACACCCTGAAAGGGCATAAATACACGGTCTATGAAGGAAATTACAGGGTGCAGCACGATACGATTGGGGCAGAAAAAGAATGGAAAAACCAGCTTGTTAGCACCGACATGCACGCTGCTGATCTGGAAGAGTGGATCGCGGGATATTACCGGAACAACCTGCAGTATGAATTTAAGTACCGCGGTGACCCGCGTGTAGACGCAAACGATCTGTTTTATCTGCAGCGGGAGAATCTGGACACTGCGCTGATCCGCGCACATGAAGTACAGCTTAATTATAAAGGAAGCTGGGAAGGGAAAATGAAAGCCAGGAGGAACAAATGGGCTGGATAGAACCGAAAACGGACTGGGACCCGACAAAAGACAGACTGAACCCGGAATCCTACAATCGTATCCGGAACAATCTGGCAGTGCTGGGAGAACTGGTGAATGAGATTTACGCCCCGCTTACGCTGGAAAGCATGGGCGAAGAAAAGAACTATTCCAGCTGGTATTATGCACGGGAATTTAATGTGTTTGAACGAAACCTCGATGCAATAAACCAGACATCCTATAACAAAGTTATAGGGACAACAAAAACATTTTTTGACAATGGACCATTTATCGACAGCAGCGAACTGAGCAGAATCGAATCTGCGACGCTGCAGCTGTATGAAATTGGTCAGAACCATAAAAAAACATTACCACGCCTGAGTATACGCTTGGGCAGCTTGAAAGGAGTAAAATAAATGGGAGTAAAACAGGTAAAAGCCGTCATTAACGGCGTAACAACAGTCCTTACATTGAACAGCTCGACAGGGAAATATGAGGCAACGATCACAGCACCGGCGAAATCCAGTTATAAGCAGACTGGGCATTATTATCCGGTATCTGTAACCGCGGAGGACTTGGCAGGAAATACAACCACGGTGAATGATACACACAGCACGCTTGGGGCGAATCTGCGTCTGACCGTAAAGGAAAAGGTTGCGCCGATTATTGCGATTACCGCACCTACATCCGGCGAGCTTACTGCAAACAACAAGCCCACCATTACGTTTAATGTAACTGATGAAGATTCCGGTGTAGCAGCAAGCACTGTGAAACTGTACATCGACGACAAGGAAGTTACGGGACTTACCAATTCGGCAATCACAAACGGTTACACCTTTACTTATACTGTTGCAACAGCCCTTGTCGATGGAGCACATACCGTAAAAGTAACCGCATCCGATAATGACGGCAACGCAGCAGGTGCAAAGACCTTGACCTTTAACGTGCTGGCTACAGCTCCGAACCTTGCGATCACCAGCCCTGCAGAAGGTGCTTACTTCAAGGCGAAGACAGTAAGCTTTGCAGGTACCACAAATGGCGCGAAGCTGACCGTAAAGGTGGGCAACGGAACCGCACAGAATGTAACAATTGCGGACGGCAAGTTCTCCGGAACTTTCGATCTGGCAGCAGAAGGCAAGAATGTTGTTACGTTTGTTTCCACAAGCGCATCCGGCGTTACCACAACGGTTACCAGAAATCTGTATCTGGATACTGTTGCACCTGCTATTTCTGCAGTTACCATCACCCCGAACCCGGTGGATGCAGGCAAGACCTATATCATTTCCGTATCCGTAACAGACTGAGGAAAATGATATGGTCGTAAAGCTGACAGGAAAAGTAAACAGCGAGACCATCATTTTTGAACGCAAAGCGGGAGGATTGTGGGTAACTGCAATCCCCCGCGTAAAAAGCGGTGCCTACGTTGTGGAGCTGACAGCAGTTGATGAAGCGGGAAATGAGACGTTTTGTACAAAATACATCCTGACAGTTGACCTCGGTGCGCTTACGGTAAAACTGGAACCGTTCCCGTACAGCGTGCAGCTGTTGCAAAGTAGTTTTCGGGAGGGCATGCGCATGACGGCGACATTTGATTATGGAGAAAGCAAGCATATCCGGCTGCTTGTAGTCTCGCGAAAAAAGGAAGATTTTGACATATCGAGCGCGTCGTATGTCCTTACGAAGGATGGCGCAAACGATCCGGAAGACAGCGGCAATGTGGTTATTGATGAACATGTTTTAGATGCACTTATAGCGCCAATGCAAAAAGGACGGTATAAGCTGACTATTACATATCACATTACAAATGAGACATTTGTAGAGGAAGTGCATATTGCTGTATTGTAAGGAGGTGTGTCTGTGGGAATCGCAATCACAAAAGTTACTGTGTCGAAAAATCCTGTTGGCACATCGGAAAAGTTCCTGATCACGGTGACAGTGAAAGAACTTACCAGCGAGCCGACGATGTACCGGCTCCCTTACACGTTGGGAAAGGAAAAAGGAGGACTGAAATAAAATGGCAAAAAAGGTACTGCCTACGAACTTTATGGATGATATCCTGAATGAATCCATGAACGGGAAAAGAAGATGGACCATTACACGGAACGATGATGGTACATACACATTAGAGGATGCGACCACCTACGACCAGCTTGGAAATACTTTCGGGCAGGCACAGGTGAACGAGATGAATAAAGCGATCAACGAGAGCGTCGATCAAGCGCGGGTGATCGATGATTACAAAACGCTGGCGGCAGTAAACCAGGAGGGTTTCGTGCCAGGCGCGAAACCAGTTGCTCAGTTAATTAGTGATTTGAAAGTTGTAAAAGAGCATTCTGTCTGGGAACAGATCGGCACATTGTCCGGAACTGCGCAGAAAACTTTTGACTTTTCGCAGTGTAAAGAAATTTGCCTTGTTACAACATGCGCTGGAAATGCAAAATTGGTTTATACGGTTAAAATACCAGTAATTGCATTGAGTGAAGACAAAATACATGTGTGCAACGGCGGATATACCGCTGGAACTGGAGCGCAGTGTGAATGGGAAATCTCAAAAACGTCTTGCCGGTTGCTGGCTTGTTATGTTGGAGGGACAAACTATACTGCTTCAAATACGGTTATATACGCAAGATGATTTTTATCTATACAACAATATAAATAGTTGCTCCGTTAATTCCGCCGGCATTGAAACGGTCTCGACATATACAACAGAATCCGTAACAATCACTTTTAGCACTTCAAATAATAGTGGAAATGCGTATGGATCTGAGATTGTGCAAGTGTGGTATCGCTAATATTACTTAATCATAAGTTTAAAAACATGTCCGTCTCCTGTTCCTCCGTGCCTAAAATTAACTTTCCCGTTCAAAACAGGGTTCGCGATTAGCGCAAAAGAATAGTTTCCACCCGGCTTATTACATACAATGGATGGACCGCTAACCCCGCTAAGTTCGATCGACACCACGCTACCAGCCGTAACCGCGAATAGTGCAAGATAAGAGTACGCTGCATCTTCCTCGGTCATTGTATAATAATGTAAAACGTTCGGGTTTCCAGCAGCTACAACATACGGAATCGAAACATTGTGTTCGTAATCGAAGTCCAGCTCACCCTTAAAAGGGACTACTGTATCTGCACCTCCGATCTTGTATCCCCAGTTGCCATCAGCGTCCTGACCAAAAGACAGACCGCCCAAATCACTACTTAATGAAGTAACCCGTAAATGAACCCAGTAGGGTTCTTTTTGCTATGAAAGGAAAATGATATGGCATATATTAAATTCCGAAATTCAAAAGACTTTGTAAAATGCCTCATCGAACCGAAAGAAAATATTGTTTCGCTTGCCTTTCCACTCGGTGACGCTGTATCCACAAATACAAGTGGATTTGACGCTTTTCTAGATGCCAAAGGAGAATTACTTATCGGAGAATATGGCGCATATACTACGGTATATCGAAATTGTCCGGAGAAAAACGGCTATGAACTGTCGAACGATGGAAGCGTGTACACGGAACCGGAAAAGATAATTTCTTTCCGGGCGGAAGTAGGCGGAAGTTTAGACGGCGAGACAGATCAGGTGGTGCAGGATTATGCGGATTTGACTACCCCAGAGCCGAAACCGGAACAGAATTATGTATTCGTGGGATGGGTTCCGGAAATCCCGGAATCCGGAGCGGTAAAGGAGAGCGCTGTGTATCATGCGACTTTTGAATATGTACCTACATTAGAGGAAGTGCAGGAGGCGAAAGTAACAGAAATGAATACGCTGCAGCAGAGCGTTATTGCAAGCGGGCTGGATGTTACTCTTAGCGATGGAACAACCGAACACTTTACGCTTACCGGGCAGGATCAAACCAGTCTGATGGGGTTGCAGACGCAGGTAGCAGCCGGCGCAGAAAATATCCCTTGGCACACCAGTGATGAAAAGGAGCACTGCAAATTTTACAGCAATGCGGATATGCTTCTGATTGTAACCGCGGCTATGGAATTTGTGACATGGCATGTGACTTATTTCCGCGATCTCAGAATTTACATTCGCAGTATCGAAGATAAAGTTGCTGTGGCGGCGATCCAGTACGGCACTGACATTCCGGAGCAGTACCAGAGTGCGCCGCTGAAAGCGATGCTTGCGGCGCAGAATACATGAGAATGGTAAGACCGCTAATCTTGTGGATGATCGGCGGTCTGATCTATACGCTTCTGGAAATTGTAACCCGCGGTCGTAGCCACTGGACAATGTTTATTGTTGGTGGATTATGCTTTTACCTGATTGGGCTTATAAACGAGGTTATTCCGTGGGAAATGGCTTTCTGGAAACAGTGCATTATCGGGAGCCTTGTGGTTACCGGGATCGAATTTGTTTCCGGTTGTATCGTAAACTTGTGGCTTGGCTGGAATGTCTGGGACTATTCCCATATGCCACTCAATCTTTTGGGGCAGATATGTTTGCCGTTTTCGCTGTTGTGGGTACTTGTTTCAGGTATTGCTGTGATTTTGGACGATTACCTTAGATATTGGCTGTTCAAGGAAGATAAGCCACATTACAGGCTGTTTTAGAAGCTACGTTCTGCTATTCTTGTGGCAGGAGGTGACGCCATGAAAGAACAAATCGTAATGGATATTTTGCGGGAAATGACGGCGATTTTGACGCAGGAACAGTTAATGAGGCTGAAAGAGGTTGTGCGTGTGCAGCTGTGCGGATACGATATTCGCAAGAAAGAAACCGCTCTGATGCGAACGGATCAGAACTGGTTAAATTATCTGCAAATGTATCTGGATGGTTTCCGACAAAACGGGAAGTCCACGGGAACGATAGAGCAGTACAATTTGCATTTAAGCCGAATGCTCTCGTATGTTGCAAAGAATGTGCAAGATATAGAGGACGACGACCTGATTGCGTACATGTACAAGTATCGTGCGTTACGCAAGGTATCGAACAGATATCTGAACAATATGCGGCTGGTATTTAACTGCTTTTTTCGGTGGCTGCAGCGCCGCAAAGTGATTCTTCGGAACCCGGTGGACGGACTGGAACCGATAAAATATCGGCAGGTGGTAAAAAAGCCGCTGTCCCCGGAAGAACTAGAAAAAGTGCGTTGTGCATGTGAAAGGGAACGTGATCTTGCGATCGTGGAGTTTTTGTATTCCAGCGCCGTCCGAGTATCTGAACTATGCCAGCTAAACCGGGAAGATGTAAGCTGGCAAGCTGACGATGTGCTTGTGCTCGGTAAAGGGAACAAGGAACGGGAAGTGTACCTGAATGCGCGGGCGCATTTACATCTGCGGCAATATCTGGAAAGCAGAAATGATAATGACCCGGCATTGTTTGTGAGCGCAAAGGCGCCACATCAGCGCCTGACAAGAGCGGGCATCCGAAATATTTTGAGTAGGATCGGAGCCATTGCTGGGGTAGAAAATGTGCATCCGCACAGGTTCCGGCGGACAAGCGCCACGGATTTGCTGCGTATGGGCATGCCGATCGAACAGGTGCAAGAACTGCTTGGACATGTAAAGATCGAGACAACGCGGCTATATTGTACGGTCACGAAAGAACAGGTGCGTGCATCGCATCGGCGCTATATGTCCGCATAAGTTAGATGGTATATGCTGCTTTAGATGGTCGGCGGAGACGGCGGCTTTATAAGCATGCGCATTATGTGCAAGAAGCGAACGATAAACCCGCTGTCGTAACGAACTAAATAGTGAATTAGGAACAGGAGGCGGCGAAATGAGTTTAAAATCTATGGTGTCTGAGCTATATGGCAAACTTGCAAACTTTGATCTGGTCGTGGATATATCAAAATATTTTTCGACAAATACAGCGCAAGTATTCGAGGTTAAATCTTCTGCCGATTTATCCGGATATGAATATATTGCAATATGCGCAACATTCCAAAAAGGAAAGACCGGAAATTTCACCGAGATATCCGGATGCCAAATTCTTGATCAACTAGGATGGTCCCATATAACGAGCAGCGACGAAATTGCAATCCATCTGGTCATATTAAAAAATATCACAGGTGCAATTAGCATTTTAGGCAGATATGCTGGTACCGGCAGTGCTACCGTCAAAGCCTTTGGATTTAAATAATAAACACGCATTTGGTTTTAAGTAAATCATTCAAGCTTAATACAGATATAGAATGCCGCACCTGAACCGTATCCACCGTATATTTTGAACCCAGTATCCGTTACTTCTTGCAACGCGAGCCGATTTCCTGTACTTGGGCCAGTAGGAAAATTTCAATACATCTCATGT
>OLOG01000269.1_pt1 | contig 52287 bp, 50 predicted proteins | sample 1672351 | NCBI WGS metagenome assembly OLOG01 (sample SAMEA3136674, study PRJEB25190) | human gut metagenome | biome: human gut; feature: human-associated habitat; material: faeces | place: Austria | collected 2013 | reverse complement strand
CGTTGGCGATATGAGAAAGAGATATTTTGCGCAAGCCTTTAGATTCGTGATGTTCAACAACGCCGCAATGAGGACAAACAAAAGAAGTTTTATTGACAGATCTTAGTCTGATGAATTTGGAATGGTGACCATGTTTATCAAGACCATATCTAAAACAGGAATCAGAACCATCATAAGGAACAGGGATAAAATAATCGGATAAATTATCAGGAAAATCTAGAGATTTAAATAAATCATTGATATAATTTAAATTGGACATAGTGGAATACCTCTTTTCTTTTTATTTTTGGTCATTTAAATTGTAAAACGGTATGAAAGCTATGTCTATTTAAATATAAGAAAACTGGAGTAGGATATATTTCCCCCTCCAGTTTTAGTATAGAGCCCTTATTAAGAAAGCATTTTGCTTTCTTTTTATATTTCATTGTTTTTTTTAGATTTAAGCAATTTTTAATAAAAATGATATAAACATATCATTTTTTATTTTTTACGTTATAACGCTTTATTTTTTGAGTTTTTTAAAATTTGTGCTATAATTAAGGAGTATAATTATAAATAAAAGAAGAGGTCAATCATGAAAGAAATACAAATTAGAGATGAATATATTACTCTAGGCCAATTTGTTAAATTTGTTGGGATTGTTGGTAGTGGTCTAGATGCAAAGATGATTATTAATGATGGTTTAGTTAAAGTAAACGGTGAAGTAGAAACAAGAAGGGGAAGAAAACTTTATCGTGGTGACAAGATTCAATATGATAAAGATACTTATGTAATTAATGAGGATTAATTCTTTAGAACTTGTTCAGTTTAGAAATTATCATCATTTTTTTATTGAGTTTCATCAGGGAATTAATATTCTTATTGGTGATAATGCTCAGGGGAAAACGAATTTAATCGAAGCTATATATTTATTATCGGTTTGTAAATCGTTTCGAACACATATTAATGATCAAATGATTCAATTTGATCATGATTTTGCAAGAGTAAAAGGAAATATTTTTGCAAATAATAAACAATATCTTTTAGAAGTTGTTTTATCCAAAGAATTTAAAAAAGCAAAAGTTGATCAAAAAGATATTTTAAAAATAAGTGATTATGTAGGATATTTAAATGTTGTGGTCTTTGTACCAGAAGATCTTTCTTTAGTTAAAGGATCACCTAGTATAAGAAGAAAATTTCTAGATTTAGAACTTTCTAAAATATCACCCATTTATGTTTTTCATCTGACTAAATATAATAAATTATTAAAAGAAAGAAACCAGTATTTAAAGTTACTCGTTAAAAATAATGGTTCATATGATGATTATTTATTAGTTTTGGATGAACAGTTAGCTAAAATTCAAATTGAAATTATGAGGAAGAGAATAGAATTTATTCATTCTTTATCTCAATATTATCAAACAATTTATCCACAAATATCTTCTAAAGATGAAACTGTTGATATTGAGTATGGTTGTTTTATTAAAGAATTAAATGAAGATCATATTTTAAATCTTTATAAAAAATCATTTCATCGTGATTTAAAGTATCAACAGACACATTATGGAATTCATAAAGATGATCTAAAAATATATATTGATCATAAAATTGCAGGGCAATTTGCTTCTCAAGGACAACAGCGTTCTATTGTTTTAAGTTTGAAGATTGCTTTAATTTATCTAATTAAAGCAGAGATTGGAGAATTTCCCGTTCTTTTATTAGATGATGTTTTAAGTGAATTAGATCCTATTCGTAAAACGAATTTATTAAATATATTAAATGATAAAATACAAACTTTTATTACGACCACTTCCATTGATGATATTCATCATGAAGTGATTCAATTAGCTAAAAAGATTTATATTAAGGAGGAAAAATAATGGCAGAAGAAAACAAAGTAGAACATAGTTATGATGAGTCTGACATTCAAGTCTTAGAAGGTTTAGAAGCCGTAAGAAAAAGACCGGGGATGTATATTGGGACAACATCTTCAAGAGGGTTACACCATTTAGTATGGGAAATTGTTGATAACTCAATTGATGAAGCTTTAGCGGGATATGCAAGCCATATTCAAGTTGTACTTAAAGATGATGATGTTGTAGAAGTCATAGATGATGGTCGTGGGATGCCAACTGGAAAACATCCAAAGACTGGTAAATCTACAGTAGAAACTATTTTTACAGTGTTACATGCCGGAGGTAAATTCGGTGGTGGCGGATATAAGGTATCTGGTGGTTTACATGGGGTAGGTGCCAGTGTTGTTAATGCCTTATCATCTTGGCTAGAAGTACATGTTTATCGTGAAGGAAAAGAATATTATCAAAGATTTGAAAATGGGGGAACACCAGTTTTTCCATTAAAAGAAGTAGGACCAACTGATAAACAGGGAACATCGGTTACTTTTAAAGCAGATGCTAGTATTTTTCAGGAAACAACAGTTTATGATTATGAAGTTTTAAGACAAAGAATAAGAGAATTAGCTTTCTTAAATAAAGGGTTACGTATTAGTTTAATTGATCAAAGAGATCATCAAGATCGTAAGCATGTTTATCATTATGAGGGTGGAATTAAAGAATATGTTGAATTTATTAATAAAAATAAAACCCCTATTCATAATGATGTTATTTATGTAGAAGATATTCAAAATGATATTAAGATTGAAGTAGGAATGCAATATAATGATGGTTATCAATCAAATATCTACTCATTCTGTAATAATATTAATACTCACGAAGGGGGAACGCATGAAGAAGGTTTCCGTTTAGCCCTAACAAGAGTTATTAATAACTACGCTAGAAATCATAATTTCTTAAAAGAAAAAGATGATGCTTTAAGTGGAGATGATGTAAGAGAAGGATTAACAGCCATTATTTCGGTTAAACATCCTGATCCTCAATATGAAGGACAAACAAAAACTAAATTAGGAAATGCAGAAGTAAGAAAGATTGCTTCAAATATTATTTCTAAATCATTAGAAAAATTCTTATTAGAAAATCCTGATACAGCTAAAATTATCATGGATAAAGCGATTGTGGCTTCACGTGCCCGTTTAGCAGCTAAAAAAGCACGTGAAATGACAAGAAGAAAAACGGGAATGGAAGTAACAGCTTTACCTGGAAAACTTGCAGATTGTTCAAGTAGAGATGCGAGTGAATGTGAAATCTTTATAGTCGAAGGGGATTCCGCTGGTGGTAGTGCTAAAATGGGACGTGATCGTCGTATTCAAGCTATCTTACCATTACGTGGAAAGATCTTAAATGTTGAAAAAGCAAGATTAGATCGTGTTTTATCAAGTGATACGATTAGAAGTATGATTACGGCTTTTGGTACAGGTATTGGTGAAGATTTTGATATCAATAAATTAAGATATCATAAGATTGTTATTATGACCGATGCCGATGTCGATGGTGGGCATATTCGTATTTTAATGTTAACGTTCTTATATCGTTATTTAAGACCACTTATTGAACAAGGATTTGTTTATGCTGCGCAACCACCACTTTATTTATTAAAGCATGGTAAAGATGATCACTATTTATATAGTGATGAAGAATTAGAAGATTTAAAAACTAAATTAGGTGAAAATGCGAAGTATTCAATTCAACGTTACAAAGGTTTAGGAGAAATGAATGCTGATCAGTTATGGGAAACAACAATGGATCCAGAACATCGTATTTTAAATCAAATTGATTTAGATGAAGCTGTTGAAGCAGATATGATATTTGATGTTTTAATGGGGGAAAAAGTTGAACCTCGACGTGAATTTATTCAAGAAAACGCTAAGTACGTTACAGACTTAGATATTTAATAAAGGAGTAGAGTATGGAAAATAATAACCAACGTGGTATTAGAAAAGTTAAATTAACATCTGAAATGAAATATTCCTTCATGCAATATGCAATGTCTGTTATTGTTGCGCGTGCTTTGCCAGATGTTAGAGATGGGATGAAACCTGTTCAAAGAAGAATTATTCATGGAATGAATGAATTGGGATGTTATAGCGATAAAGCCTATAAAAAATCAGCTCGTATTGTTGGGGAAGTAATGGGGAAATATCACCCTCATGGTGATTCTTCAATTTATGAAGCATTAGTAAGAATGGCTCAAGATTTTAGTTATCGCTATATGCTTGTTGATGGACATGGTAACTTTGGTTCCATTGACGGCGATGGTGCTGCAGCCATGCGTTATACTGAAGCCAGAATGTCAAAAATCTCAATGGAATTAGTAAGAGATATTAATAAAGATACAATTGATTTTATTCCAAACTATGATGGTGAAGAAAAAGAACCATCAGTATTACCTTGTCGTATTCCTAACTTATTGATTAATGGATCAACAGGAATTGCAGTAGGGATGGCGACGAATATTCCACCACACAATTTAAATGAAGTTGTGGACGCTATTATTGCAGTGAGTGAAAATCCTGATATTAGTATTTTGGATTTAATGGAAAATTATTTACATGGACCTGATTTCCCTACTGGAGGATATATTTTAGGTAAAAGTGCCATTAAAAAAGCCTATGAAACTGGTAATGGATTAATTGTGATGCGCGCTAAAACTGAAATTGAAGAACATAAAGGAAAACCTCGTATTGTAGTTAATGAAATTCCTTATCAGGTTAATAAAGCAAGATTACATGAAAAGATTTCACAATTAGCTCGTGATAAAGTCGTTGAAGGAATTACAGATGTTCGTGATGAATCAAATAGAGAAGGAATTCGTTTAGTTATTGAGTTAAAGCGAGATGTTCAAGCAGAAGTTGTATTAAATCAGTTATATAAACTTACTTCTTTACAAACAACATTTGGAGTTAACAGTATTGCTTTAGTTAACAATGAACCTAAAACATTAAATATTAAAGAATTAATTACTTTATATTTAGAACATCAAGAAGAAGTAATTCGTCGTCGTACACAATTTGAATTAAATAAAGCGGAAGCGAGAGCGCATATTTTAGAAGGTTTAAAAATTGCTTTAGACCATATTGACGCTATTATTAATTTAATTCGTTCTAGTCGTACAACAGAAGAAGTACAAAATAGATTGATGGAAGAATTTAATTTATCTGATCGTCAAGCACGTGCTATTCGTGAAATGCAATTACAACGTTTGGCAGGTTTGGAAAGACAAAAGATTGAAGATGAATTAACTGAAATTTTAAAAGTGATTGCTGATTTAAAAGATATTTTAGCTAATCAATCTCGTATTTTAGATATTATTAAAAAAGAATTAATTGAAGTGAAAAATAAATATGGTGATGCTCGTCGTACTGAAATTATTCAAGGTACTTTTGATATTGAAGATGAAGATTTAATACCGGTTGAAGATATTATTATTTCACTTACAAATAATGGTTATGTAAAGAGAATGCCAGTAGATACTTATAAATCTCAAAATAGAGGTGGTCGTGGTATCAAAGGTATGGCAACTAATAATGATGACATTGTAAGTAGTTTAATTCATATGTCTACTCATGATGATTTATTATTCTTTACTAATAAAGGTAAGGTATATCGTTTAAAAGGATATAATATTCCTGAATTTGGTAGAACAGCTAAAGGATTACCGGTTGTTAATTTATTGAATTTAGATAAAGATGAAAGTGTTAAATCAATGATTAACATTGATAAAAAGGATATTCAAGAACAACCAGAACAATATTTATTCTTTGTTACAGAAAAAGGTTTAGTAAAACGTGTCGCTATTGATGAGTTTGAAAATATTAGACAAACTGGTAAGATTGCGATCAAGTTAAAAGAAGAGGATCAATTAGTTAATGTTAAATTAACTCAAGGTCATGATGAAGTTCTTATTGCAGCAAGTAATGGAAAACTTGTTCGTTTTAATGAAGAAAATGTAAGACCAATGGGTAGAAGTGCCAGTGGAGTTAGAGGAATCAATGTTGATGGTTCTAAAGTTATTGGTATGACAACTGATAAAGAAGGAAAACTTATCATGGTTGTTACAGAAAAGGGATATGGTAAGATGTCACCAATAGATGAATATCGTTTATCTAATCGTGGTGGTAAAGGTGTTAAAACAATTAATGTTACTGAACGTAATGGTGATATTGTCGCTATTAGAGCTGTTAATGGTGATGAAGATTTATTAATTATTACTAATGATGGTATTGTCATTCGTTTACCAATGGAACAAGTTAAAACAGCAGGACGTGCTACTCAAGGGGTTCGTTTGATTAAAGTTCATGATAGTCAAGTCTCTTCGGTAGAAGTTGTAGAAAAAACGAAAGAAGGTGAAGAAGAAGCTTAAGCTTCTTCTTTGTTTATGAATGATTATGATGATATTTTAAATCGTTTATCTCATTCTCGTTTTAGAAGTTCATTTCATTTAAAACCTAAAGATAAACAATATGTTATTGATAAAGGCTATGATGTGATTGAAAGTCATGCTCATGATTTTATTGCTAAAAGATTAGCACCGGCAGTTATTAAAAATGATGGTAAACAGACACCAATGAAAAACCATCCAGTTTTTATAGCTCAACATGCAACAGCATGTTGTTGCCGGCAGTGTTTGATGAAATGGCATCATATTCCTTCAGGTGTTCAATTAACATCTCATCAACAAGATATGATTGTTGGACTGATTATGGAATGGATCAAGAGAGAAATGAGATAAATAATTGAATAAAGATAGTGGTTGATGTATAATTTAGTTCGTATTAGTAACAATAAAGGGAGATTATTATGATTGATATTGCATTAATAAGAGAAAATCCTACGCTTGTTAAAGAAAATATGAGAAAGAAATTTCAAGAAGATCGCGTAGAATTAGTTGATGAAGCTTATAAATTAGATAGAGAATATCGTGAAGTTCTTACTAAAGCAAGTGATATTAGAAGTATGCGTAATAAGTTATCAAAAGAAATTGGTGCTTTTATGCGTGAAGGTAATAAGGAAGCAGCAGAAGAAAATAAAAGAAAAGTAACGTCTATGGCTGATGAATTAAAAGATTTAGAAGCTAAAGAAGAACAATATGGAAAAGAATTAAAAGAAGTTATGATGAAGATTCCTAACATTATTGATGATTCAGTTCCTATTGGTAAAGATGATAGTGAAAACGTAGAAATTCAAAAATATGGTGATCCTGTTGTACCAGAATATGAAATTCCATATCATGCTGATATTATTGCTCGTTTTAATGGATTAGATAAAGATGCTTCTGGTAGAACAAGTGGTAATGGATTCTACTATTTAATGGGAGATATTGCTCGTTTATCATCAGCAATGTTATCTTATGCAAGAGATTTTATGATTGATAAAGGATTTACTTACTGTATTCCTCCATTTATGATTCGTAGTGATGTTGTCACTGGAGTCATGTCTTTTGAAGAAATGGATGCCATGATGTATAAAATCGAAGGAGAAGATTTATATTTAATTGGTACAAGTGAACATAGTATGATAGGTAAATTTAAAGGACAAATCGTAGAAGAAAAAGATTTACCAATTACTATGACTTCTTATTCTCCTTGCTTTAGAAAAGAAGTTGGTGCTCATGGTATTGAAGAACGTGGTATTTATCGTGTTCACCAATTTGAAAAACAAGAAATGGTTGTTTTATGTAAACCAGAAGAAGCCATGGAATGGTATGATAAAATGTGGTCTTACACTGTAGAATTATTTAGAAGCATGGATATTCCAGTAAGAACACTTGAATGTTGTTCTGGTGATTTAGCTGATTTAAAAGTTAAATCTTGTGATGTTGAAGCATGGTCACCACGTCAACAAAAATACTTTGAAGTTGGCTCATGTTCAACTTTAGGTGATGCACAAGCTAGACGTTTAGGTATTCGTGCTAAAGGTGAAAATGGTAATTATTATGTATCTACTTTAAATAATACTGTACTAGCAAGTACACGAGCAGTCATTGCTTTTATTGAAAATAATTATAATGAAGATGGTTCTATTAATATTCCTAAACCATTACAAATGTATATGGGTGGAAAAGAAAAATTAGTACCTGTTAAATAATACGTATCTTCGATACGTATTTTTTATGGAGGAAAATATGGAATTATTTGTAAGTGAAGCAGAAGTAGAAGATGCAGATATGTTAATTGATTACTTTAATCAAGTAGGTGGAGAAAGTGATTTTTTAACTTATGGATTAAATGAGTGTAAGATGAATGTTTTATCAGAGATGGAACTTATAGAACAAATGCATGAACAAGAACAATCTTGTTTATTGCTTGGTTTTATTGATGACGAACTTGTATCAGTAGCTTCTTTAATAGGTGAAACACAAACAAGAATGAGTCATACTTGTGAGTTAGGAATCTCTGTTAAAAAAGATTATTGGCATATGTCGATAGGGTCTTCAATGATGGAAGAATTGATTTTGTATGCTAAGGAGCATCAAATAGATGTTATCTATTTAGAAGTAAGAAGTGATAATATGTCAGCTATGGGATTATATAAAAAATTTGGTTTTATAGAAACTGGGAAAATGCCAAAACGTTTTAAGATAGATGATCATTATTATGATGCTACAACAATGGCTTTAACTCTTTAATAAAATATATTGCTTAATTATCTAAAATAAGATATAATCATATTTGCCATTACAATAGGCGGCTTCGAACCATGTCAGGACCGGAAGGTAGCAGCATTAAGAATCACCGTCTATGTGTAGTGGCTTTTTTTAAGGAGAAAAAAGAATGAATGATGAATATTTTATGCAAAAAGCTTATCATGAAGCATTAAAGGCTTTAAAAATAGATGAAGTACCTGTTGGGGCAGTGATTGTTAGAGAGGGTAAAATTATTGCGAGAGGTCATAATCAAAGGGAATCTAAAAATATGGCTACAGCTCATGCTGAAACAATTGCTATTCAAAAGGCTTGTCGTAAATTAAATTCATGGCGTTTAGATGATTGTACGCTTTATACGACATTGGAACCTTGTTTGATGTGTACTGGGGTCATTATTCAAAGTCGTATTCAAAGAGTTGTATATGGTGCCCATGATACAAGATGGTTAGCTTTTGATAAAATCATTCATAGTCAATATCCTGTAAATCATATTCCTATGGTAACAAAGGATATTTTAATTGATCAATGTTCTAAAATTATAAAAGATTATTTTAAACAAAAACGATAGGATAACTATCGTTTTTAATGTATAATAAAGGGGATTGGAGTGGATTGATTATGGCATATAAAGCGTTATATCGTACTTATCGTCCGCAAAGTTTTGAAGACTTAGCAGGACAAGATCATGTAAAAAAGACCTTACAAAATGCAATAAAAGAAGGGAAAATTGCGCATGCTTATTTATTTGCTGGACCTCGTGGTACAGGGAAGACAACTGTTGCAAAAATATTTGCTAAAGCAATCAATTGTAATGGAGATCATGTGCCATGTAATCAATGTGATAGTTGTAAAGCTATTACTGCCGGCGAACATCCTGATGTCATTGAAATTGATGCTGCCAGCAATAATGGTGTAGATGAAGTAAGAGATTTAATTGATAAAGTTAAATATGCACCGATAAGTGCTAAATATAAAGTTTATATTATTGATGAAGTTCATATGATGTCACCAGGAGCTTTTAATGCTTTACTAAAGACATTAGAAGAACCACCAGCTCATATTGTTTTTATTCTAGCAACAACTGAACCTCATAAAATACTACCAACAATTATTTCTCGTTGTCAAAGATTTGATTTTAAAAGGGTAGAAGATCAAGATATTGAACAACGATTGACTTATGTATTACAATCAGAAAATAAACATTTTGAACCTGAAGCATTAGAGATTATTGCTCAATTAGCTGATGGAGGAATGCGTGATGCATTAAGTATTCTAGAACAGTGTTTAGCTTTTAATGATGATTTAACAGTAGCCAATATTAATCAAGTTTATGGTTTGTTATCTATTCAAGATAAGATTAAATTTATAAAATTATTATTAAATAAAGACATGAAAGCTGTATTAGAGTCATTAGATACAATGATGTCAGCCAGCATTGATATGAAACGTCTTACATTTGATTTGATAGATATTTTAAAAGATATTATTATTTATAAAAATACTCAATCAGTAGATGTTTTATTTGTTTTACGTCAAAGTCATTTAGATTCGATTATTCCTTATATTTTAGTAGATGAAGCTTTTGATATGATTCAAATATTTATTGAAGCAAGTGAGCATTATAATCAATCAACAAATGCGCATACATACTTTGAACTTGCAGTATTAAAAATATGTAATCATATAAAAGAAGATCATAAAATCCAAAATGAGGAAGTTATTCAACCAATAAATACGCAAAATAAACCTGTAATTGATGATCAAGAAGTCATCAATACTCAACCAGAAGAATCTGCTTTACATAATCATAGTTATGAAAAATTAGATATTGAAGAAGTTATGAGTGAATCGGTACAACCTGTACAAGTTCAAGAAACAATAAAACAACCTGTTGTAGAAGAAATAATCGAAGATAATATTGAGGAACTACAAGAAGATAATCATGAAGAAAATATTGATCATATAGAAGTTTCATTTGATGATATATTAAATATTTTAGTTCAAGCAAAAAGAACAGTTTTAAATGATATTCAAGATCGTTGGCAAGTTATAAGCAAGTATCGTTATAATTTAAATACTGCTAAATTTGCGACAATGTTATGTGATGGAAAACCAGTAGCAGCAGGAGAAAATGCATTTATTTTAACGTTTAAACATCTTCCAGATGTTAATAATGTTAATTATTCAGATAATTATCATTTACTAAAACAATTTTTAAAAGAAGTGTTAGGTCAAGAATTTGATTTTATAGCGGTTTTAGAAGATGATTGGCCACAAATGAGAAATAAGTTTATCGAATTAAATAGAAGTGGTCAATTACCAAAACCACAAGTTATTGTTTTACATCATATTAAAGAATATCAAGAACCTAAACCTCAATTAACAGATGCTCAAAAATTGGCTATTGAGATGTTTGGCAAAGATATTGTAGAAATAGAAGAATAGGAGGAAAGTATGAATTATCCTAAAGCTTTTGATGATTTGGTTGAATGTTTTAAAAGATTACCAGGAATTGGTGGAAAAAGTGCAGAACGTTTAGCTTATCATGTTTTATCAATGGACAAAGAACATGTACAAGAATTTGCTTCTGTATTATCAACTTTTCAAGATAAAATTCATTATTGTAAGATATGTGGACATATATGTGAAGGTGATACTTGTGATATTTGTAATGATCCAACAAGAGATCATTCAACTATCTGTGTTGTCGAATCGCCTAAAGATGTTTTTGCAATGGAAAAAGTAAAAGAATATCATGGTCTTTATCATGTTTTACATGGCACTATTTCTATTATTGATGGTAAAACGATGGATGATTTAAATATTCAATCTTTATTTAATCGTTTAGATGATCAAATAAAGGAAGTCATTATTGCAACGAATCCTACCCGTGAGGGGGAAACAACAGCTTTATTTTTAAGCAAATTATTAAATAAAAAGAATATTACGACAAGTCGTATTGCTAATGGATTACCAATAGGAAGTAATATTGATTATGCTGATGAGCTAACTTTGTTAAAATCATTAGAAGGAAGAAAAAAAATGTAAACATCTCATATAGTTATATGGGGTGTTTTTTATTAAATTGATAAAGAGAATCATGTTATCCTTATTATTAGTAATCATTACTAATAATATATTTTCAACCATCCATTTTCCATTTATTTTATGTTTTATTTTTTTCTTTATTTTTGGTATATATGGATTGATAATTTTTGTTATGATCACTATCATGAGATAATTAGACTTTATGTTCTATTTTAGATATAATATTGAATTAGAGGTGAGATTGTAATGAAGGGAAAATTTATAACATTGGAAGGTCCTGAAGGTAGTGGAAAGACAACAGCATGTCAAAATGTTGCGGAAATATTAAAACAACAAGGATATAAGGTTTTAATGACAAGAGAACCTGGCGGTGTTGATATTGCAGAACAAATTAGAAATATTATTTTAGATAAAAATAATACGAAAATGGATTATAAAACAGAAGCTTTACTGTATGCTGCAGCGAGAAGACAACATCTTGTTGAAAAAGTATTACCAGCTCTAAAAGATGGATATATTGTTTTATGTGATCGTTTTGTAGATAGTTCACTTGCATATCAAGGTGTTGCTAGAAATTTAGGAATAGATGAAGTATACCAAATGAATTTATTTGCAATTAATGATGTCATGCCAGATAAAACTATATTTTTTGATATTAATTATTTAGATGGATTAAAACGTATTCAAGATAATCAAAGAGAAACAAATCGCTTAGATTTGGAATCTACGCAGTTTCATAAACAGGTATATGAAGGTTATTTAGAAATCTGTGATAAATATCCTGATCGTATTGTTAAGATTGATGCGAGTTTATCACGCGATGAAGTAACACATCAATTATTAGAGGAAATTAATAAAATCTTATGATAAAAGATTATTTAATTGAAAATCAACCCATCTTTTATCAAATAATTAAAAATCAATTTGAAAACAATAAAATTCCCCATGCTTTTATTTTATCAGGCAACAATACTGAAAAAGCATTACAATTTCTAGCCATGTCTCTTATTTGTGATCAAAAGCTTGCTTGCGAGCAATGTGTTGATTGTCAAAAAGTTTTGAATCATAAATATGCGGATATGATCGTATTTGATGGTTTAGAGTCTTCAATCAAAAAAACAAATATCGAATACATACAAGAAACTTTTAATAAAACATCTTTAGAAGGGAAAAACAAATTGTATATATTAAAAAATATTGAATACTCATCTAAAGAAGCCATGAATACATTGTTAAAAATGTTAGAAGAACCAACACCAGGTATATATTCTATTTTTACAACAAAAAATATGAATAAGGTTTTACCAACAATTCGCTCACGATGTGAAGTGATTGAACTTAAACCTGATAGTCAATTGGAATTTATCAATCGACTCATTGAAAAAGGTATTGATCAAGAAAAAGCAAATATCTTATCTGATTTAACTAGAGATGTAGATGCTATTGACCAGTATGATAATGAAAAACTCGATTATATTATTTTACAAGTGATTAATTTTGTTGAAGATTTATTTACTAAAAGAGAAAATCTTATTATTAATACACAAACTAATCTTTTAAAGACATATAAAGATAAAGGTAGTATAAAATTATTTTTACGTTTATTAACGCTTGCGTTAAAAGATATGTTTCACGTGAAACATAATCAAGAATTTATATATTATGTTAATCATATAGATTTATTTAAGTCGCTAGAATTTGACAATGATGATATAATTAAGAAGATTGAATTAGTATTAGAAACTTTGTATCTTATAGATACAAATGCAAATATTCCATTACTTATGGATAGTATGATGTTTAGATTATAGAAAGGATATGCATATGGCTGAAAAAAAACTAGCAAGTGTAAAATTTAAGAACGCTGGTAAAGTATATTATTTCTCTACTGATCTATTATTAGATAAAGGTGAAAATGTAGTTGTTGAAACTGCTAGAGGTCTTGAGTTAGGGGAAATATCTCAAGAATTAAAAGATTTATCAGAGTTTGATTTAGATACAGAACTTAAACATATTTTAAGAAAAGCAACAAAAAGAGATATTGATAATTTTGAAAAAAACTTAATTGATGCTCAAAAAGCATTAGAAACATGTAAAGAAATCGTTTCTCGTTATGATATTAACATGCAATTAACTAAATGCGAATATACGTTAGATAAGGCTAAGATTATCTTTATGTATACATCAGATGATCGAGTTGACTTCAGAGAATTACTTAAAGAATTAGCTACTGTATTTAGATGTCGTATTGAGTTAAGACAAATTGGTCCCCGAGATAAGGCTAAGGTTGTTGGTGGAATTGGTACATGTGGTTTACCACTTTGTTGTTCAACAATGCTTGGTGAATTTAATGGTGTTTCTATCAACATGGCAAAAAATCAAATGCTTGCGATTAATATTGATAAAATATCAGGTGCTTGTGGTAGATTATTATGTTGTTTAAAATATGAGGATGATATTTATACTCAAGAAAAGAAAAGATTTCCTAAAATTGGATCAAAAGTGAAATATGAAGGAAATGATGTTAAAGTATTAGGACTTAATGTTATTAGTGATTTAGTAAAGATTGACTCAAAAAATGGAGTTATCTTTGTTAGTTTAGATGAGATTACATTTGATAAAAATAATAATAATCATAACAATAATCATCATGTACATAAAGGTAAAAAAAATGAACGATAATGAAATACTTAACTATTTATTAGCACATAAAGATCTTAAGATTATTCAAAGAAAGGACATGTTCCATTTTTCTTTGGATACTGTTTTACTTGCAAACTTCTGTACAATTAATAAAGATGTAAAGGAAATTGTTGACTTTGGTACTAACAATGCTGCAATTCCTTTATTGTTATCAAAAAGAACTCATAAACACATAACAGGAATCGAAATACAAGCAGAAGCAGCAGATTTAGCTAAAAAAAATGTATCAATGAATCAATTAAATGACCAAATTGAAATCATTCATGATGATATAGCAAATCATGTTATTGATTGTAATACAAAAGCTCAATTAGTTGTTTGTAATCCACCATTTTTTAGAGTTGATGAGGATAGTAATTTAAATGAAAATGAATATCTAACAATTGCAAGACATGAAATCAAAATTGATCTTGAAGGTATTATAAAAAGTGCCGCACGAATATTAGATAACAAGGGACGTTTGGCAATGGTTCATCGACCAGATCGCATGATTGAAATATTGAATCTTATGCAAAAGTATGATATTGAGCCTAAAAGAATACGTTTTGTATATCCTAAAGTAAATAGAGATTCTCATGTACTTTTAGTTGAAGGAATGTTTAAAGGTAAAAAAGGAATAAAAATAGAACCACCTTTATATGCTCATAATGATGATGGAAGTTACAGTAATGAAGTAAGAAAAATGTTTGGAGAGATTATTGATGAATAGACAAAAAAGTTTTGAAAACAATTTATCTACATTATATATTGTTGCTACACCAATAGGTAATCTAGATGAAATGACAATCAGATCATTAAAAATATTAGAAGAAGTCAATTATATTGCTGCAGAAGATACACGTAATACTATTAAATTGCTTAATCATTTTAATATTTCAACAAAACTTATTTCTCATCATGAACATAATATAGAGAAGTCAATACCTAAATTAATTTCATTATTAAAAGAAGGTAACGATATAGCTTTGGTAAGTGATGCAGGATATCCAGCTATTTCTGATCCTGGATATGAGTTGGTTAAAGCTTGTATTAACGAAAACATTAATGTAGTACCAATCAGTGGTGCTAATGCATGCTTAGATGCTTTGGTAGTTTCAGGTATTACACCACAACCGTTTATGTTTTATGGATTCTTAGATCATTTAGACAAGAAAAAAAAGAAAGAATTAGAAAGTTTAAAAAATTATAAAGAAACAATCGTATATTATGAATCACCACATAGAATTAAAAAGACATTAAATTTAATGCATAAAATTTTAGGAGATAGACATATTTCATTATGTAGAGAACTAACTAAGAAACATGAAGAAATTATTCGTGGAACAATTTCAGAAGTATTAGAAATTGTAGATGAATTAAAAGGTGAAATGGTAATTGTTGTTGAAGGAAATAATGAACAAGAAGAAGTTATTGAATTTGAGACAACGATTAAAGAAGATGTTGATATGTATATTGAAAAGGGTATGTCAACAAAAGATGCAATCAAGGAAGTTGCAAAGCAAAGAAATCTAAATAAAAATGCTGTTTACAAAGAATATCATCAATAATGTTTCACGTGAAACATTATTGGTTAAGATAATGGTGTTAACAAGCATAAAGTTGACTTTTAAATTAGAGTTTGATAAAGTTTAATAGTATGAAAAATGCAAAGATTGGAAAATGATAAAGTAATACTTTTTAGAGAACTAGTGGCTGGTGAAAACTAGTAGTTAGCTTTATGTGATGGGCCATGAGCAGTTATCCTGAATAGTTAAGGATAAACGTTAACTGCGTTAAAGTTTTGAGTGACATACATTGTATGTAAAAAAGGTGGTACCGCGATTATTCGTCCTTTTATAGAAGGACGATTTTTTTATTAGGAGGAAAGTATGAAAGATAAAAAAGATTTTTATTTAACAACTGCAATTACTTATACATCAGGTAAACCTCATATTGGAAATACATATGAAATTATTTTAGCTGATGCAATAGCAAGATTTAAAAGACAAGAAGGTTACAATGTTTATTTTCAAACTGGTACAGATGAACATGGACAAAAAATTGAAATTAAAGCCAATGAAGCAGGAATTGAACCTAAAGCTTATGTTGATAAAGTAGCTGGTGAAGTAAAACGTATTTGGGATATGATGGATACAACATATGATCGTTTTATGCGTACAACTGATGAATATCATGAAAAACAAGTTCAAAAGATTTTTAAAAAATTATATGATCAAGGTGATATTTATTTAGGACATTATGAAGGTAAATATTGTACAGCATGTGAATCATTTTTCACAGAATCACAATTAGTAGATGGTAAATGTCCTGATTGTGGTGGACCGGTACATGATGCAAAAGAAGAAGCTTATTTCTTTAAATTATCTAAATATCAAGATCGTTTAATTAAACATATTGAAGAACATCCAGAATTTATTCAACCTGTATCAAGAAAAAATGAAATGATGAATAACTTCTTAAAACCAGGTTTACAAGATTTATGTGTATCTCGCACATCATTTAAATGGTCTATTCCAGTTGATTTTGATCCAAAACATGTTGTATATGTATGGATTGATGCATTAACAAACTATATTACAGGATTAGGTTATGACGTTGATGGAAATCATGGTGACTTATATAAAAAGTATTGGCCTGCAGATTTACATTTAATTGGTAAAGATATTGTTAGATTCCATACAATTTATTGGCCAATTATGTTAATGGCATTAGATATTCCTTTACCAAAACAAGTATTTGGTCATCCTTGGTTATTACAAGGTGAAAGTAAAATGTCTAAATCAAAAGGTAATGTTATTTATGCTGATGACTTAGTTGATTTATTTGGTGTAGATGCAGTTAGATATTATGTATTACATGAAATTCCATATGATAATGATGGAAGTATTACATGGGATTTATTAGTAGAAAGAATTAATAGTGATTTAGCTAATGTATTAGGCAACTTAGTTAATCGTACAATAGCTATGTCTAATAAATATTTTGGTGGTATTGTTGAAAATAAAAACGTATGTGAAGATGTTGATCAAGAATTAAAAGATCTAGCACTAGCAATGCCAGCAAAAGCCATTGAAAAAATGGATGAATATAAAGCATCAAATGCATTAGATGAAATCTTTAATTTATTAAGAAGAACAAATAAATACATTGACGAAACTATGCCATGGGCATTAGCTAAAGATGAAACTAAAAAAGACCGTTTAGCTACAGTTTTATATAACTTAATTGAAGCTATTCGTTTTAGTGCAGTTATGTTAGTTCCATACATTCCATCTACAGCTCAAAAAATCTTAGATCAAATTAATACAGATGCTAGAGATTTTGATAGTTTAAAAGAATTTGGTGTATATAAATCTGGTACTAAAGTAGTTGAAAAACCAGAAATGTTATTTGCAAGATTGGATCCTAAAGAAATTGCTAAAAAAGTATCTGAAATAGAAGCTAAACAAAAAGCATCTATTAAAAAAGCAAAAGAAAAATTAGAAACAAAAGAAGAAATTACAATTGATGATTTCTCTAAAATAGAATTAAAAGTAGGAACAGTATTAAAATGTGAAAAACATCCTAATGCAGATAAATTATTAGTAAGTCAAATTGATATCGGTGAAGATCAACCAAGACAAATTGTAAGTGGTATTGCTGAACTATACAAACCAGAAGAATTTGTAGGAAGAAAAGTTGTAGTAGTATCTAATTTAAAACCTGCAAAACTTAGAGGTGTAGAATCTCAAGGTATGATTCTTGCAGGTGGAGATAAAAAAGTATTAGGTGTATTAGATGCTGGAGACTTACCTAACGGTACAACAATTAGATAGTAAAAAGAACGCATGAAACCATGCGTTTTTTTAATTATGACTATATTTTTAAAAAGATATATATTATAATAGGCAAGTACAAAGTAAAATTGAATAATATTTATAGGTTTCAATATATTTACACTATCTTGAATTAAAAAGGAATCAGGTGAAATACCTGAACGGTCCCGCCGCCGTAATGTGGAGAATAAGCAAAAGTCACTGGAAAACTGGGAAGACGCTTAAACAATGAAACAGAGTCGGAATACTTGCCTATATCTAAGGATACACTTTACGGAGTATAAAGTAGTTCTTCTAGATTTTAACTAGGATAACTATGCCTAGTTTTTTATTTAGAAGTTATTTAATTTGAAAGGGGAAAGAACATGAAAATGAAAAAAATTATTTGCAGTCTTATGATAGCTGTACTATGTTTTATGACTGCAATATCTGGTGTATCAGCAGCAAATACATATGATACAAACAAATTGTTAGATGCAGCAGATAAAGTAAAAGCTTATTACAAAGCAAATGGATTGTCAGATACTAATTATCTAGATGAAATTATTGCATATGAGGCTCTTGGTGGAGAAGCTGAAGATGATTTAGATATTTCAAAATTTGAAAGCAATATTTATGCATCTGATGTTGGTTCATTATCAAAAGGAATTATTGTTGCTAAATTATTGAAAAAAGATCCAACAAATTTAACTATAAATGGATCACAAGTGAATTTAGTAAGTGAGTTAGAAAGTAAAATTGATGAAAATGGATGCTTTGGTACAGAACTAGGAAATAATATTGATATTTGGGGATTACTTGCATTAGAAACTGTTTCATCTTCAAAAGTTCAGCAAGTTGCAAATCACATAGCATCAGATATTAATCCTGATGGTGGTTTTTGGAATTATGGTTGGAAACAATTAGATCCATCTGATCCAAATTCTAAGTGGGTAGTTGACACAAGTGCAAAAAATTCAACATGTGATGTTACTGGTTGGGGTATCGAAGCTTTAAGTATTGCAGGAAAAAAACAATATTCTTCAACTATTCAAAAAGCAATTGGATATTTAAAAGGACAACAAAATGATGTAGGATTTACATCTTATGGAGCGGTTAATCCAGATACTCAAGCTTGTGCAATTGAAGGATTATCTGTATATAATAGAAATGATTTATTAAATGGTGTGTACGATAAAAATAATTCTAATCAAATTGATGTTTTATTAAATTATCAAAATACTGATACAGGATCATTTTGGTACTATAATGTAGGAGAAGAAAATGGATATGCTACTCAAGATGCTGCAAGAGCAATTGGTACTATTATTAACGGTAGTGTAATTTATAAAGCAATCGGTTATGGAAATCCTGATACAACATTAACAAGAAAAGAAGAAACTAAACCAGCTCAAAATCCAACTCAAACAGAAAATAAAAAAGATAGTCAAGCACCAAAAAAAGATCAATCAGCTACTGCCGTAAAAACTGGAGACAATACTAATGTTGCTGTATTTGTTTCATTATCTATGATTTCTGGTGGATTATTCTTAGTATTAAGAAAAGAAAATGAAAAAGCTTGTTAATAAATTTAAAGCATTAGATTTAAGTAAAAGAATTGTAATAATTTTTATTACAATTTCTTTTGTTTTTATAGGTGGTTTTTCATTTTATAATGGAATCACAGGAAATTATCAAAATCAATCAATAGTACAAAAAGATACTACAAATCAAAAAAATACTAAGAAAAAGAAAACAAAAAAAGAAAATACTAATCAACAAGAAAATGAAGAGAGTAAAAATGTAGATTCTCAAAGTAATGTTGTTAGTAACGAGGCTAATCAAAGTACTGAACAAAGTACTTCCAAAAGTACAACATCATCATCAAGTAATAAAAGTAATGAAGCAAACAAATCGAGTCATAGTGAAACTAGTACATCACAAAATAACCAAGTACAATCTGGAAGTCAATCAACAAACAATAATCAATCAAATCATCAGTCAACATCTCAAACCCCAAATAAAGAAACAATAAATGTGAGCATTCAAGTTTATGGAATGGGAAACGTGATGATGAGTGGAAATGTCAATGTTGAAAAAGGAACAAGTGTTTATGATGTTTTGACTAAAGTTGCATCACAAAATGGACTAGGTGTTTACGGAAGTAAAATATATGTAAAAGGTATTGGCGATTTATTCGAAAAACAACATGGTAGTATGTCAGGATGGATGTATAGTGTTAATGGAGTATTTCCCAATAAATCATGTGGTTATTATAGTTTAGAAAATAATGATAAAATTGTATGGCGTTATGTCAATTATAATTAAAGGAATAAAAAATGAATTCAGATAAAGTAAAGGAAATAAGTTTAATAGGAATTTTAGCAGCAGTGAATATTGCTTCAAGAATATATCTTCAAGCATTACCGAACATTAAACCAGTAACATCCATTATTATTATTTCTGTTATGTTATTTGGTTTATCTTTTGGAGTAAAATTAAGTATAGTTACGACAGTTGTTTCTAATTTATTTTTAGGAATGGGAACATGGACGTTCTTTCAAATACTTGCATGGGTTGTTATTTGTTTAATAACGCAAATTTTATTAGATTTTTTAAAGAAAATAAATAGGGAACCGAAAGTGTTCCCTATGGCGATATTTTCATTTTTTATGGGTTATGTATTTGGAATAGTTGTTTCATTAGAACAGCTTATGTTAGGTGGTCCAGCTTTATATATTGTTTATTATACAGCAGGTCTTTTATTTGATACGTTTCACGCTGTTGGAAACTTCTTCTTCTATTTAATATGTGCCCCTATACTGATGAAGGTATTAAAAAAAGAGTCAGAAAGAATAAAATTAAAACAAGGTTCAATGTGAACCTTGTTATTTTTTTGGAGCTAATTTATCAAGTAAACCAGATTTCTTTAATGCTGGTTGAATAGCTATATATAATAATGAAGCAACGATAACACTAATAATAGCATTTGTTGAAGTTGTGATACCGTTCCATGCTGCAAGTGCTTTTGCTGCATCTGCTGGTGCACCAAGAATGACACTGTTATAGAAGTATCCAAATAATGGTTCTCCAACAACATTGAAGAATAAACCAGCAATACTTGAAACAACTACCGCTATATATAATCTTTTTCCTTCTAATTCTTTCACGTGAAACACATGATGAGCAACAAGTCCAGTGACAACCCCAATCATTAATTTTAAAATAATTGTCTTAGGCGCATATGTAACATAAATAGGATCTAGTAAATCCCCAATTCCCATACCAATAGAACCAGCAATTCCACCAGGTACACCACCTACTAATAAAGCAGCTAAAACAACAAAGGTATTTCCTAAATGGAAAGAGGTGTAACCCCCAGGTGTTGGAATCTTTATTTGCAAGAATGTAAAACTAATGTAAGCTAAAGCTGCCATTAACCCTACGGTTGCAATCTTTAAAGTTTTATTATTCATTTTTATTTTCCCCCTCTATAAAACTTGAAACTATGTTATCACTATACTGTCATTAAAAAAATAGCCAATTTATTTAAAAAATAATGGACAGTTTATAAAAAACAAAACCTAGACAATAACCCTGGTTTCGTTTTACAATAGATAATGATTAAAGGAACGGTGATAATATGATAGTAAATGAAACAGCAGTAAAACAAATACTTAATGAAGTACAACCAACAACACTTGTTGCAGCAACAAAATATGTAGATGAACAAGAAATCGAAAAGTTAGAAGCATTAGGTGTTCAATGTTTTGGAGAAAATAGAGTACAAGCTTTTCTAGATAAATATGAAAAATATCATGGTCAAGGCGATTTTCATTTTATTGGAACATTACAACCTAATAAAGTTAAATATATTATTGATAAAGTTAAGTTAATTCATGCTGTAGATCGTTATTCGTTAATGAAAGAAATTGAAAAACAGGCAGCAAAACATGATTTAGTGATGCCGGTATTAATTCAAGTCAATATTGCTAAAGAAGAAAGTAAACATGGTTTTGAAGTTGAAGAAATAGATGAAGTTTTCCAACAAGTTCAACAGTATAAACATATTGATGTAAAAGGACTCATGATGATGGCACCTAACATTGATGAGACTGAAACAGAAAAGTATTTTGCACAAACACAAGCATTACTTCAAAGATTACAAAAAGATTATCCAATGTATGAACTTAATCAGTTATCAATGGGAATGTCTAATGACTATCATCAAGCATTAAAACATGGGGCAACATATATTCGTATTGGTAGAGCATTATTTAAAAATGAGTAGACAATTTTGTCTACTTTTATTTTGGCTTATTTATTGACATTAAAGAATAAAAAAGTATAATGTTAGCGACCTAACAAAAGGAGAAAAAAATGCATAAAGGTGTCGGATTAGAAATTATGATTCTATCAAGATTAATTGGTAGAAAGTTAAATGGAATTTGTAATCAGCCAAATGAAAAAATATCAGGACCGCAAGGATTAATCCTTGCTTATTTATTGAGTAGTGAAGAAGATGTTTTTCAAAAAGATATTGAAAGAGAATTTGATATTCGTCGTTCAACTGCTACAGGATTACTTCATTCATTAGAACAACAAGGTTATATTATAAAGGAAGAAGTAAACTATGATGCAAGGTTAAAAAAATTGGTGGTTACGGATAAAGCATTATGTATAAGTCAAAGTATTACAGAGAGAAAAAAAGATATCGAATTAAAATTAATTCAAGGATTGAATCCAGAAGAGATTGATTGTTTTTTTAATGTGGTAAATAAGATGAAAAACAATCTCAATAAGGAGGAGAAAAATGGATAAGAAGTATTATATGGGGATTGACGTAGGAAGTACGACAGTCAAGATTTATTTAGAAAATGAACAAGGTGAATGTGTTTTTTCAAAATATATGCGCCACTTTTCTGATGTAAAAGCAACAATTGAAACCTTATTAAAAGAAGTCAAAGACCAATTTGGTGATTTACCAGTTAATGTTGTGATGACTGGATCAGGTGGTTTATCATTATCAAAATACTTAGATGTAGAATTTGTACAAGAAGTGATTGCTTGTACTAAAACAGTAGAAACCTATATTCCTGAATGTGATGTAGCAATTGAATTAGGTGGTGAAGATGCAAAAATTACTTATTTTGAATCTTCATTAGAACAACGTATGAACGGTACATGTGCCGGAGGAACAGGAGCATTCATTGACCAAATGGCATCTTTATTACAAACTGATGCAGGAGGTTTAAATGAATTAGCTAAAGATTATACTCAAATTTATCCAATAGCATCACGTTGTGGGGTTTTCGCTAAAACTGATATACAACCTTTAATTAATGAAGGGGCTAATAAAGAAGATATTGCGATGAGTATTTTCCAAGCTGTTGTCAATCAAACAATTAGTGGTTTAGCTTGTGGAAAACCAATTCGTGGAAAAGTTGCTTTTTTAGGAGGACCATTATATTTCTTAGATCAATTACGTCAACGTTTTATAGATACCTTAAATCTAAAAGATGAAGATATTATTTTCCCTCAAAATTCACAATTATTTGTGGCGATGGGAGCATGTATTTTATCTAAAGAAGATAAAATTAAAACAACATCATTAGCACATCTTGTTACTGAATTAGAAAATCTAAAAGACGGTATTCATGATGAAACTCAAACATTAAAACCATTATTTGAATCTGAAGAAGATAAAAAAGAATTTAGAGAACGTCATTATCATACAAAAGTAAAGAAAAATGATTTAAAAACATATCAAGGTAAAGCTTATTTAGGAATTGATGTAGGATCTACAACATCTAAAGCTGTATTAATTGATGATCAAGGATCAGTCTTATATACTTTCTATTCCTCTAATGAAGGAAACCCTATTCAAGTTGTAGTTAAGATATTAAACGAATTATATGATGTCATGCCTGAGGGTGTTGAACTCGCTTATGCAGGATCAACAGGGTATGGTGAAGCTTTAATTAAAGCAGCATTTAAATTAGATACCAGTGAAGTAGAAACAATTTCTCACTTTACAGCAGCTAAATATTTTAAAGAAGATGTTTCTTTCATTCTTGATATTGGTGGTCAAGATATGAAAGCAATTAAAATAGAAGATGGTATTATTCAAGATATCTTATTAAATGAAGCATGTTCATCAGGATGTGGTTCATTTATCGAAACCTTTGCTAAATCATTAGGATATAACGTACAAGATTTCGCTAATCTAGCATTAGAATCAACAGCCCCAATTGACTTAGGATCACGTTGTACGGTATTTATGAATTCTAAAGTAAAACAAGCACAAAAAGAAGGTGCTAAGATAGAAGATATTTCAGCCGGTTTAGCTTATTCAGTTATTAAAAATGCACTATATAAAGTTATTAAATTAAGATCACCAGAAAGTATTGGTCAATCCGTATTAGTTCAAGGGGGAATATTTTATAATGAATCCGTATTACGTGCCTTTGAACAAGAAACAGGTATTCATGCTATTCGTCCTGATATTGCAGGATTAATGGGAGCATTTGGAATTGCTTTACTAGCAAGAGAACGTGATGAAGGAAAAGGCTCAACAATTTTAAATCGCCAACAATTAAATGAATTTACATATGATAGTTCTATTCGTTATTGTCAAAAATGTACTAACCATTGTATGTTAACAGTTTCTACATTTAATGATGGTAGTGAACATATCAGTGGTAATAGATGTGAAAGAGGAGCAAACTTACCTCCAGTATCTAAAAAATTACCAAACTTATATGATTATAAATATCGTCGTATCTTTAACTATCGTTCTTTATCTAATGAAAAGGCATATCGTGGTACGGTAGGTATTCCTAGAGTATTAAATATGTATGAAAACTATCCTTTCTGGCATACATTATTTACTGATTTAGGATTTAGAGTTGTTTTATCTCCTCGTTCAAGTAAAAAGATATATGAAAAAGGAATTGAAACAATTCCTTCAGAAAGTGTATGTTATCCAGCTAAATTAGTTCATGGACATATTGAGTCATTGATTGAAAAAGGAATTAAATACATATTCTATCCATCAGTAGCTTATGAAAGAATAGAAAATATTCATCAAGGAAACCATTATAACTGTCCAGTTGTCACTTCTTATCCTGAAGTTATTAGAAATAACGTAGATCATTTAGAAGAAGATCAAATTATTTTTAGAAATCCATTCATAGATTTAAGTAATAAAAAGACAATGTTTACTAACTTAAAAGATGAATTTAAATCATTCCAAATTAAAGATAGTGAACTAAAAAAAGCAATTGAACATGCTTACCAAGAATTACAACAATGTCGATTAGATATTAGAGAACAAGGAGAAACTGTTTTAAAATATCTAAAAGAAAACAATATGATGGGGGTTGTTTTATCAGGTAGACCTTATCATGTTGACCCAGAAATTAACCATGGTATTGCTGATTTAATTACTGGTGAAGGAATGGCAGTTCTTACAGAAGACAGTGTTTGTCATTTAGATCAAGAACTTGATGAATTGCGTGTTGTAGATCAATGGACATATCACTCAAGAATGTATCATGCAGCTTCATTTGTTTCTACCCAACCACAATTACAATTAATCCAATTAACATCATTTGGATGTGGTTTAGATGCAGTGACTGCTGATCAAGTTGCTGAAATCTTAAATGCTCGTCATAAAATCTATACTTTAATTAAGATTGATGAAGGAAGTAACTTAGGAGCTATTCGTATTCGCATCCGTTCTTTAAAAGCAACAATCTTAAAACAAGAACAAAATGAAACATTGCCACCACGTTATCAACCAACTAAAGTCCCATTTACAAAAGAAATGAAAGAACAAGGATGGACTATTTTATGTCCTCAAATGTCACCAATTCATTTCCAATTTGTAGAAAAAGCAATGCAAAACAGTGGTTATAATTTAGTTGTCTTACCATCAGTAGATAAAGGTGCTGTTGAAGCTGGTTTAAAATATGTAAATAATGATGCATGTTATCCAAGTATTTTAGTGGCTGGACAAATGATGGAAGCATTAACAAGTGGAAAATATGATATCAATAAAACAGCAGTTATTATCTCACAAACTGGTGGAGGATGTCGTGCTACCAACTATATTGCCTTTATTAGAAAAGCCTTAAAAGATGCAGGAATGGAACAAGTTCCGGTTATCAGTGCTAACTTACAAGGAATTGAATCTAACCCAGGATTCAAAATTACATATAGTCTAGCTAAAAAGGTTATTATTGGGGCAATGTATGGTGACTTATTTATGCGTGTTCTTTATCGTGTAAGACCATATGAAGCTAAGAAAAATAGTGCTAATGAATTATATGAATCATGGTTAGAACGTTGTAATCAAAATGTATGTAATGGAAGTTTAAAAGAATTTAAAAAGAATGTTTATCAAATTGTTAAAGAATTTGATAAATTACCTTTATTAGATATTAAAAAACCAAGAGTTGGTTTAGTAGGAGAAATCCTAGTTAAATTCCATCCAACAGCAAATAATCAAATTGTTGATATTATTGAAAGAGAAGGTGGCGAAGCAGTCATGCCAGATTTAATTGACTTCTTCCAATATTGTTTCTATAGTACACAATTTGAACACGAACATTTTAATGCTACTAAAAATGCAGCCCGTTTATGTAACTTTGGTGTTAAAGCTGTTGATTACTTAAGAAAAGATATGATTAAAGCATTGAAGAAATCTAAGCGATTTGATCCACCTGCTTCAATTGATCATTTAGCTAAAAAAGCAAGTGAAATTGTTTCAATCGGTAACCAAACTGGAGAAGGTTGGTTCTTAACTGGGGAAATGATAGAGTTAATTGAATCAGGAGCACCAAATATTGTATGTATGCAACCATTTGGTTGTCTACCTAACCATGTTACTGGTAAAGGAGCGATTAAGGCTTTACGTAAAAAATATCCTGAAAGTAACATTGTAGCAATTGATTACGATCCAGGTGCAAGTGAAGTTAACCAGTTAAACCGTATTAAACTTATGTTATCAACAGCCTTTAAAAACTTAAATAACGAGAAATAGTCAAAACTATTTCTCTTTTTTTTACTCATTTATTTCCTTGGAAATATGAATATAGCCATAAGTCAATAAATAATATATAATATTTTATAATGAAAAAATTAACGAAGATTCTTTTAAACATAAGGTATACCAAGACTCTTAAATTTTGTCCATTTGTCCAAGTGACAAACTTCAAATTCAATAAATTGTAACTGTATGTAAGGGCTTGTATAGTAAGAATTGTAAAGAGAACAACTACAGAAAGGACAAAGGAAAATGAAAGAAAAAGTACAAAAATTTGGTCGTACATTAAGTGCGATGGTGATGCCAAATATTGCTGTTTTCATTGCTTGGGGTTTAATTGCCTCGTTCTTTATTGCTGATGGATGGTTTCCTAATAAAACACTGGCAGCATTAGTAGAACCAATGAATAAGTTCCTCTTACCAATTCTTATTGCCTATACAGGAGGGCATAATGTCTATGGTCAACGAGGTGGAATCGTTGGAGCGATTATGGCAATAGGAGTCTTAGTAGGAGCACCTATTCCTATGTTTATTGGAGCCATGATTGCAGGACCATTAGGAGCCTATTTAATGAAAAAAGTAGATGGTGTTTTAAAGGACCATACACCTCAAGGCTTTGAAATGTTAGTCAATAACTTTTCAGCAGGAATCTTAGGATTTATTCTAGCAATAATTGGTTGTCTAGCAATTAACCCAGCATGTATTGCATTGAATAATGTTTTATACTCAGGGGTTCACTTCTTTGTAAAACATGGTTTATTACCATTGTTATCAATTATTGTTGAACCAGCTAAAGTATTATTCTTAAATAATGCAATTAATCATGGAATCTTTTCACCAATTGGAATTCAAGAAGCAGCCGCAACTGGAAAATCAATTTTCTATTTAATAGAATCTAATCCAGGACCTGGTTTAGGAATCTTATTAGCTTATTGTTTCTTTGGTAAAGGATCATCTAAAGCATCCGCTCCAGGAGCAGCTATTATTCATTTCTTCGGTGGAATTCACGAAATCTATTTTCCATATATTTTAATGAATCCATTATTGTTAATTGCTGCGATAGCCGGTGGAGCAACAGGAATCTTAATTAATACAATTTTTAATTCAGGACTTGTTTCGGCAGCATCTCCAGGAAGCATCATTGCTATATTAGGAATGTGTTCATCTGATAGTTATTTAGGTGTGATTATCAGCGTCGTTGCCGCTACAGCCGTATCTTTCTTTGTTGGATCATTTATCTTAAAGATTTCCAAAAGTGAAGATGAAGATTTAGAAGAAGCAAAAGAAAGAATGGAAAGTATGAAAAATAAACCTGAAGAAAAAGTTGCTTATAATCAATTAAGAAAAATTGTTTTTGCCTGTGATGCCGGAATGGGATCAAGTGCTATGGGCGCAACAATCTTAACAAAAAAATTAAAAGCAGCCGGAATTGATGTTGATGTACCACATTATGCTATCAACGATATTCCTCAAGATACAGAAGTCGTTGTGACTCATCAGTCCTTTTTTCATAAACAAAAGTTTAAATTTAAATGAAAATTAAGATTTATATTTACAGGTGATATGATAAAAGAAGACATGATAAAAAGCATAATATAAAGGAGATGGTTTTAAGTTATATGAAAACAATGGAAGATAAATATATGGCACTTTTAAATAAAGAATATCCTACAGATTCTATTATTATTCAAGAAATAATCAAACTAGAATCAATCTTGAATCTTCCTAAGGGAACAGAACATTATATCTCTGACTTACATGGTGAATATGATGCTTTTAAACATTTAATGAATAATTGTTCAGGAGTCATTAAAGAAAAAGTCATTTTTCTTTTTCAAAAAGAAATGAGTAATCAAGAGATTAATGATTTTTGTCAATTAATCTATTATCCAGATCTCTATTTACCTAAAAGGGAAACGAATGAATGGTACTGTCAATGTTTATTAAGACTAATTCGACTAGCACGTTATATTACTTCAAAATATACAAGAACAACAATTAGAAATTATCTTCAACAAGATTATGCCGATATTATTGATGAATTAATTCATGCTCAATTAGACGAAATGGATCAAAAATATATTTATCATTTAAAGATTATTAATATGGTTATTGAACTTCATCAACAAGATGATTTTATAAAAACAATCATTAAATTAATTAAACACTTTGCCGTTGATAAACTACATATTTTAGGTGATCTTTATGATCGTGGGAAAAATCCTCATAAAATCATTAATGATTTAATAGAGTATAAAAGAGTAGATATTCAATGGGGTAATCATGATATCTTATGGATGGGGGCATATCTTGGTCAAGAGGCTTGTATTGTAACTGTGGTCAAGAATTGTGTTCATTATCAGAATTTAGCTTTGTTAGAGAGATACTATGGGATTCCCTTAAGAAATTTAATGTTGGAAGCAACGAAGTGTTATCCTCAAAAAGAAACGAATGAAGCCATGGAGCTATATTGTTTAGAATTAATCAAGCAATGTGAATTAAAACTCATTAAGCAATATCCTCATTGGCATATGGAATATCGTATTCAAAACCAAAATCCAGTTCATTTATCACCATCACAAATAGCCATTATTAAAGAATTAAAACATAGTTTTACTCATAGTATGCCTTTAAAAAAGCATATGGACTTTATCTTTCAAAAAGGTTCGCTTTATTTAAAAACAAATCATAATTTATTATTACATGGTTGTATTCCTTTAGATGAAAATGGACAGCTTTATCAGTATCATCACTTTGATCAAATATTAAAAGGTAAAGCTTATTTTGATTATGTTGATCACTATATTAATGAATGTTATCAAAAGAAACAACAACCAGATTATTTTTGGTATTTATGGTGTGGTCAGTATTCTCCATTATGTGGCAGAAAGATTATCCTAGATCAACCAGGAATAGAATTAAAAAATAGTTACTATCACTATATTGAAGATGAAAAAATATGTCTTACATTATTAAGAGAATTTGGATTATACGGGTCAGATTGTCATATTATTAATGGACATACACCAATCAGGGTAAAAGATGGGGAAAGTCCTTTAAAAGGAAATGGAAGATTAATCATGATCGATGGTGGTTTTTGTAAACAAAATCAAAAGAAAACGGGAGTAGCCGGATATACATTAATAAGCAATTCTCATGGAATGCGTTTAAAAACACATCATGTACATATAGGGTCTTATCGTCATGATGTAGAATATGATTCAATGATTATCTATACCGCTAAAAATCAAGAATATATCAAGGATACAAAGCGTGGATTAGAAATCATAGAACAGATGAATGATTTAAAAAAATTACTCGAATTAAAGCGTCAAAATGAAATATAAGATACCTTGCATTTATTATTTTAATATCATATAATTAAATTAACGAAGGGGTGTTGTTTATGTGTTTGGGTATTATATTAATGTTGGTGGGAGTAAGCGTAGTTTATATGGGACTACAATATTTCAAATATGCGATGGAAGATTAATAATCTAACGAAAGTTAGATTATTTTTTTTACTTTAAATGTATGTTATGATTAAGACAAATTGTAGGTGATAAAATGAAAAAAATACAGGAAATTGTTGTTGTCGAAGGAAAAACGGATACAGCTACATTAAAACAACTTTTTGATGTAGATACTATTGAAACCCATGGTTTAGCTTTAAGTGATCAAACTTTAGAACTCATTAAAGAGGCAGGAAAAAGCAGGGGTGTGATTGTTTTAACTGATCCTGATTTTCCAGGTATGAAAATAAGAAACCAAGTAAGTGAAGTTGTACCTGATTGTAAACATGCATTTGTCGAAAAAAAGGATGCCCGTGGCAAAAAGAAATTAGGTATTGCAGAAGCAAGAAAAGAAGCGATTGTCGAAGCATTAGAAAATGTGGTCACTTTTCACCAACAACAAGAATCTATTACTTGGAAAGAATTCTTATCTTTAGATATTATTGGTGACAGTCAAAGAAGAAAACAAGTTTATCAATTATTTCATTTAGGATATGGAAATGCTAAAACATTATTTAAAAGATTAAACATGGTCGGTATTACAAAACAAGATATACAACATGCATTAAAAAAGGAGACACAATGAAACCCATAGCAAGTATTTCAACAACTCAATATATATTAGACCACTATCATTTACAGGCTTTAAAAAAATATGGACAGAACTTTTTAATTGATGTCAATGTCGTTGAAAAAATTGTAGCCTGTGGAAATGTTGACCAAAATACTGCCGTGATTGAAGTAGGTCCCGGAATTGGGGCTTTAACTCAAATTTTATCTCAATATGCTGGTCATGTTTATAGTTATGAAATTGATGAAAGATTTAAACCGGTCTATCATGACTTTATTGATCAAGAAAAAGTGGATATTATTTTTGAAGACTTTTTAAGTAGTTCATTAGACAAAATTGAAAAGATAAAAGAGAAATATTCAAGAGTCATCTTAGTAGCTAATTTACCCTATTACATTACAACTCAAATTATTGAAAAAATTGTTTATAGCCAAGTAGCTATTGATGAGATGATTGTGATGGTACAAAAAGAAGTCGCTAAAAAGTATTGTGGTGATTATAAAAGCCCCCTTACCATGATGATTCATTATCGTGGTATGATAGAATACATGTTTACTGTATCAAAAAATGTTTTTATACCTCGACCTCATGTAGATAGTGCCATTATGAAAATATCACTTAATTGTCATTATCATCCTCAATTAAAAGAAGTATTAGATATCAGTTTTAAACAAAGAAGAAAAACAATCTATAACAATCTAAAACAGCAATATTCACAAGCTCAAGAAATATTAGAAGCGTGTGGAATTAATGAAAAAACAAGAAGTGAACAATTAGAGATAGAAGATTTTATAAAAATCACAGATTATATAAAAGAACATAAAATATAATGGTGATGATATGAAAATTGGTGATCATGTTTGCCGTAAAAAATATGGCAAAGACATCTGTTTTGAAATAGTAGATATTAAAGATGATATTTATTATTTAAGAGGTATTGAATATCGGTTAGTTGCTGACAGTGATGAAAGTGATTTGGAAATAAAAGAGAGTAACGAACTTCATGAAGATATTCAATTAGATAATCCTCGTTGTTTAAAAGGATCAGTATTACACATTGATGGCGATCCTTACTATTTAAAAATGTGTTTAAATAAATATCATGAGTATGGAATACGCGTGATAGGTTATTATTATAAGGAAGAGGAAATAAAAGATCAAATCATTCCTTTATTAGAAAAACATAAACCAGATTTATTAGTGATTACAGGTCATGATGCTTTGAAAAAAGATAGTAATCAAAAAGAAAGTCATAATTATCTTCATAGTCAAGATTATGTTCAAGCCATCATGAAAGCAAGAGAATATGAAGATGATAAAGATGCTTTAATTATTTTCGCTGGAGCATGTCAATCGTATTATGAACTATTATTAGCGGCTGGAGCGAACTTTGCTTCTTCACCCGCTAGAAAAAATATTCATGCATTAGATCCGGTGGTAGTCATTTGCCAAATTGCAAATGCAAGTGTAAAGGAATATGTAGATTTAGAAAAAATTATAGATAAAACCTCGCATAAACAACTTGGTATAGGTGGTATTGATACTAGAGGCGTGGCGAGAAATTTATATCCGAGGTAACAGTTATGAAAGTAAAAGCATATGCAAAAGTGAATCTAGCTTTAGATGTTGTACGAAAAAGAGAAGATGGTTATCATGATTTAGAAATGATTATGGCACCGATTACTTTACATGATTTAATTTATGTAGATGTCATTAAAGAAGGAATAGAAATTAAATCTAATAGTAAAGTCATGCCCACAGATCAAAGAAACATTATGTATAAAGTCGCTAAACTCATGCAAGAAAGATATCATTTAAAAAAAGGAATTAAAATTTTTGTTTACAAACATATTCCTACTCAAGCAGGCTTAGCGGGGGGGAGTGCTGATGGAGCAGCCATTATTAAAGCTATGAATCATTTGTTTAAATTAAATTTATCAATGGAAGAAATGGCTGCTCTAGGTAAAGAAGTAGGGGCTGATATTCCTTTTTGTATTTATGAACAAACAGCTTTTGTAGAAGGAGTAGGTGAAAAATTACAATTTATTCAAACTCCATTTAATGCACATTTATTATTAGTTAAACCAAAAAAAGGTGTTTCTACTAAAAAAGCATTTAATCAATTAGATTTAACTCAAGTTGTTCATCAAGATTGTCGTACAATGAAACAAGCTATTGAAAATAAAGATTATCAAGGAGTAATTGATAACTTACAAAATACCCTAGAAGGACCATCAATTAAAATGATTCCTGATATTGAAAAAATAAAAGCAGAAATGATTGAATTAGGTTTTGATGGGTCTTTAATGTCTGGTAGTGGTTCTTGTGTATTTGGACTTACTCAAGATGAAAAAGTATTAGAAGCAGGTTATGAATACTTTAAAGGAAAATACTATTTTGTTAGAAAGACAGATATTCTAAATAAATGACAAAAAGTGAGGCTTTTTGTCATGTTTTATCTTTAATTTATGTAAATATTTTGTTAGAATGTTGACCGTAGAGAGGTGACGCAATGAAAACATATGCAGTCGTTATGGCAGCCGGAAAAGGAACAAGAATGAAATCCGACAAGCCTAAAGTTGTTCATGAAGTTTTATATAAACCCATGATTTGTCATATTGTTGATGAATTAAAAGGTTTAGGCGTAGATGGTATCTACGTTATTGTAGGACATAAAGCGCAAGAAGTTGAAAAATTAGTTGATGGCGTTGAGTTTGTTTTACAAAAAGAACAGTTAGGAACTGGTCATGCTTTAATGCAAGCAAGGAGTGTTTTAGGTGATAAAGAGGGTACAACTATTGTTTTAAATGGAGATGCACCACTTATTACTAAAGAAACATTAAAGGGGTTAATTCAATATCACAATGATCATCATTTACAAGGTACAGTAATGACATGTGATTGTGATCTTGATAAGAAATTTGGTCGTATTATTAAAGAAAACGATCAAGTAACAGGAATTGTTGAATACAAAGATTGTTCACCAGAACAAATTCAAATTAAAGAAATGAATGTTGGTGAATATTGTTTTGACAACCAAGCATTATTCAAAGCATTAGAAAAAGTAACCAATGATAATGCCCAAAATGAATATTATATTACAGATGTATTAAAAATTATGAATGATGATCATTTAAATGTAGGTGGTTATAAAATTGCTGATTTAGCTGAAGTAGGTGGTATTAATGATCGTGTAGAACTTGCTGAAGCAACAAAACAATTACAACTTAAAGTGAATAAAAAACATTTACTAAATGGTGTTAACATCATTGATATTAATAATACTTATATTGGTGTTGATGTTGAAATCGGACCTGATACAACAATCGAACCAGGATGTATCATTAAAGGAAAAACAACAATTGGTAGTCATTGTCATATTGGACCATATTGTGAATTTGATAACGTAGAAATCAAAGATCATGTAGAAATTAAATTCTCAGTTATCGCTGATTCAATTATTGAAAATGGTGTTGATATTGGACCATATGCAAGACTTAGAAATCATTGTCATATCTTAGAAAATGTTCATATGGGTAACTTTGTAGAAATGAAAAAAGCCACTTTTGGTAAAGGAAGTAAAGCAGCTCATTTAAGTTACATTGGCGATGCTACTGTAGGTAGTGATGTTAATATTGGATGTGGAACAATTACAAGTAACTATGATGGAAAAAATAAATTCCAAACAGTGATTGAAGACAATGTCTTTGTCGGATGTAATTCCAATTTAGTTGCACCAGTTACTGTTGGTAAAAATGCTTTTATTGCTGCAGGATCAACAATTACTGATGAAGTTCATGAAGATGCTTTTGCTATTGCAAGAAGTAGACAAGTGAATAAAGAAGGATATAGTAAAGTATTAGAAGAAAAAAGAAATCAAATAAATAAAAAATAAAATAGAGGTAGAAAAGGAAATGAAAAACAAAATTACAGTATTTGCATTATCATCAAGTGTCAAATTAGCTAAAGACATTTGTGACAATTTAGGATGTCAATTAGGTAAATCTAAAGTTCATCATTTTGCTGATGGAGAAATCTTAGTTGAAATTGATGAATCAGTTCGTGGTAAAGATGTATTTATCGTTCAATCAACATCAAACCCAGTAACTGAAAACTTAATGGAAATTTTAGTTTTAGCTGATGCTTTAAAAAGAGCATCTGCTAAAGAAATTACAGCAATCATCCCATATTTTGGATATGCTAGACAAGATCGTAAAGCTAAACCAAGACAACCAATTACTTCAAAATTAGTTGCTGATTTACTTACAACTGCTGGAGTTAACAGAGTTGTTACTGTTGATTTACATGCAGCTCAAATTCAAGGTTTCTTCAATATTCCAGTTGATGAAATGCAAGCATTACCATTAATTAGTAATTATTTTAAAAATAAAGGTGTTGAAGATATTTGTGTTGTATCTCCAGACCATGGTGGAGCTACACGTGCTCGTAAATTAGCCGTTGCCTTAGATGCGCCAGTTGCTATTATTGATAAAAGAAGACCTAAACCTAATGTTGCTGAAATCATGGGAGTATTAGGTGATGTTAAAGGTAAAAACTGTATTATGATTGATGATATGATTGATACTGGTGGTACAATTGTTGCTGGTATTGATATGTTATTAGAAAAAGGAGCAAAAGATGTATTCGTAGCATGTACTCACCCAGTATTCTCTGGACCTGCTGTAGAAAGATTAAAAACATCTGCTGCTAAAGAAGTTGTTGTTACAGATACAATTATTCTACCAGAAGAAAAAACATTCGATAAATTACATGTTGTATCAGTAGCTGCATTACTTGCTAAAACAATTGAAAGTATTGAAAATAACTTACCAGTAAGTGATGTATTTAAAGAATTTGATTTCGAAAAATAATAGATATGAAAAGTCCAGAATTTCTGGACTTTTCTTTTTTTAAAATATGTTTCATTCACGAAACATATTTTTTTATTACAGATTATTAATATATGAGTGATTTTGTTACATATGTGAAACAAAATCACTCATTGAAATATCTATTGAGGATGATAAACTGTCTATAGTTAGTTTGTGCTAACTGCAGGGAGGAAGAAAATGAAAAAATTATCAAGTCTTATTTTATCATTCATGTTGATGTTTGGTATACAATTAACAAGTTTGAATACTGTTTGTGCAGCAGTAGATTTAACTAAAGAGGGAACTTATACAGTAGATGTGGATTTATGGAATGAAACCAAAGATCAAGCATCTATGGCTGCAGGAGCTTTAGAAAAACAAGCTAAGATAGTAGTAAAAGATGGAAAAACTACAATGTACTTAACTGGTAAAGAAATGAAGATGGGGACAATTACTGCTTGGTTACAAGAATTATACATAGGATCAATGCAATCTAATTATCATGACCATAGTGCAACCGTGGAAAGTCGTGACGAACAGGGAAATCCAACATTATGGTCATTTGAATTACCACATCAAGAAGAATATATTTCAGTAGTGATGAATCCACATGTAGCAATGATGGGAAATATGGATTTAGGTGCTCGAATTAAAGTTAATTATAATACTTTAAATTATGTTGAATCGGTGAATCCTGAAGAACCAGAACAACCTCATCAACCAACAACAGAACCTAAAAATGAGCAAACAAATAAAACTGAAGAAAATCCAGTAACACCTACAACAGCAGGTCAACAAGCATCCACTATTAATCAAAAATCAAAAGCAGTACAAACTGGGGATCAACAATCAATTGGATTATTTATCAGTTTAATGCTAGTATCACTAGTTTTTGCAGGATACACAATAAAAAAAGAATTATGTAAATAGGATAATGGGGCATAATAAAATGCCTCATTGTTTATTTGAATGGAGGAAAAATGAAAATAAAAGTCGCATCTTTATTATTTATATTCATGTTACTTATGCCAACACCAGTCTATGGATTCAATGATGGTGCGTATTTAGTAACACGTACAACCAGTTATGTTAATCCACTTACAGATCAAACAGAAGATGGAGGAACAAATATTACGTTAGGTGATAGTATGGTCTCAAATATTGTTGAAAATCAACTTTTAATTGAACAAACAGGAGGAAAATACTATATCACCATTGGACTAGGATTAGCGTCAAATGTAAAAAATGTTCGTTTTAAAATCATGAATAGTCAAGGAACATTTTCTTCTGTGGGGAGTAGTCAAACTGGAAGTTCTAGTGCTAACGGAGATACTGTCAATCATTATCGTATTCAAGTAAGCTCTTTAGATGTATATATTAGTCCTATTATTTATGTTTCACCAATGGCAAGAGATGTTCAATTTTTTATTAAGCCGCATATTGAATCGGCAACACCGGGAACAGGAATTTATAAAAGTCAAATGATACCATCAAATCAAAATACAAGCTCAACTGAGACAACACAACAAAAGATAAACAATGAAACAAGTACGAAAAATACAAATTCTGTTAATAAAAATACAGATACAGTTCAAGAACAACAAACAGAAAATCAAGTTGAACATGTAACAGTTGGGACTATCTCTAAAGAATCCTTATTAGAAGGACAAGGTTTAAAAAGTTATTTATTTGATCAAAATGGTAAATAAATACCAAGCTAAAGTTAACACAAAAGAACTTGAAAAAATCCAAGCAAGAATCTAAACAAAAATCATTTCATTATGAATGGCTGATAGGAGTTGTACTTGTTATTATGGGAGGAATTATTTATGTTAAAAAAATTAAAAAATAGTTTACTCATATTATGTTTAATGATTGTAACAACAGGTTGTGTCAACCAAAATCAAGAAACTCAAAGTCAACAAGTAAAACTTGTTTCAACATCAGTAGCTATCAGTGAAATATTAGCATCTTTGAATGTTTCTAAAGACCAAGTTGTAGGTATCCCTGAAACACAGTCATATAGCATACCTAAACAATATCAAAAGGCTACAAAAATAGGAACAGCAATGTCACCGGATATGGAAAAGTTGTCTCAATTAAAGCCGGATTTAATATTAAGTCCACAATCATTAGAAGGGGATTTAGCAAAGAAATATAAAAAATTAAAGTTAAATTCAAGTTTTGTTAATTTAAATAGTCTATCAGGAATGTATAAAAGTATTCAAGAATTAGGAAAACTATTGAATCATGAAAAGCAAGCCAATCAATTAATTAATTAATGAATATGTTGATTATATGACAGCTTTTAGAGAAAAACATCAAGACCAACAAAGCCCTCGAGTTCTTATTTTAATGGGGTTACCAGGAGGAAGTTATGTCGTTGCTACTGAATCAAGTTATGTAGGAGATCTTGTTAGACTAGCAGGGGGAACGAATATATATGGTAGTGGTGATGGTCAAGACTTTATTAACGTCAGTGTTGAAGACATGTTAAAACAAAATCCAGATATTATATTAAGAACCTCACATGCTATGCCACAGCAGGTTCAAGAATACTTTAAACAAGAATTCCAAAATAATGGAGCATGGTTACAATTTGAAGCAGTTAAAAATCAAAAAGTTTATGATTTAAATCATCAATATTTTGGAATGAGTGCCAATTTTAATTACCAAAAAGGATTAGAATCATTAGAGGATATACTATATGAAGCAAATTAAAAGACATCCTTATTTATTAATGACAACACTATTAATAGTATTGATTGTATGTTTTTTTATCGCTATTAATTTGGGTTCAATTAAAGTTTCATTTGTTCAGTTGCTTAAAGGATTATTTATCGAATACGATCAACAAGTTGTCAGTGTGTATCAAATTAGATTTCCTAGAATCATTGTGACTATATTATCAGGATGTGCCTTAGCATTATCGGGTTTATTATTTCAAGTTGTTTTAAAAAATCCACTCGCTGATCCGGGATTAATAGGTATGAGTAGTGGTGCTTATTTAACTCATTTATTAGTAGGAATAATCTTACCTGAATTATATACAATCAAACCTTTACTAGCAGGACTTGGAGGATTATTAGCGTTTATTTTGATTTATGGATTATCGTGGCGAGACGGATTGAATACAACAAGAGTCATTTTAGTTGGGGTGGCTATTCATTACTTTTTTTACGCAATAATTCAAGTGATTGAAAGTATGACATCTTCATCAAGTTCTGTATCTACCGTTACCCTTTATTCTTGGCATGATGTTTGGCTACTGTTCATTTATTTATTACCTTTAATGATTATGATGATGTTTCTAGCCAAGGCTTGTGATTTGATGAACTTTTCAAATCGAACATTACTATCATTAGGTGTTCCTGTTAATACATATCGTTTGGTTTTATCGTTAATAGCAGTCATGATGTGTAGTATATCGGTTGCTGTTGTAGGAATTTTAGGATTTATTGCTTTATTGGTACCACATCTAGCAAGATTACTTGTTGGAAATCAACATCGTTATCTTATTCCAACATGTGGCATGTTAGGTGCAATTGTCCTATTGTTAGCTGATACAATAGGAAGAGTCATTATCGCTCCTTATGAAATTGCCCCATCATTTATTATGGCTATTATTGGTGCCCCATTATTTATTATCTTGTTAAAAAGGAGTCATGAATTACATGGAGATTAAAAAAGTATCATTTAGCTATAATCAAGAACCTTATGTACAAGATTTATCATTATCAATATCTAAAGGGAAACTAACGACCATTATTGGAGCAAATGGCAGTGGAAAATCTACACTCCTTATGTTGTTAGGGCATATTTATAAAGTACAAAAAGGACAAATCGTTTTAGATAATAAGAATATTGATGATTATAAGTTAAAAGAATTTGCTAGAAACGTGGCTATAGTTCACCAAAAAAACGAATTATCAAGTGATCTTGGTGTACGAACCATAGTGGGTCATGGTCGTTTACCTTATTTAAATTATTATCAAAATTTAGGATCTAAAGATAATGAAATCATTGATTGGGCTATAGAAATTACAGGCTTAAAATCAATAGAAAATGAATTATTAAGAAATTTATCTGGGGGTCAGCAACAAAAAGTATGGTTAGCCATGACATTAGCTCAAAAAACACCTTATTTATTACTGGATGAACCGACAACCTATCTAGATATTAAAGCACAAATAGAAATTTTAAATTTGATTAAGACAATAAATAAAGAATATCATATTACGGTTATTATGGTTCATCATGATATTAATCAAGCTATTTATTATAGCGATGAAATCATTGCTATGAAAAAAGGAAAGATTTTATATCAAGGGAAACCACAAGAAGTGATTTATCAACAGTCATTGAAAGAAATATATGATTATGATTTAAAAATTATTAAAGATGATACCCATATGTTTATATTAAATTATGAAGACAGCATGAGATAACAATGCTGTCTTTTGACATAATAAGACATATTAAGCATAAAATGATAAAGAATACGATAATCTATGTTTAAATTTCTCTTTTGTCTAAAAATAAAAAATAATTATAAAACAAAAATAAAAAACATGTCGATTTAATCAACTTAAATTTATTGTGGATGATTGTGTGAACTTTAGAAATTTGACAAAACCATCTAGATTTGTTAGGATGTCAACCGAGGTGATTCTATGTACTTTGATACACATTGTCATTTAAACAGTGACGAATTATATGTTGATCACGATATGTTTATCAAAAATGCTTTAGCTAATGATGTTAGATATATGATGGTTGTTGGCTATGATTTAACATCATCGAAAAGAGCCGTTGAACTCGCACATGAATATGATTTTATTTATGCTGCTGTAGGAATCGGTCCTAATGATTGCAAAGACACAACAGATCAAGATTTAAACATAATCGATAAGTATTTAGAAGATCCACGTGTTTTAGCATTAGGAGAAATTGGTCTTGATTATTATTGGGATGATGTTACTCCTGAAAAGCAAAAAGAAATCTTTGATAAGCAAATGATATTAGCAAAGAGACATCAAAAACCAGTGTTAATTCATTGCCGCGATGCTTATGAAGATACTTATGATATGTTAAAACACCATGGACATCCAGGAGTCATGCATTGTTATAGTGGATCGGTAGAAATGGCTAAAAGATTTATTAACTTAGGGTTCTATATTTCTTTAGCTGGACCAGTTACATTTAAAAATGCCAGAGTTCCTAAAGATGTGGCAGCAAATATTGGTTTAGAACATTTATTAATTGAAACCGACTGTCCTTATTTAACACCTCACCCATATCGAGGAAAGTTAAATGAGCCTGCAAATGTTGTGTATATTGCCCAGGAAATAGCTAAGCTAAAGAACATGGAGATAGAAAACGTTGCAAGTGCGACAACGTTTAATGCTAAAAAAGTTTTTGGCATTAAATAGGAGGAAAATTAATGAACAAAATTAAACAAGCAGTTATTAAAGCGGACCCCCGTTTGAAGGGGTTATTAGTGGTGATGATTGCTTATATTGGGATTATGACAACGATGTTAGTATCGGGGGCTACATCCCAAATTGATCACTATCAAGAAACAGTAGCAATCGAAGTACAGGATGGTAGTGATGAACAAAAAGATTATTTAGTAAGACAAAATACTGTAAGAAAAGTTTTAAATGAATTAAATATTCATTTAAATCAAAATGATACAGTCAATAAAGATTTTAATTATATTGTACAAAATAAAGATTATTTAAAAATTAATCGTGTTTCAAAAGAAAATATTGATGAAGTTGTCACAACGCCATCTTCAACGATTAATACAACAGGATTACATCTTTTTACAACAGAAGTCAGACAACAAGGAAGCAATGGACAAGTTAAAAATACTTATCAAGTTACTTATCAAAATGGGCAAATCGTAAGTAAACAACTTGTCTCATCAACAGTAGTATCACCAGTAAGTGATACCATTATAGAAACAGGAGTTGTTCAACCGGGAGCATATTTTACTGGTAAATTAACAACTTATGGAGGAGATTGTGCCGGAGGTAGTGGTATCGGTGCATCGGGTGTTTCTTTAAGTCCAACAACAGGAGTACAAGGATCAAATACAGCTAAATTACGTTTTAATGGGCAAAGTTATTATTGTTTAGCTGCAGATCCATCAATACCATTTGGAACAATTATTGAAATTAGAAATCATAATTTAAGTATTGAACCAGTGGCTTATGGAATTGTTGTAGATCGCGGTGGAGCTATTAAGAAAAATCATATTGATATTTTTAATGGAACAGAAGCAGGAAAGTATTTTAAAGGTGGTTCTTCTAACCAAACAGAATTTAAAATTATTTCTGTAGGTAGTGGGAAAAACTTTTGGAAATAGTCGTCATGGATATGATGACTATTTTCTTTTGTAAAAGAGAATAGGTTGTAGTACAATAGTAAAGACTGAAAGGGGCGTTTATGATGTATGATGTAATAGTTGTTGGTGCCGGACATGCAGGGATTGAAGCATGCTTAGCGCCAGCTCGTATGAATAAAAAAACCTTATTAATCACATCTAATTTTTCTAATGCTGGTTCAATGCCTTGTAATACATCAATAGGTGGTCCAGCAAAAGGAATCATAGTGCGTGAAATTGATGCATTAGGAGGACAAATGGGGTTAACAGCTGACCATACATATCTTCAAATGAAGATGTTAAATACAGCTAAAGGACCAGGTGTTCAATCGTTAAGAGCACAAGCTGATAAAAAAGCATATCCTCGCTATATGCAAAAAGTATTAAAAGAACAAGAAAATTTAGATATTGTAGAAGCAATGGTTGAAGATTTAATCATTGAAGATCAAACTGTAAAGGGTGTTATTTTAGAAGATGGGACTCGTTATGATGGAAAAACAGTTGTTTTAACTACAGGAACATATTTGAAAGCTGAAATTTTGGTAGGACATGAAAAACACGCTAGTGGACCAGATCAACAAAAAGAATCAAAGTTTTTATCTGATAAACTCAAAGATGCTGGGTTACATATACAAAGATTAAAAACCGGAACACCACCAAGAGTTGAAATTAATAGTATTGACTATTCAAAAACATCATTACAACCAGGTACAGATGATGAATTAGCGTTTAGTTTCCAAACAAATCATTATGTTCCTATTGAAGAACAAACACCATGTTATTTAACTTATACTAATGAAAGAACACATAAAATTATTCATGATAATCTAGAAAAATGTGCTATGTATAGTGGTTTAGTTAAAGGAATTGGTCCACGTTATTGCCCTTCTATTGAAGATAAAGTTGTTAAATTTTCTGATAAACCACAACATCAAATCTTCTTAGAACCAGAATCAAAAGAAATGAATACTATCTATGTACAAGGATTTTCAACATCAATGCCTCATGATATCCAAGAACAAATGATTCGTACTTTACCAGGATTAGAAAACTGTAAAATTTTAAAATACGCTTATGCTATTGAATATGACGCTATTGATCCTTTACAATTATGGTCATCATTAGAAACAAAAGTATTACATAATTTATTTACAGCTGGACAAATTAATGGAACAAGTGGTTATGAAGAAGCAGCGGGACAAGGATTAATTGCTGGTATAAATGCTGCATTAAAGGTAGAAGGAAAAGAACCACTTGTATTAAAAAGAGATGAAGCGTATATAGGAGTTATGATTGATGATTTAGTTACTAAAGGAACAAAAGAACCTTATCGTATGTTGACAAGTCGAGCTGAATATCGTTTATTATTGCGTCATGATAACGCTGACGAAAGACTTATGAAACATGGACATGATGTAGGTTTAGTTAAAGATAAAGTGTACAATCAATATCTTGATAAGATGCAAGGCATCTATCAAGAAATAGAAAGATTGAAAACAATTCGTTTTACACCTAAAGATGAAATTAATACGATGTTAGTAGAAAATCATTCATCTCATTTAAAGGAAGGCATTAGTGCAAAAGAATTAATTCAAAGACCAGAAATCACTTATCAAATGATTAAACCATATATTGAATCTGCTCATCTTTCTAAAGAACAAGAAAAAAGAGTAACTATTTTAATTAAATATGCTGGTTATATTGAAAAAGCAAAAAGACAAGCAGCAAAACAAATTAAAATGGAAGAAAAGAAAATACCAAGTGATATAGATTATGATTTAGTTAAGAATTTAGCTTTGGAAGCTAAACAAAAACTATCTAAAGTAAGACCACTAACAATAGGTCAAGCTTCAAGAATATCAGGTATTAATCCAGCAGATATTTCTGTTTTATTAATTTATTTAAAACAAAACTATAGTGAGGATTCATATGACAAATAATGAATTTAAAGAAGCATTAAAAGAAAAGAATATTCATTTAACTGATGAACAAATGAAACAATTCGATATTTATTATCATACATTAGTAGAATGGAATGAAAAAATGAATTTAACAGCAATTACAGATCAAGAAGGTGTTTATTTAAAACACTTCTATGATTCTATTAGTATTGCTTTTAACTTTCCTTTTTCTAATCAAAGTATTGTTGATATTGGAGCTGGTGCTGGCTTTCCTTCTATTCCTTTAAAAATTGTTTACCCAGATTTAAAAATAACCATTGTAGATTCATTAAATAAACGAATCACTTTCTTAAATCATTTGTTTAAAGAATTAAATTTAAAAGATTGTCAAGCCATTGCAATGCGTGGAGAAGATTATGCTTTAAAGCATCGTGAACAAGCTGATGTAGTCATGGCAAGAGCAGTAGCTAGACTTAATATACTTGATGAAATCTGTTTACCATTAGTTAAAAAAGACGGTTATTTCCTTTCATTAAAAGGAAGACAAGGTCATGAAGAATTAGATGAAGCAAGAAAAGGAATTCAAATACTAGGCGGACAAGTCGAAAGTATTCATGATTTTACGCTTAGTGATGACGATGATCATCGAAGTCATATTATTATTAAGAAAGTAAAATTAACACCGGCTAAATATCCAAGACAGTTTGCTAAAATTAAGAAGAAACCATTATAAAAGGAGTTTATATGTTAGAAAAAGTATATAAATTAATTGACATAAAAAAGATTTACGCTAATGAAAATCAACCAAGAAAAGTCTTTAATGATGAAAAGATAGAAGAATTATCGACATCAATTAAAGAAAATGGTTTAATTCAACCTATTGTTGTAAGAAAAACAAAAGAAGGATATCAAATTATTGCCGGTGAAAGAAGATTTCGTGCATGTAAACTTGCCGATATGACTAAAGTACCTTGTATTATTAAAGAATATGATGATAAGCAAGTAGAAACACTTGCGGTTATAGAAAATATTCAAAGAGAAGACTTATCTCCTTTAGAAGAAGCTAAAGCTTATAAATCATTACTTGATACTTATCAATATAGTCAACAAGAATTAGCTAAAGTAGTAGGGAAAAAACAATCTACAATTGCAAATAAATTAAGATTATTAAAACTATCAAATGGTGTAAAAGATGCATTAGATAATCGTACTATTACTGAACGACATGCTCGTGCTATGGTTGGTTTAGATCAAGAAAAACAAGAAACTGTTTTAAAAGAAGTTATTCAAAAACATCTTAATGTTGCTCAAACAGAAAAGCTTATTGATAAAAAACCTAAACCTAAAAAGGTAAGACCAAAAAAAGCAGTATCACAAAATGTTAAAATTGCTTTAAATACGATTAAACAGGCGACATCAATGATTGAAAAATCAGGAGTTACGTTAGTACAAGAAGTAGAAGATGAAGAAGATCAATATATTATTACGATTAAAATAAATAAATAAATCCTTTAGGACCCTAATTGACATTTCAAAGAGAGTGAATATAATAGAATACGTGACCGGAGGGTATAGAGATATGCTGGATAAGGTTATGGGAAACCATAATTTTATCCAGTTTTTTTTAGGAGGAAGAACATGAAAAATGATTTATTAAAAGGACATGTAGGAAAAACTCTTTTAGCGTTTGCTTTTCCTTTTATGCTATCAAATCTATTACAAGTCTTATATGGTTCGGCTGATATGTTTGTTGTAGGAAAATATGCTAATACTTCTGCCGTATCAGGCGTATCGACTGGTAGCCAAGTTATGACTTTAACTACCTACTTTGTTTTAGGATTAACAACAGGAATTACGGTTTTATTAGGACAATATTTTGGAGCTAAAAAAGAAAGAGAATTATCAAAAACCATTGGAGCCGGTATTGTTTTATTTGGATGTATTGGCATTGTTCTTACAATAATGATGTTATTATTTAATCACCAAATTGTATCTTTAATGAATACGCCTCATGAAGCAATAGCAGCAACAAGATCATATATTTATATTTGTTCGATGGGCATTATCTTTATTATTGGTTATAACGTAGTCAGTAGTATTTTAAGGGGGTTAGGTGACAGTACGACACCTCTTGTATTTGTGTTTATTGCTTGTGTAATTAATATTATTGTTGATTTTGTTTTAGTTGGATATGTACATTTAGGTGCTGCGGGTGCTGCTATAGCTACTGTATCTGCTCAAGGGATTGCCTTTTTATTTTCATTAATCTATTTATATAAAAAAGGTTTAGGTTTCCCATTTTATATAAAAGATATATGCTTTTCTCAGCATATTATGAAAGTATTAAAAATAGGTTTTCCTTTAGGATTACAAAATGCCCTTATTAATATTTCTTTTTTAATTATAACGATTATTATTAATAAAATGGGTCTTGTTGCCAGTGCTGCAGTAGGGGTCAATGAAAAATTAATTGAGTTCTTTATGCTTCCTCAATCAGCTATGCAAAATGCTATTGCGACGATGGTAGCTCAAAATAGAGGAGCTAAACAAAATGCCAGAGCTTATGAATCATTAAAATGGGGCATGTTCATGTGCTTTAGTTGTGCTATTGTCATTGTTGGATTAGCTCAATATATGCCTACTTTCTTTACAAGTATTTTTTCGCATGATCCAGATGTGATTTATCAATCTTCATTATACTTACAAACTTATTCCATTGATTGTATTCTTACAAGTCTTGTATTTTGTTTTAATGGGTATTTTAATGGATGCCAAAAGACCGTATTTACTATGGTCCATAGTTTAATTTCTACATTTATTGCCCGTATTCCGATTACCTTTTTGATGTCTACTTTAACAGGAGTAACATTGTGGCATATGGGTATTGCTTCTCCGGTATCAACGTTTTTATCCCTTATTATGTGTATCCTTTATTTAAGGAAAACAAAGCAAGAATTGCAATAAATAATGTAAGTGCTTTATCTTGATAAGGGTCATTGATTAATTAAAGACAAGTGGTATAATGGGAAAAAATGAGGGGACATTATGAAGTATATTAATCAAATTTTAGTTATTTTAGGAATCTCTTTTATAGGAGAATTATTAAGTCAATTTTTACCATTACCAGTACCAGCAAGTGTTTATGGGTTATTTATTATGTTAATATGTTTATTTACACATATTATTAAATTAGATCAAGTTGAAGATGTAGGTAATTGGCTCATACTGATTATGCCAGTGTTATTTGTACCATCAGCAGTAAGTTTAATGAATGTTAAAGACGCTATTATGAATGATTTATTTGTTATCGCTTTAGTTACTTTTGTCAGTACAATTGTAGTCATGGTTGTTACGGGGAAAGTAGCCCAAATCATTATAGAAAGGAAGGAGAAGAAGTAATGAATGATGTATTTGTTGAAACTCTTTATTTTGGATTGGTTTTATCTTTATTATCCTATTGGGTAGCAGTCCAAATTAGAAAATTACTTCCTTATCCTATATTTAATCCTTTATTAATAAGTGCTATTATCTCTATTGCTGTTCTTGTATGTTTTGATATTGATTTTAAAACATATAATCAAGGAGCTCAGTTTATTACGGTTTTACTGACACCAGCTACCGTATGTTTAGCGATACCATTATATAAACAAGCAAGATTATTACAAAAACATTTTGATGCTATTTGTATTAGTTTATTAAGTGGTGTGATTGCCGGAATTGTAGCTATATTTGTCATGTGTTTAGTGATGAAGGTGGATCCTGTTATTTATCATTCTTTATTACCTAAATCTATTACAACAGCTATTGCTATAGGGGTATCTAATAAAATAGGTGGTAATTCTACAATAACTGTAGGAGTTGTGATTGTAACCGGTATTTTAGGAGCGGTGATTGCTAAATCTATTTGTAAGTTATTTAAAATTAATCATCCTATTGCCGTAGGATTAGCTCTTGGTAATAGTGCTCATGCCATTGGAACAAGTAAAGCTTTAGAATTTGGTGAAATAGAAGGAGCGATGAGTTCTTTATCTATCGTTATTGCTGGATTATTAACTGTTATTATTGCTCCAATTGTAGCTGTGCTTCTTTAATTTGCAATTCAATATAAAATTATGTAAAATGTAAAAGATGTCGAATATGACACCTTTTTTTTGTGCAGAGAGGATGGAAAGAATGAATGAATTAAGAATATGGGTAACAGGTGCCCATGGTAAATTAGGACAAAACTTAGTGAGTTATTTAAGTGAAAATGAATATATGGTTTTACCAACTGATCAAGAAGTAGATGTATGTCGTTTAGAAGAAGTCATGCATTATGGAGAAAGTCAAAGACCAGATGTCATTATTAATTGTGCTGCCATCACAGGTATATCTAAGTGTGAAAGACATGAATTGGATGCTTATAAAGTAAATACCTTAGGAGCACGTAATATGGCTTTAGTAGCTCAAAGAATTCATGCAAAACTTATTCAAATATCAACAGATGATGTATTTCAAGGTGAAAATGATCAAAAACTTAATGAATTTGAAAAACCACAACCAACAACAGTATATGGTAAATCAAAATTAGCGGGAGAAGAATTCATTAAAGAATTATATCCAAAACATATTATTATTCGTAGTTCTTGGTTATATGGTAACCAACCAGGAAACTTCTTATATGATTTATTTAAACAAGTAGTAAATAATCAACAAGTAGAAGTATCTAAGGAACAATTCAGTTCACCAACCAGTGTTTTATCATTATGTAAAGTCATTGAAGTATTAATGAATGGAAATGAATATGGTTTATTTCATGCTTCATGTGAAGGACAATGCAGTCGTTATGAATTTGCAAGACGCGCATTAGAAATTGCAGGATATAGTCCAGATCATGTTATTTCTGGGCATAATGAATATGGACAAACAGGAAATTTTGTTTTAGAAAACTTAATGTTAAAAATGACAGATATTTATACTATGCCATCATGGCAAGATGATTTAAAAAATTTTATTGAACAAATTAAGGGGGATTTAAATGAAAAAGAAGAAGTTTAGTTTAACAACAAGAATCATGTTATCCCTGATATTAGGGGCTATCGTTGGATCAATACTATATTTTTTACCAGCTAGTTCATTTAAAACAGATATTTTAGTAAATGGTATCTTTTATGTTGTAGGGAATGGTTTTATTAGAATGATGCAAATGCTTGTTGTACCATTAGTATTTGTATCTATTGTATGTGGTAGTGCTGCTATTGGTGATACCAAAACATTAGGAAAAGTAGGAGTAAGAAGTTTGATCTTCTATTTATGCACAACAGCGATTGCTGTTGTAGTAGCCATTGGTGTAGCGAATATTATTAATCCAGGAATTGGTGTGAAGATGGCAAATATTGTTAAAACAGCAACATCTGCTACTTCATCAACGAAGTCAGTTTCTTTTGCTGAAACAATTTTAAATATTATTCCTACTAATCCGATTGAATCATTATCTAATGGAACCATGTTACAAATTATTTTCTTTGCTTTATTATTAGGAATTATTCTAGCAAAACTTGGAGATCGTGTTGATAGTGTAAGTCAATTCTTTAATCAATGGAATACAATTATGATGGAAATGACAAACATTATTATGTTAGTTGCGCCAATTGGTGTTTTTGCTCTGATTGCTAAGACATTTGCTACCCTTGGTTTCGATATGTTTTTACCAATGCTTAAATACATGGGATCAGTAGTTGGTGGCTTAGGTATTCATTGTTTTGTTGTCTATATGGCATTATTAAAGATCTTTACTGGTTTGAACCCAGTTCGTTTTATTAAGAAGTTTTTCCCAGTGATGACTTTTGCTTTTTCTACAGCAACATCTAATGCTACAATTCCCTTATCAATTGAAACATTAGAAAAGAAAGTGGGAGTATCGAAAAAGATTTCTTCTTTTACAATTCCTTTAGGAGCAACTATTAATATGGATGGGACAGCTATTATGCAAGGAGTCGCTGTTGTCTTTACTGCTCAATTATTTAATATTAATTTAAGTGTAGCAGATTACCTTACTGTTATTGCAACAGCAACACTGGCTTCAGTAGGGACTGCAGGTGTTCCTTCAGTAGGTTTGATTACTTTATCAATGGTCTTTTCTTCAGTAGGTTTACCAGTAGAAGGTATTGCTTATATTATGGGTATTGATCGTATTTTGGATATGTTAAGAACAGCTGTTAATATTACAGGTGATGCTGTATGTACAACGATTGTCGCTCATCAAAATAAAGCATTAAATAAAGAAGTATTTTATCAAGAATAACTAAAAAGAGTAATGAACATGGGTTTATTACTCTTTTTTTAAATTAAATAATTGGAAATTGTATTATATTGCGACTTGTTATATTTTTATTGTATAATTAAAAAAAAGGCGGGAGAGAACAAGATGGAAGAAAAAGAACTAAGCTACGAAGAAACAATAGAAAGATTAGAAAAGTGTTACAGTGCGTTGTATGAGATTAGAAGTGCTAAAGAAGGAAGTGGTGAATCTCATGAAGATTCACAAGCAGTGGGTGAACCTTATAAAATAAAAGAAAAAATTAAAAAAATAGAAAACTTTCCTTTTGGGTTGATTACTTTTATTTTATTTGCTGCCGGTATTGGTTGTTATGCAGCATTTTATTATCACTCAGGTAATGGAAATCAAGCACTCATAACGCTTGTTATAATGTATTTAGTTATAAGATATTTGGTAAAGGGAATTAAACATTTAATACTTGCCCCTTTAAATAATGAATTAAAAGAAGCAAATAAAAGATCTACACAGGCATATAATAAAAGATATGATAAACAAGCATTGCTTAGTCAAAAATATAAGGATTTATTAAGTTTTATACCTTATGATTATCAAGATGTCCAAACGGTAAAGTGTTTACTTGATTATTTAAAACAAAAGCGAGTAAAAACATTACCAGAAGCTTTAAATTTATACGATGAAATAAAACATCGTGAACGTTTAGAAGCAAATCAAGAAGCAATTTTAAGAAATCAATCATATTTAGAAAGTAGACAAGATGAATTAGAAGAAAGACAAAAATGGTTATATTAAAAGCGGACAATCGTCCGCTTTTAATGTTAAATGCCATTTTTTTATAAGTGCTTCTTTTTCTTTACGAGTGAGTTGTTTAATTTGATACTCTCGTTTCATGGCTTCACTTTTAGAACTAAAGGTTTCATAGTATTCCAATTTAACAGGTCTTCTTGCTTTTGTGTATTTAGCACCTCGCCCCTCATTATGATCTTTAATTCTTTTTTCAAGATGATTTGTCCAACCGGTATAAAGGGTTTGATCATGACATCTTACAATATAAACATAATTATTTTGTTGTTGATCCAAAGCCACCATTTCTTTCATCAGTGACATCATCATCTTCAACAATACCATATTCAAAGAAAATGCCTTGAACAATACCTTGACCTGCTTTTACAATCACTGTTTTATCTTCATTACTATCATTTGTTAATTTAACAAAGATATGTCCTTCATTGTCACTATTGTAATAATCGCTATCAATAATACCAACAGTATTATTTAATTGAAGACGATACTTAAATCCCAATCCACTACGTGGATAAAGTCCTAGTACCCAAGAAGAATCAATATAAACACGAATACCTGTAGGTATTTTAATAGTTTCTCCTGGTTTTAATTCAATATCAATAGGTGTATAGAAATCATAACCTGCAGATCCTTTGGTAGCTCTTTTAGGTAATGAAATAGATTCATAAATATTTAAAATAGTATTTTCATCATATTGAGGAAATGAATCTTTAAAATCATTTAAGAATTGTTCTTTTGATACTTTATAAAATTTTGCTATTTTTTTCATTAGTTATACCTCTCTTTTTACATTCATTATAAAGAAAAGATATTTATAAAGGAATAGTA
>OLOG01000255.1_pt1 | contig 54231 bp, 53 predicted proteins | sample 1672351 | NCBI WGS metagenome assembly OLOG01 (sample SAMEA3136674, study PRJEB25190) | human gut metagenome | biome: human gut; feature: human-associated habitat; material: faeces | place: Austria | collected 2013 | reverse complement strand
TTGTTATCTTATTTCTGACACATTAACCAAAGACTATCGTCGCAAACTACAATTTACAAAAAATGCCTGAACAAGCTTATCCTACACTTATCCAGGCATTTTCGTTTTAAGGTCGAGATTATATTATTATTTTTTTAGGAAAATTGACATTTAATTTACATTTTGCAAGAAAAATATCTTACTGTACTGCTTTGAAAGCTTCATCTAAATCTTCGATGATATCGTCGATATTTTCTGTACCGATTGACAGACGGATTGTGTTAGGTTTGATTCCTGATCCTAATAATTCTTCTTCAGTCATCTGAGAATGTGTTGTAGATGCTGGATGGATTACTAAGGATTTAACGTCTGCTACGTTTGCAAGCAGTGAGAATAACTCTAAGTGGTCGATGAAGTCTTTTGCTTTCTGTGCATCACCTTTGATTTCAAATGTGAAGATAGATCCACCACCGTTAGGGAAGTATTTTTTGTATAATTCCTGCTGTTCTGGATCATCAGATACAGATGGATGGTTTACTTTTTCTACTGCTGGATGGTTTTTCAGGTATTCTACAACTTTTAATGCATTTTCTACGTGGCGTTCTACTCTTAAGGATAATGTTTCTAATCCCTGTAAGAAGATGAATGCGTGTACTGGAGATAATGTTGCTCCTGTGTCACGAAGTAATAATGCTCTGATCTTAGTTACGAATGCTGCTGCTCCAACGTCTTTTGTGAAGCTTACTCCATGGTAGCTTGGGTTTGGTTCTACTAATGATGGGAATTTTCCTGATGCTTCCCAGTCGAATTTACCACCGTCAACGATGACACCACCGATTGTTGTTCCGTGACCACCGATGAATTTTGTTGCAGAATGTACTACGATGTCTGCTCCGTATTCGATTGGTCTTACAAGGTATGGTGTTGCAAATGTGTTGTCTACAATCAGTGGAATGTTGTGTTCATGAGCGATTGCTGCTGCTTTCTCGATGTCTACAACATCTGAGTTTGGATTTCCTAATGTTTCAATGAATAATAATTTTGTGTTATCTTTGATAGCTGCTCTTACTTCATCTTCATTGAAAATGTCTACGAATGTTGTTTCGATTCCGTAATCTGGTAATGTATGCTCTAAGAAGTTGTATGTTCCACCGTAAATGTTTTTCGCTGCAACTACGTGATCTCCTGCTTTTGTGATGTTTTCGATTGCGTATGTAATTGCTGCTGCTCCAGATGCTACTGCTAATGCTGCAACTCCACCTTCCAGTGCTGCGATTCTCTGTTCGAAGATATCTTCTGTTGGGTTTGTTAATCTTCCGTAGATGTTACCTGCATCTGCAAGTCCGAAACGAGCTGCTGCATGATCGCAGTTTCTAAATACATAAGATGATGTCTGATAAATAGGTACTGCTCTTGCATCTGTCACTGGATCTGGCTGTTCCTGTCCTACGTGTAACTGTAATGTTTCAAACTTATAATTTCTTTCTTTACTCATAATTTTCTATCTCCTTTGTTGACTTTTTATTTTGAATTTTGTTTGTTGTCTTTCTTGATTACAAACTTATCTTACCATTTGATTTCCTACTTGTCCAATATGAAAAGTCAACATCTAGTTATAGGATATCCTTATAGCCAGACTCATCACCCATCGCTTTATACTTTTTGATCTCCTCTAAGTACTTCTCTCCTAATGGGCTGATCGCTACTCCCTTTCGCTTGATATAGCCGATCGTCATGAGCTCATCCGATTTTAATTTCACAGCACAGTAATCGTCGCCATTTAAGCTTTCACAGATAATTCCTGAACATAGGGTATATCCGTTTAATCCGACCATCAGATTTAGCATTGTCGCACGGTCATTTGCTTTGATCAGTCGTTTGTATTCATAGGTGCTTAATACTTCCTCTGCAAAATAAAAAGAGTTATATTCCCCTTGTTCAAAGGACAGACATGGATATTCTTCCAGTTCTTCGATTGAAATCTCTTCTTTGTCTGCCAGTGGATGTCCTTTCCACATATAAACGTAGATTCCGCATTCCAATAATGGATGAAATTCAAGTCCTGATTCCTGCAGCATCTTGCTTAATACTTTCTTATTAAATTCATTTAAATAAAGAATTCCGATCTCACTGTGGAAATCTTTGACATCTTTGATCACTTCATATGTCTTTGTCTCTCTGACTGCAAATTCATACTCATCCATACCAAACTGTTTGACCATTTCAACAAAGGCATTGACCGCAAAGGTATAATGCTGCATGGAAACCCCGAATTTCTTCTTGATGTTCTTCTTTTCAATATAGCGGGATTCCATCAGCTGGTATTGTTCTACAACCTGTCTTGCATAGCTTAGGAATTCCATTCCTTCCTGTGTGACAGATACCCCTCGGTTGCTTCTCTTAAATAATTCCGTTCCGATTTCTTTTTCTAATTCTTTGACCGCAAGAGACAGGCTTGGCTGTGAGATAAAGAGACTTTTTGCTGCTTCATTCATAGATCCTGTATCTGCGATCGCAATAATATATCTTAATTGTGTTAATGTCATAATTCTTCCCTTCCTTATCCTTTGAAATGATTTTCTCCTGCCTATAATTTTCTTGCTTTCATTTCTTTGTATTTGTTTTCTTCTATATATAGCAGGTTTCTTGTCTGTGGTCTATTATACTTGATTTTTCCTTTCTTGTCCTATATTTTTAAAAGAATTTCCTCTTGACACTCCTGTTTTATTTGTCATATAATAATGAACGTTGCGATAGTTAGAATTCTAACTATTAGCTTTCTAATCATAAAAGGAGTATCATCATTTATGTATGAATCATCTTACCATTATCTTCTGATGTCCAATCATTTAGGTTTCCAGAAGAAAGTCATGGCCATCTTAAAGCCACTTGGCCTCTCAACCGGCCAGCCGAAGGTCTTAGACCATCTTCGATATCATAATGGTGCCAGTCAAAAAGAGATTGCACACGCCTGTCATATCGAGCCTGCTTCCTTAACTTCCATTTTAAACCGAATGGAAAAACAACATATGATCGAGCGCAAAACCTTAAATGGAAACCGCCGGTCTTTTCATATTTTTCTCACCGATTATGGAATGGAATTATCTGAATCGATTGAAAAAGCTTTCTTATCTCTTGAAAATGAAGTTTTTTCTGGGATTTCTGATACTGAAAAGGAACAATTTTTAAAGACTTTTGAAAAACTATATAAAAATATTACGAAAGAGGAGTAAATTACATCATGGAAAAACTAAAACGTTATATCATCTTTTTTATCGGGCTTTACATTAACTCCCTTGGAGTTGCCCTGATCACAAAAGCAAGTCTTGGTACATCACCGATTTCTTCAATTCCTTATGTACTAAGTCTTAATTTTCCATTTACACTTGGAAATTTCACCATTTTCTTCAGTCTGTTACTGATTTTTTTACAACTGTTGATCTTACGAAAGAATTTTAAACTGGAACATTTTTTACAGATTCCGATTTCCATCTTATTCGGATATTTTATTGACTGGTCTATGATCCTTCTTGGATTCGTAAACCCTCATTTTTATTTAACAAAAATGATCTATCTGTTGATTGGATGTCTGATCCTTGGATTTGGTGTGTATACAGAAGTACTTGCCAATGTTGCCATGCTTCCTGGAGAATCTTTTGTACGTGCTGTTGTAATGACATGGCATACAGAATTCGGTGTCACTAAGATCTGTTTTGACGTATCTATGACAGTGATCGCTGGTGTTCTTTCCTTTGTATTCGCAGGTAAATTAGACGGTGTTCGTGAAGGTACTATCATTGCCGCTTTGCTTGTTGGATTTATCGCACGTTTGCTTGGACGTTTCTTATCTTTTGTGGAACCTATGCTTTTCACAGAATCACAGACTGCCGAAAATTCCGAAGTTTCTGCAGATTCAGCAAATACTCCTACTGTCATTGCAATCGCACGTGAATATGGAAGCGGTGGACATGATCTTGGAGAAGCTCTTGCGAAACGTCTTGGATTTGATTTCTATGACAATGAGATCATTCAGATGGCTGCCGGATCTACTGGTTATGATCCTGAATTTATTAAGAATAATGATGAACAGATGCGAAGCTCTCTTCTCTATGACCTTGTCAATCAAGCATACTCTCATGCACCACAAAACCCAGCTCCTAAAGATAATATCTTTGCGGCAGAATCTAAGGTAATTCTTGATCTTGCTTCCAAAGGAAATTGTGTTGTGATCGGTCGTTGTGCAGATTATATCTTAAGAAACCGTCCTCATTGCATGCGAATATTTTTACATGCCCCCGCTGAATACCGTGTGAAACGAATTATGAGAACCGAAAATTTATCACATGATGCAGCACTGACCAAAGCAATTCAGATGAACCGAAAACGTTCTGATAACTATCATTATTATACACATCAGCCTTGGGGATTATCCAAAAATTATCATCTAACACTGGATACCTCTCTTGGAGATGATTTTGTTCTTGATAGTATTTGTAAAGGATTGAAACATATTCAGTAATTTTATGATGATTGTAAAAGGGATAGATGCCTTGATTCTATGGCATCTATCCTTTTTTATTTAATACTTTCTTTTGGAAACTGAAATATAAAACTTGTTCCTTCTCCTTTTTTACTTTCCACTCGTATTTTTCCACCATGTACTGCTACGATAAAACGAACCATTGAAAGACCAAGTCCTGTTCCTCCATTTTCTTTGGAGCGGCTTTTATCTACCCTGTAAAATCGATCCCAGATCTTAAGTAGATGTTTTTGATCAATTCCAATCCCATCATCTTTTACTTCTCCTATGATCAATTCTCCCTGATTTTTCCACAAAATCTCAATATGGCCATGTTCTTTTCCATAGCTGATCGCATTCTGAACAAGATTCATCATCATTCGTAATAATAACGTATGATTTCCCATCATCTTTATATCCAAATCATTGGAAACAGATATCTGTATCTTCTTTTTATTTGCCTGCTCTTGCAATTCTTCTACAACAACTTCTGTCAATAGTCCAAGATCCACCTCTTCCATATCATAAGATTCTTTCATCTCACCCCTTGCGATCATTAGCATCTCACTGATCAATTTCGACATGCGCCTTGCCTGCCTTAAAATGATCATGATCTCTTCTTGTTCTTCTTTTTCTAATATTGAATCTTCTATTAAATATTCACATTGAGAAATGATCACAGTCACTGGAGTTCGAAGTTCATGGGATACATCTGCTGTAAACTGTTGCTCTTTTTCAAAGGATTGTTCCAGTCTTTCGAACATTTGATTAAATTTCTGTGATAGTTCATACAATTCATCTCTTGCTTTTGGCAATGGAAGTCTTTTTGTAAGATCCTTTCCATAACTGATGGTTTCTACCTGATCACAGATTCGATCAACTTGTTTTAATGCACGTTTCAACATAAAATATCCTGTCATTCCGATCAATAAAATAAACAATGGATATAAAACGAGCATCATTTTCTGAGATGTTGTCATAAATACTTCGATTGCATGAATGGATGTGATTCCCCTGATCCATATTACCTTATTTTGTCCATAGGTATATACACTATCATATACCATCCATTTACTGCTGCCTGATTTAATAACCCTTGGTGTATGGGATTTTAACATTGTCTGTTTCGGAAATTTCTCTGGCATTGTACCATACAGTAATTTTCCATTGTCGTCATATACACAAAACATGACTCCATCTTCATAAAACTTGGTATCTTCTGATAAATAATAGGTTCCATCCTGAAACTGGAAATTCGAAGAAAATCCTGTCACTGCTGTACTGACTTCTTCTTCCGTCGCTGAAATCCCGACTTTATCGACAAAGTAAAACATAAAGCCAAGAACCATTCCCAAAATAAGCGCAATGATCCCTGTATACCACAACGTGATCTTTTTCTTGATCGTCATCTGCTTCATCATTCTTTCCTCATCACATAACCTGTCCCACGCACTGTATGAATCAATTTTTTGTCATATCCAGCATCAATTTTCTTTCTCAGATAGCGGATATATACATCAATCACATTCGATCCTCCTTCAAAGTCATAATTCCAGGCATTTTGTTCAATCTGCTGCCTTGTCATCACGATATTCTGATTGCGCATCAGACATTCTAACACCATAAATTCTTTTGATGACAAACTAATCTCTTTTCCAGCTCTTGTTACAACTTTCGTATCTCGATCCAGAATAAGATCTGCAACCTTTAACTGATTCGTTATAAATTGTGGTTTTCTTCGCATCATCACACGAATTCTTGCAAGTAGCTCTTCAAACGCAAATGGTTTGATCAAATAATCATCGGCTCCAAGATCAAGCCCCTTTACTCGGTCATCAATGCCATCTCTGGCTGTCAGTAAAAGAATCGGGGTATCATTTCCAGTCTGTCTAACTTCCTTTAAAACTGTAAAACCATCCTTCCCAGGAAGCATAATATCGAGAAGAATTCCATCATATGATGTCATTTCCATGTAATCTAAAGCTTCTTCTCCATCTCCACAGACATCCACACTGTAATGTTCTCTTACCAGACGTTTCTTTATAATATTTCTTAAATCTTTTTCATCTTCAACAACTAATATTCTCATAATGTCTTTATTATAATACAATCTGTTTTCTGAATCTAGTTTTCATTTTTAATGTTCTTTTAATCTTTGTTGGTTATGATATTTATAACAAAAAGAAATCAATTCAACCAAACGAAAGGAGTTTATCATGAAAAAAATATTATTTTTATTATTCGCATGTTCTATCATTTTTACTTTTGCAGGATGCAGTTCTTCAAAGAAAGATTCTGCCGAAGCTACCACAACGCAGGAAATTGCAACAACTGCTTCCAATACGAAGAATACCACCGATTCTTCTACCTCTGATTCATCTGCGAAAAATGATTCTTATGATTTTTCGGCTTATAAAAAAAGAATCAAAAAACTCACTAAAAAAGTAAACAATGCAAAATCTTCTTCCAATGCATCCGTCAATGAAAAAAGATTTTACACTTTAAAAAAGGAACTCGATGTAGTAGATGATGAACTAGATCATCTGGATGATGAATTTGAGCATACTTATGAAAATGGTAAACTGAGTTTCAAAACTTACAAATCCAGAGAAAAGACAATAGAAAAACTTGAAGATCAACTTGATCTTTTGGAAGATGCCTTGGAAAATAAATTTGGGATTGATGATTGATTTATAAATAACACAAGGGATTGTCCCATCTTGTCTTTGTTATTTGTTTCATCCTATTATTCATTTTAGCACCATATTGCCTTTTACATATTTTTAAGTCTTCCGTCGTCAAGCTTTAAAAACTGCAACAAAATCTCCATCTTCAGTCGATCCACATGATCTTCCCAATCAATCTTCACCAGATCATTCACTTTATCAATTCTCTTTCGGATCGTATTGATATGCACATACATTTTCTCTGCGGTCACACTGTAGTTCATATTGTTTTCGAGATAGATCTTTAATGTCTTTAATAATTCAATATTCTTCTCTTCTTCCATCAACTCCCTATACTTCCTCAGCATCTCTTTTAACTCATTCTCAGGAATTTCAATCCATGTTAAAGGTCCTAACATTTCATATTCCCAGATATCTTTTTCTGAGAATATGATACTTCCCATCTTTAATACTTTCTGGCATTTTTTTACACATTCTCTGACTTCAAGCAGTGTCTTTTCTTCCTGACAGATTCCAAATTCTAATTTCATATCAGCAAATTTTAATCCGATGTATCTTTGGAATTCTTTTAATAAATCCGTGGTTGTGTCTTTGGTCCAGAGTGTGCTGTTGTGAATCTTTTCTGCTTCTAATAAGATCAATCCGTCATTTTCATCCAGAAAAGCGATCTTTCCGATCTTTCCTAACTTGCTTTGCTGGAAGGCTTCCAAAAATGTGTTTCTTTCATTTCGTGCGTTATATTCTTCGTTATATTGATGGAATACAATGTACTGATAGGCTGTATTTACAGAAATTCCTTGAATATTCGCCTGATAGAACAATTTCTTAGCATCTTTTTCTGTGTAATCAAGAGCAAAATGAAGGAAGTTCTCAAATCCGATATTTCCCATATTTTCTGCGATCATAATCTGTTCGTAAACTCCCTGCAAGGTTAAAAAAGCGATACGAATGGCAAATTCATCGTAGTAATCAATAAATTCTCTGGATTCCATCACGACAAAGTATGCCTGCACGATATCTTCCATGACAATTGGAATAATGATCCAACTGACACGTGGTCCTGCTAAATTGCCTGGATTTATCAGACGAATCCTTGCCATGTTGATGAAATCGCATAAGGTATGTTTCGTATACGGCATGGATGGTTCCCAGTAATCACTTTCGGATAATCCGAAAGATTCTGTGATACGTTTAAAGTCTGGAGAGCTGTAGTAGCTTTTTTCTTCGGCAAGATCATAGATAAATGCTGGGAATTTCATCTCGACCTCTACGGCTCTAAGGATCTTATTGATTTTCTGGACTTTGTAGGACTGATCTGATACTTGCAGATGGTTATTGCTGTGGACTTTGAATCTTCGGATCGTTCGGTTCATCACCGCGGTATTGATCTGACTCATCAGTTCCATCCATGGAACGGAAAATGGCATACTGATGAGCGGAATCTCATATTCGTCAAACAGATCGATCAGCCGCTGTGGAATCTCGTCAAGATAGCGGCCTCGCTTGATCATCATCGCGGAGGTTCCCTGCATACTTCCTGACTTGAATGCTTCTTCGAGGCAGTCTGGTTCTTGATCTAATACATATCCTGAGGAAAGAATCAGTTCTTTTCCTTTTGCCCAGCGAAGGGCATCGGGTGCTTCAAGGAGGGTTGTTCCCTGAATTTCTTTGTGTAAGCCTGATTTTCCTGCGATAACATGATAGTCTTTAAAATATTCTAGTGTCAGTAATTCCTTGACAGCGATTCCCATTCTTCGTTTCCTCCATTCTTTATCGTGTTTCTTCTATTATAATATCTATTTTCTTATATGAAACACAATCTATACGAAAAAATCCGGCTCCCATCAATAGGAACCGGATGCTTCTTTGCATATCGATCATTCTTCATACATCGGTGTGTATGGTTCTTTATTTCGTTCCTTAAATTCTTTTGTGATCTTCGCTAAGACCTGTGGTTTCGTGAAGAGATCATAGGCAATTCCTGCTGCCACTTTGGATGCATATAAGGCACCTTTATCTCCAATGGAAGTTCCTCCGCTTGCGGTTGCCTGCCATGTATGTGGAGAGCATCCGATCGGCCAGCATGCTGTTGTAAACAAACAGGTTGGCATGATTCTGCTAACATCTCCAGTATCGGAGGATGCACTAAGTTCTGCTTCTTTCCACTTATCTCTTGGTGAAACACCCAAGATCATTGCTTCATCATAGACTTGGTGAAGATTTTTTTCTTTCTCTATGATACCCTGTTCCACGGTTTTCTGCAACTCTTTTGCAAATTGGAGTTCTTCTTTTGTGTACTTTGGTCCATCTGCTTCGATCAGGTTTGCATATGCAAGATCTGCAAATGCTTCATTTGTGGATAACTCGCAGCATCCACATTCCATTTCGATATCCACAGTTGTCTCTGTCATCATCGCTGCACCTTGAGCGACTTTCTTTAAGCGCTCCATGGTACTTTTGACATCTGCCATATGTGGTGCTCTTACAAAATACCATGCACTTGCTTTGTCTGGCACGATATTTGGTGCAAATCCGCCACTGTCTGTAGAGTAATGGATTCTTGTGCGGTCAATGACGTGTTCTCTTAAGTAGTTTGCTCCAACACTCATCAGTTCCACAGCATCCAAAGCGCTTCTTCCCTGTTCCGGTGCAAATGCTGCATGAGAAGAGACTCCATGGAAGTAAAAATGTGCGGATGCATTAGCAAGGTATGCATGATCATGTGCCATGTTTGTACTGGATGGATGCCATGTAACGGCAGCATCACATCCATCAAACATATGATAATATGCCATTTTTACCTTTCCACTTAACAGCTCTTCTTCTGGACATCCATAAAATCTTACCGTTCCTTTTTTATTTCCTTTCTCCAAAAAACGTTTGATCACAATGGCTGCAGTTGTGGCTGCGGCGCCTAGCATATGGTGTCCACATCCGTGTCCAACACCATCTTCGGATACCATTTCTCTTGTGACATCTGCTTTTTGTGATAATCCAGGAAGTGCATCGTATTCTCCAAGAATTGCGATAACTGGTTTCCCTTTTCCGTATTCTGCAATAAACGCATGTTCTAAATGTTCATTGTTCTCAATCGTGAATCCTTCTTCACTCAAGATTTTTCTTAAGAAATTGGCAGATTCTCTTTCATTTCCAGATAATTCTGGGTGATTCCATAAAGTATGACAGATTTCCTGACACAACGGCTCTAACCCTTGCACTTCATCATAAACATCCTGTTTGATCATTTTATCCCCTGCTTTCTATTCCTTTGTTGTATTCTTTAATGTCGCCATTCCAACAGCAATACTTACGAAGACACATCCTAAGGTTCCAAGCCAGTTGGATGCCCCTGGCAACCAGTTAAAATATCCCATTCCGATCATAAAATATAAGATGATCGCAAATACAACCATGATGACGCTGTGTTTTTTCATTTTCATTCCAAATTGTACTAATAAAGCTCCAAATAAAGCTGGCAGTAAGTAGTTTAATGCCGCTTTGATCGTATCTGGAAGCATTGCCAATACAGAAGTTCCAAGGATTGCTCCGATGGTAAGAACAGATACGTTGATCACGATAGACACTGCCATTCCAAGAGTTGCAACGACAGATCCTTTTTCTGTTCCTGGTTCTACATCTGCTGCCACCTGTGCCATACTTGCACAAGGAATTCTCATGTTAGAGATGTTTCCAGATAAGAATGCCATATAAGTTCCAGCAGCTCCGACAACTGGAAAGTAAGAGATTGGTTCTACAAACCATAGCACGCCAAAAGCACTGGCTCCGCTGATAAATGCAGTTAATAATGCAGCTGGTTTTGGTAAGATTCCATAGACAATGGCTAACACAAGTGCTGGAGTAAAGGAAAGAAGAACTCCAAGGTATCCTGTGATCTTACCGATCTTATTAACTTGTGGTACATATTCTTTATTATAATAATCCTGATTGTTCATCGTATCTTCCTCCTGCTTATACTAATGCTGTGATGATCATGGCTCCAAGAATTGTGATCGTTAAGGACCATTCTTTTAACCATCCGATATCTTTTTTATTTGCAACTTTGGTAAGTACAAACATGATCACTGCTCCAAGCACACAAGCTAAGGCATTCTTCCATGCTCCGCTCATTGTAATCTGGTCTGCTTTCATCATCATTGAATAAAATGGTTTTGATAAATGACTTGCACACATGGCAGAGAATACACCGATGATGGCACAGGATGCGATCGTTGTCAGTGTTCCTGTATTTCCTCTGGAAATCTTCTTCTCGATCTTATCCATCTTATTTGCAGAAAATGTTGCGAATAACGCCCATCCGATAGAGCAAAGGATCATGGTCCAGACTGCCATTCCTAAAGCTTCTGGTGTTAATGTGTCGGTTCCAAGTTGTACCCCGACAGCGGATGTTCCAAGTCCTGCTGCGATAGATTCAAACATAACGGAACCGATCATAGATAATCTCATCCAGCCGATTGGCCCTCCTACAGATACTAACAGAGAAAGCATCGCACTTAATACAACGATGGATGGTCCGATCGATGTTACCGCACTGCTTTTCATTGCTTTTTTCATCTGTTTATCGTTAAGTCCTAGTTTCTTTCCTGATTTGTAAGCACCCCTTGCGAATAAGACTGCCTGTAAGATGACAAATGCCACTGGAAGTGAACAGGCAAGCCACATTGGAATACTATTTGCGATTTTCATTGCGTCCATTTTTTTCTCCTCCTTTATCGGTCCGTGTGTTTTGTATGCAATTATATTACCTGTTTTGTAGGAGAAATGGTATGAAAATTTTTTCACTTTTTGATATAGTGGCTTTGTTTTTGAAGATTTTTATGATTAATTTCTTTGTATAGTGAAGATTTTTTCACTTTTAAATTTTTATTTTACTTTTCAACATTCGGATTGCCTTTTTTTCAATGCGGCTGACATAAGATCTTGAAATGTGAAGCTCCTTTGCCACTTCTTTCTGGGTCATTGGTTCTCTCCCATAAAGTCCGTAACGCATGATCAATGTTTTCTTTTCCTTCGTCATCTTCATTTTTTCTAATTCTTCATAAACCTTTTTAATATTTTCTTTCTGTTCGATCTTTTTAATAAGATCCGTTTCATGAGTTCCTAAAATATCTAACAGATGAATTTCATTTCCCTCTTTATCTACACCGATTGGTTCATAAAGAGAAGTATTTTTTGACGTTTTCTTTTCCTGACGAAGCATCATCAATAATTCATTTTCAATGCATCTTGCAGCATACGTGACAAGCCGGTGGCCTTTGCTGATATCATACGTATTGATCGCTTTGATCAGCCCGATCACACCGATCGAGATCATATCTTCTTTTTCCCTGTCCAGATTATGATATTTCTTTACGATATGTGCAACCAAACGAAGGTTGTGTTCCACTAACAAATTTCTCGCATTGATATCTCCCTTGCGGCTTAGGATCAGATAATGTCGTTCTTCCTCTGGTGATAAAGGTTGTAAAAACTCTTGCAAAAGAAAAGCACCCTTCTAAGCCTTTTTATCATACTATGATAAGTTACTTAGAAAAGTGCTTTTCCATCTTTATTCTGAATTCTTTGTTGATAGATCTTAATTCTCTTCTTCTACAACTTCTTGTCTGCGTAAAAGATATCCATCTTTAATCTCTTCTCCAAAATCAACATATACCATCTGTTTTGGATGTGGTGCGGATTCCATAGGTCTTCCGTCTTCATCTTCGATTGCTTTTACAACAACTTCTTTGTTTGTTCCATCCGGAATCATAACTTCAATCGTCTCTCCCACAGAGAATTTATTCTTCTGTTCTAAGAGTGCATATCCTTTGTCGTTATGTCCCTGAACGATTCCGATATATGTGCAGTTCTTGATATAAGTATTGCTGTCATAGATCTGTGATGTCTCGTCTGTCTTTCCAAAATAGAATCCTGTTGTAAACTGACGGTATGTACATTTTGCAATTTCTTCTTTGTAATAATCCATGTTTGCTTTGTATTTTTCTACGGATTCTTTGCAGTCATCGATCGCTTTTCTGTATGTTCTTGCAACCGTTGCAACATACAGTGCTGTCTTCATACGTCCTTCGATCTTTAAGCTGTCGATACCGGCATCTAAGATCTGGTCGATGTATTCGATCATGTTTAAGTCTTTGGAGTTAAATATATATGTTCCACGTTCATTTTCATATACTGGCATATATTCTCCTGGTCTTGTCTGTTCCATTACGGAGTATTTCCATCTGCAAGGATGTGTGCATTCTCCGCTATTTGCATTTCTTCCTGTAAAGTAATTACTTAACAGACATCTTCCAGAATGGGAAATACACATTGCTCCGTGAATAAATGATTCTATTTCCATATCATCCGGAATGTGGGAACGAATATCCTTAATCTCTTCCAGAGATAATTCTCTTGCGGATACAACACGGCTTGCTCCCTGATCATACCAAAACTTGTATGTCGCATAGTTTGTGCTATTTGCCTGTGTACTGATATGACGGTCGATATCTGGACAAACTTCTTTGGCGATCATAAAGACTCCTGGATCGGAAATTATCAGTGCATCTGGTTTGATCTCTTTTAATTCTTCAAAGTATTTTCTGATTCCTTCAAGGTCTTCGTTATGTGCAACGATATTAGCTGTGATATAAACTTTCACTCCGTGTTTATGTGCAAATTCAATTCCTTCTTTGACATCTTCCATAGAGAAATTCTTTGCTTTGGCACGCAGTCCATACATCTCTCCACCGATATAAACGGCATCTGCTCCATATAATACAGCAACTTTTAATACTTCTAAATTACTTGCCGGAATTAATAATTCAACGTCTCTCATTCGTTATCTCCTGTCTTGATACTGATTGCTACACCATCCCCAACTGGCAGGATCGTTGTCTCTAACAGCGGGTGATTCTTGATCGTATATAAATAGTCTCTCATTCGTTTGTGGATCGTGCGGTCTCTGCGTTCAATTGCATAACGGGATTTGGCTACATCTCCATCCTGAAGTACATTGTCTGAAACTAAGACACCTTCTGGTGCCAAAAGTCTTAAAACATCTTCCAGAAAATGAATATACTGTCCCTTTGCAGCATCCACAAAAATAAGGTCATAACTTCCATCCAGTTCTTTTAAAATCTCAATTGCATCACCTTCGAGCAATGTAATCTGATCTTCTTTTCCCTGATTCTTGATATTCTCTTTTGCTTTCTTGATTCGTTTTTCATTTCGCTCAATGGTTATGATCGTTCCGCCTTCCGGCTGGTAACGATTCATATAAAGAGAAGAAAAACCAACCGCAGCTCCAACTTCCAGGATCTTCATCGGTTTCTTTAAAAGAACCAGAGTCCTTAAAAGTTCCTTCGTCTCTGGTTTGACGATCGGAACGTGATTGACTCTGGCCTCTGCTTCGATCTTGCTTAAATCGTTCTTCTCTTCTTTCATCAATGAGCGGATATATTCTGTGATATTTAAATCCACTATCATTGTATGATCTCCTCTGATACATGATCTCCGCACAAAATACCCATGATATCATCCATTCCCTGTGACTGTGTAAATTCATATCTTCCTGGAATAAATGAATTCTTCTTGTATTTTGAAAAATATTTGCGGATCACAAATCTTGCCTTTCCATAAATCAGTTTCTTTGAAACAAGTGTTTCAGCAACCTTCTCTTCTGATTCATTCTCTGTAACGACAATCGTTACTTTCTTATGGCTTTGTGCATTGTATGGCTGATTGGAAAATGTCTGTTCTGCCACAAAATATGCTCCATAAAATATACAGAAGACCGCACAGATTAAAAATGCTCTGCCTAATGTCTTAAAAAACAGCTGCCATCCTTCTGATTCAAAGAATTTCTTTTCTTTTGAAAGACTCATCTTAAACCTCTGTAATAATTGGCAGGATCATCGGATTACGCTTTGTCTTCTTCCAAATGTAGTTGCTTAGCTCATCTTTGATCTTTGTCTTGATTCTTGCCCAGTCCGTAATATTACGTTCTAAGCATTCTTCGACTGCATCTCTTGCAACTTCTCTTGCACCTTCCATCAAAGATTCTGATTCTCTGACGTATACAAAACCGCGGGATACGATGTCTGGACCTGCCAGAATCATATTGCCATGCTTCTGCAGGGTAACTGTTGCAATGATCAGTCCGTTCTGGGATAACATCTTACGGTCATTTAACACGATGTTACCAACATCTCCAACTCCAAGTCCATCAACTAAGATTCCTCCAGCCTGAACTTTTCCTGTAATCTTTCCTTGTCTCTTGTTGAGTTCCAGAACATCTCCCTCTGCCAGTACAAATGCATTTTCTTTTGGAATTCCCATCTCAATAGCAAGTTCACGGTGACGCATCAAATGGCGGTATTCTCCATGAACAGGGATTGCGTATTTAGGTTTGGTCAGTGCATAAATCAGTCTTAATTCTTCACGGCATGCATGGCCGGAAACATGTGTATCTTCAAATACGATCTGGGCACCTTTTAATGCCAGTTCATTCATGATCTTTGAAATATTCTTCTCATTTCCAGGAATTGGGCTTGAGCTGAATATGATCGTATCGCTTGGTACGATTGATACTTTTCTGTGAGTTGAGTTTGCCATACGGGATAATGCTGCCATTGTCTCTCCCTGGCTTCCTGTTGTGATTAAAACAATCTGATCGTCAGGATAATTCTTAATCTGATCAGTTTCAATTAATGTGTTCTTTGGAATCTTGATATATCCAAGTTCGGACGCTGTTGCGATGATATTTACCATGCTTCGTCCTTCCACTGCAACTTTTCTTCCGTACTTATGTGCGGAATTGATGATATGCTGTACACGATCCACGTTCGATGCAAATGTTGCAATGATCATACGTCCTTTTAAATGTTCTGCGAACAGACTATCCAGACGTTTTCCTACATTCTTCTCTGATGGTGTATAGCCTTGTCGTTCTACGTTCGTGCTGTCTGCCATCAGTGCCAGAACTCCTTTGCTTCCGAGTTCTGCAAATCTTGCCAGATCGATCGCTTCTCCAAATAATGGCGTATGGTCGATCTTAAAGTCTCCGGTATGCACGATCACACCGGCTGGTGTTGTGATCGCAAGTGCTGCTGCATCTGCGATACTGTGATTTGTCTTAATAAATTCTACACCGAAGATTCCAAGTTTTACTTTGTCTCCATGTGTTACAACATGGCGTTCCACGTTATTTAAAATACCGTGTTCTTTTAATTTGTTCTCGATCAATGCCATTGTAAGTTTTGTAGCATAGATCGGTACATTCAATTCCTTCTCAAAATAAGGAATTGCTCCAATATGGTCTTCATGACCATGAGTAATAACCAGTCCACGAATCTTGCTTGCATTATCCTTTAAATATGTGATATCCGGAATGACTAAATCAATTCCTAACATATCTTCATCTGGGAACGCAAGTCCACAGTCCACGATCAAAATCTGGTTATTGCATTCAAATGCTGTGATGTTCATTCCGATCTGGCCAAGTCCGCCAAGTGGAATGATCTTTACTGAGCTAGGCTTTCTGCGCGGCATCTGTCTTCTTCCACGCGTCTGATAATTATTCCTGTTGTATGTTTTCTTGTTATTATCATTTGAATAATTTGTTCGTTTTGGTTTTGCCTGCTGTCTTGCCTGATTGTCCTTCAACTTTCTTCCTCCATATCTTTGTAAGTCTGACAATCTGTTGTTTTAAACACTCTTATATATATTATAAACTCACTTCAAGTCCATCTAGTAATGCATTAAAAATATCTGAGATCATATCCAGTTCTTTGTCGTCCTCTACGATCTCATAGGATACATAATCATCCTCTAACTGCACTTCTTTCATGATCAGTACAACGCTCTCATCTTCACTGGATGCTTCGCAGTCTTCCACTAAAAGATAGGTCTGGCCTGCGATCGTTGTCTGTTCGATGACACTAAATTCGATTTCTGCACCATCATCATCCAGAAAAAGAATCTTGCTGTCTTTCTTGCTCATTGTCTGTTCCTCCTATAGGGAGTCTAAATATCCCTGTAAAATCATAGACGCAGCGATCTGATCGATCACTTTCTTTCTGTTTTCGCGTCTTACGCCGCTTTCCATCAGTACTTTCTCTGATGCGACGGTTGTTAACCTCTCGTCCCATAAGATTACTTCTAATCCTGTACGACGCACTAAGGCATCGCGGAAAGATAAAGTATCTTCTCCGCGCTCGCCTACTGTATTATTCATATTCTTTGGAAGTCCTAAAACGATCTTCTCTGCATCGTATTCTTTCACAAGTTCTTCAATTCTTGCGTATGTCTTTCTTAACTTATTCGCATCTTTTCTTGTGATCGTCTCCAATGGCTGTGCTGTAATGCGAAGTTCATCGCTTACTGCAACTCCGACCGTCTTTGTTCCGTAATCTAACCCTAATATTCTTCTCATAATATCACGGTCTCTACTTTAATCTTGTCTCAATATAGTTCTCAAGTAATGCCTCGATCAGGTCATCACGTTCCACTTTATTGATGATGCTTCTTGCATTGTTGTGACTGGTAATGTATGTTGGATCTCCGGACATAATATATCCTACCATCTGATTGACAGGGTTATATCCTTTCTCCTGCAGTGCTTCGTATACACGCTCTAAGATCATGTGTACATCCAGTTCTTCTTTTACAACCGAAAAATGTTGTGTTCGATTATTATCCATAATTATCACGTCCCTTTCATTTATTTATCATTTTAATATAAATTGTATGAAATAGCAATGGAAATCATAAAATTTCACATCCGCTTAACACTCTGCAAGCACATATCCATCGTCAAGAACCTGTAATAATTTTACCTTTACGATCTTATTTTCCAATGGTTCTTCGCTGTATAGTGCTGCTTTTATATACTCTTTTGTATGCCCCGTATAATAGTGGTCTTTTCCATGCATTTTTTCTTCTACCAGCACTTCTTTGACCATTCCTAATTGTTTTGTTTCGAATTCCTTCTGGTGTCGTTTTGACATCTCTAATAAGACATTGCTTCGTTTTGCCTTGATCTGATCATCGATCTGCGGCTTCATATCTGCTGCCCTTGTTCCTTTACGGATAGAATATTTAAAGACATGCATCTCGTAAAGATTGATCTCTTCCAGGAATTGTCTTGTCTGTTCAAATTCCTCATCTGTCTCTCCCGGAAAACCAACAATGATATCTGTTGTCAATGCAGGATATTCAAAATGTTCTCTGATCGCTTTGCATTTTTCTCTGATATCCTGTGTTGTATATTTACGGTTCATTCTCTTTAATACTGTATCACATCCGCTTTGTAAGGACAAATGGAAATGTGGACAAAAGCTTTCAATCTTAGCCAGACGATCCAGTGTATCTTTTGTGATAAAGCCTGGTTCTAATGATCCAAGACGGATTCTTTTTACCTCTGGGATCTTTGCTATTTCTTCCAAAAGATCGATCAATGTAATATCACCAAGATCTTTTCCATAGGAAGTTACATGAATTCCTGTGATAACAAATTCCTGACATCCGTGTTTTGTCAGATTTCTGATCTCTTCTAAGACATCTTCCATCTTACGGCTTCTGACCCTTCCTCTTGCATAAGGAATGATGCAGTATGAACAAAACTGATTACATCCATCCTGTACTTTGATATATGCTCTCGTATGTTCTTTTAACTGTTCAATATGCAATGATTCATATTCCTGATCATGAGCGATATCGATCACTTCTATGGATTCTTCCACTGCTTCTTTCTCACCCATATGTTCCTCTAAGATATGGATCAGTTCTTTCTTTTTATTATTCCCAATGATCAGATCGATATTACTGTCATTTGATAATTCTTCTTTTCCAACCTGGGCGTAGCATCCAACTGCTACTACTACAACGTCCGGATTCTTCTTTTTTGCACGATGAAGCATCTGTCTTGACTTACGTTCTGCCATATTCGTTACAGAACATGTATTTACAATGTAAATATCCGCTGCTTCTTTGGGATCGACCATAATAACTCCTGCTTGCTTGAGCATTCCGTACATGGCATCCGTTTCATATTGATTTACTTTGCAGCCAAGTGTTACGATGGCCGCCCTTTTTCCCTGTAAATTCATACGATTCCTTTCTTAGTTGACTTTTTCGGCAAATGCGAGTACACTATCCTTGTTAATTGGAAGGAGTATTATCCCATGTATGATACATTGATCAAACTAAATTCCATCAAAGATCTATACTCATTTGTCGACATCCTGGACAAGCATTCTGGCACGTTTGAGATCGTTGCCAATGACTATGCCGTGGATGCGAAATCACTGATGAGTATGCTTAGTCTCAATCTTTCAAAGCCTTTAACGCTTACGATCGATTCTGACGAGACAGATAACATACTCACCGAGCTTAAGCCATTTATTTTACATGAATGATTTCTGTAGAATCGATGGCTTTTTTCATTAAATCATCTATCACATCATCAAGATGTTCTTCTGATTTCTTAATTCTCTTTAAATTACCCTTTGTAACTGGATGTTTTGCAACAAAGATCGTACAGCAGTCTTCAAATGGCTGAATGGATGTCTCAAATGTTCCGATCTTTTCTGCGATATCTACGATCTCCTGTTTATCCATACCGATACATGGTCTGAATACTGGCATGTTACATACTTCATTTGTAATTGCTAAGTTATGAATTGTCTGGCTTGCTACCTGTCCGATACTTTCACCAGTGATCAGTGCAAGGCTTCCACCTTCATTTGCAAAATGTTCTGCGATCTTCATCATATATCTTCTCATGATGATCGTTAATTCTTCATGAGGGCATTTCTCGTAGATTGCTAACTGAATGTCTGTAAAGTTTACGACATGCAGATTGATCGGTCCCGCATATTTTGCCACGATCTTCGCAAGATCTACAACTTTCTGTTTTGCTCTCTCACTTGTGTATGGTGGTGCATGGAAATATGTTGCATCAATGTGTACTCCACGTTTTGCGATCATATATCCAGCAACAGGGCTGTCGATTCCTCCGGATAACAAAAGCATTGCTTTTCCGTTTGTTCCAACTGGCATTCCACCTGGTCCTTTGATCTCCTGAGAATAGATATAGATATATTTTCTCACTTCGATATTGACCATAACCTGTGGATGGTGTACGTCTACTTTGATTCCTTCAAATGCATCTAATAACTGCCCACCGATTTCCATGTTGATCGCCATGGAATCAAGAGGGAATTGTTTATCTCCTCTTCTGGCATGCACTTTGAATGTAAAGTCTTTGACTGGATACTGTTCATCAATAAATTTGATGACTGTCTCTGTCAAATGTTCCATATCTTTGTTTTCTTCAATAACCATTGGGCAGATTCCAACGATACCAAAGACTCTCTGTAATGCTTCTACTGCTTCATCGTAGTCGAAATCATCCTGTGCTTCGACAAACATACGTCCGGATTCTTTTCTTACTTTAAAATCCCCGACTGGTGCCATTGCATGACGAATCTGTTTCATTAATGCGTCTTCAAACATATAACGGTTCTTACCTTTGATGGCAATCTCACCGTATTTGATCAAAAATGCGGTTACTTTCATATTGTTCTCCTTTATTTTCTTTATCAATCTTGTTTTTCTGTACTTTAATTTTTATATTTTATTTTCTTACAAATCTTCGAAGCATTGGCACTAATTCTTTTAATGCATCGATTGTCTGGTCAACTTCTTCTTTTGTATTCTCGATGGAAAAACTGAATCTTAATGTTCCATCTTTGAATTCATCACTTAATGCGATCGCATTTAATGTTCCGCTGACTGCCTGCTTTTTGTTAGATGAACATGCTGATCCTGAAGATACATAGATTTCTCTGTCTTCCAAGGCATGTAATAATACTTCACTTCTTAACTTCTTAAAGCTGATACTTGCCACATGTGGTGCTTTTCCGGAATTATCTTTGATATCTTCGATCTCTTTGATTCTTTCTTGAAAATATTCTTTTACTTCTCGGATCTTCTCGGCATTCTCATAGTTTTTACCGATCATTTTCTCACATGCAATGGCTAATCCTACGATTCCCGGTACATTTTCAGTTCCAGAACGCATTCCTTTCTGCTGTCCGCCTCCAAAAATGATCGGAGAAATCTTTGTTCCTTCTTTGATATACAAAAATCCGATTCCTTTTGGTCCATGAATCTTATGACCACTTGTGGATAATAAATCGATTCCCATATTCTTTGGAATGATTGGAAGTTTTCCGTATGCCTGAATCGCATCTACATGAAAGATCGTATTTGGATTCTTTGCTTTGATGATCTTTGCGATCTCTTCGACTGGTTCAATTGCTCCAATCTCATTATTGACCATCATACAGGATACAAGGATCGTATCTTCTCTGATGCTTTCTTCTAACTGCTTAAGATCAACGATTCCTTCTGCATCAACATCTAAATATGTTACTTCATATCCTTCTTCTTCCAGATGATACATTGGTTCATATACAGATGCATGTTCTACCTTTGTTGTAATGATATGCTTTCCTTTGCGGCGGTTTGCCATCGCTGTTCCAATGATCGCTGTATTATTGGATTCTGTTCCTCCAGAGGTAAATAAAATCTCTTTTGGTTTTGCTCTTAGTGTTTTGGCAATTAATTCTTGTGCAGCTTTTACTTTATTCTCTGCTTCAATCCCTTTCATGTGTTTTGCAGATGGATTTCCATATGTGACCTGCATTGCATCCTGCATTGCTTCTACAACTTCTGGAAATACGCAGGTTGTCGCTGCATTATCAAAATAAATCATGTCACTTTCTCCTCTATTCTTCTATCGTAAACATTAAAATAGATAAAACTGTCATTCCTGCTGTCTCAGTTCTTAAGATACGTTTTCCAAGGCTCATTGTCTGGCCGCCTGCGGCCTTGAGCTGTTCGATCTCTTCTTTTTCAAACCCGCCTTCCGGCCCGATAATGATTCCAATGGACTTCTTTCCTTTCGCCTTGCTGATCAGCTCTTTGGATGCCTGCATTCCTTTTGCTTCTTCATATGGAACAAGCATTAATTCGATATCTTTTACTTCTTCTAAAATCTCTTTAAAGCTTCTTACTTCACGAACTTCTGGAATGATCCCTCGTTTTGCCTGTTTGGCTGCGCTTAGTGCGATCGTATTCCATCGGCTTACTTTCTTTGCCGCTTTCTTGGCATCAAGTTTTACAACACAGCGCTTCATAGCGGTCGGAACAATCTCTGTCACACCTAATTCTACGGCTTTCTGGATGATCATCTCCATCTTATCACCTTTTGGAAGCCCCTGATACAGTGTAATCTTTGCCGGAAGTTCTGTTTCCATTCCGTGGACATCTTCAATCTTCGCAAGGATCGAATCTTGCGTCCATTCACTAAGGCTGCATTCATATTCCAAGTCTGATCCATTGCTTAAATAGACCTTATCTCCTGTTTTCATACGGAGAACATTCTTAATATGATTCACATCACTTCCCATGATCTCAATCATTCCATCATGAATCTGTTCTTCTTTTATAAAAAATCGGTACATCTCTTACCTCATCTTCGCTGTCATGGAAACCCAGTCTTTCATTCTTCTTGTTTCGATGACATCAAATCCATATGCATTTAATTTGTCAGCAATTTCTTTTTCCTTTGTATCAATGATACCAGAAATAACGAATACACCGTCTTCTGTCAAGAACTGATCTACGATCTCGATCAGTGGAGAGATAACATCTGCTAAAATATTTGCCACAACAACTGGATAACATTTTGATCCCAGAGATGCTGCAAATTCTTTGTCATCTAAGACATTTCCCTGATAAACTTCAAACTGGTCTTTACTGATATGGTTTACTTCAAAGTTTTCTTCGGATGCTGAAATTGCATGTGGATCGATATCTGTAAGAACTGCATGTCCTGCACCAAGTTTCAGTCCAATGATTGACAGAATTCCACTTCCGCATCCGACATCTAAAATCTTTGTATCTTCTTTGATATATGGTTTCATTCCTTCAATACACAGTTTTGTTGTCTCGTGAGAACCAGTTCCAAATGCTGTTCCCGGATCGATCTCTACAACGATCGTATCTTCTGTCTGATCTTCTAATGTCTCCCATGTTGGTTTGATCACGATCTGTTCATCTAAGCGGATTGGTTTGAAAAACTTCTTCCAGTTATTCACCCAGTCTTCTTCTTTTGTCTTATCAAATGAAATTGTTCCAGCTCCGATGTCCATAAATCCACGAAGTCTTTCAAGCATTGTCTGAATCTGCATTGTGATGTTTTCTAAGTTCTCATTCTCATCAAAATAGCAGCTGATCTTTGCTTTGCCGTCATCTGGTGCGATATCGTCTGGCAGAAGATCCACGTACATAACTTTCATCTCTTCTTCTGTCAATGACACATGATCTTCGACTTCCACACCTGTTGCACCAAGTTCTGTAAGTTCATAACTGATCATGTCTTCCGCTGATGTCAATGTATCAATTGTAATTTTGTTCCATCCCATGACACTGTATTTCCTTTCTTTTTGTATCTTATTTTCTATTTCGAATTCATAACATATCAATTAATTAGTGTATCATAGAAAAGTGTGGAATACAAGAAAAAAGAGAATCCCCTCTTTCTTAAAGAATTCTCTTTCCTGATCTTCACTCATTGACTGTGTTTGTTTTTCAGTAATCTTATGCTTCTAAAATCTTTCCATCCACAGAAATCGTATGCACCTGCCATGGAAGGAATTTACCTGAATCCTTGATTGCTTTCTTTGCTGCATTTTCCAGTCCTCCGCAGCAAGGAACTTCCATTCTTACGATCGTTACACTCTTAATATCATTATTGGCAATGATCTGTGTCAGTTTCTCACTGTAATCTCCTTCATCCAGTTTCGGACAACCGATCAATGTCACTCTGTTTTTAATAAATTCCTGATGGAAATTTCCATAAGCATACGCTGTACAGTCTGCTGCGATCAAAAGATTGGCATCTTTAAAATATGGTGCATTGACTGGTACAAGTTTGATCTGAACTGGCCACTGGGATAACTGGGAAGATACTGGTACTGCCTGTCCTTCCTGCTTCTCTTCCATCTTATGATTCATCATTTTCATCCTTGTTCCAGGACATCCATGAAATACTGGTTTCTCTTCTGTTTTATCTTTCGCTGCCATCTCAGCTTTCTTCTTCATGTTAGCTTCTACTGCCTCTCTGTCATAAGCGGCTGCCTCACGTTCCACAAAGCTGATCGCTCCTGTTGGACAGTTTGGCAGACAGTCTCCTAATCCATCACAGTAATCATCTCTTAATAACTTCGCTTTTCCGTCAACCATTCCGATTGCATCTTCGTGGCACGCATCAGCACAAAGCCCACATCCATTACATTTATCTTCATCAATTTCAATAATTCTACGAATCATATCTATTCTCCTTTTCTTGATCTCATATCCTTTACTGTATCGTCAGTATAATCGATGAGTTGGAGAAAGTCCGTTGTTTTTACAACGTTTTTATATTTTTTTGAAAATATTTATCACTTTTTATTTCTTCTGTACAAATACATGAAACAATGGAAATGAAACTATCTATATAACGAAAAAACAGAAGGCACTCCATAAACCTTCTGTTCTTTCTGTTGTTTATTATTCGAATATGCCAACAAAGACATGTTCTTCCTGACTATCCGACGAAACAACACTCCATATTCTCTTCGTAAAATCGGTTATACATCTGCCGCATCAAAGGAATCAATTTATAAAGCGGTTCCGTCTTACGATGATTGACTTCGTCTTTGATCATCTCTTTGATGATCGCTTCCTTCGTCTCTTTTAGAGTACCATATACTCCGACTCTTTCCAATACCTTTTTGCATTTTTCCTGATTCTTTTTACTTTTTAATAATACAAAATCTCCATAACATTTTTTTATATAATAATTATCTTTCATTCTCATCAACATAATGTTCTCCTTTCCACATACTGTGCCTGAAATCTTTGTACCAATACAAAGACCTGCTTGAACGGATCATTGTCATTATATGCCTTTTGTATACAAGGTTTGTTGCAAAAAGGTTACTTTTTTATAAATTTTTTCTTAATTTTTAATATATAAATTTATATTTATTTTTTATTAATATTTTTATACTGTATGCTGTATACAACAATCGACGTATTTTGACACTTTACAACCATTATGAATTACAGTTATAATATTTGAAGTTATTTTTATATTACAATGCATGGATTTTTCCATGCTGCTAAAAAGAAAGGATTTTATCATGAATTATAAACTGATCGCAATTGACCTTGATGGGACTCTTTATAATGATAATATTATGATCACACCAAAAACAATCGATGCTCTTATGAAAGCTCAGGACATGGGAATTCGTATTGCTATCTCATCCGGCCGTCCTCTTCCTGGCCTGTTTCATGCCAGAGATACTTTAAAATTACAAGAACATCATGGAATGCTCGTTTCTTATAATGGTGGAAAAGTTGTCGATACTACAACACATGAAGTTCTGTATGAAAACACGATTCCTGTTGATCTTTGTATTGAAATTTTAGAACATATCAAAAAATATCCCGTCCATCCAATGATCGATGATGGAGAAGTTATGTATGTTGAAGATAAAAGTGCTTATCGTGTTCATGAAGAACATACAAATAATTCTATGGATTGTGTAGAAGTTCCTTCCCTGATCGATTTCCTTGACTATCCTTTAGTTAAGATTTTAACTTCTATCGATCCTGTAAAACTTCCTGAGGTCATTAAAGTGATCGGGGAACCATTTAAAGGAAAAGTTGACTTTATCCAAACTGCACCTTTTTATATCGAAGCAGTTCCTGTTGGTATCAGCAAAGCATCTGGTCTTTCAAAAGTATGTGAAAAGTTAGATATTGCTCCAGATCAAATCATTGCCTTTGGAGATGCTGCGAATGACCTTGAGATGGTCAAATTTGCCGGCCACGGTGTTGCCATGGGAAATGCGTGTCCTGAATTAAAGGAATGTGCGGATGAAATCACTTTGACAAATAATGAAGATGGAATTGCACACACATTAAATCAGCTGATTTTCTCATAAATGAATCTGATTCATAATTATCCATAAAAGCAAAAAAGCGATGAAAGTTTAATCCTTCATCGCTTTTTGTTTTATTTTTTATGTTTTCCAAAGAATCCTTTATGTTCTTTATGAGTTTCTTCCTTCTTAGGAACTTCACCCATGGCTTCCTGGAATTTCTGAAGGGCTGCTCTCTGCTCTCCATTCAAGTGTTCTGGTACCTGAACGACAAGTGTTACATAGTGGTCTCCTCGTACATTCTTATTGCGTACCATTGGCACACCTTTTCCTTTTAAGCGGATTCTGGTGTCTGTCTGTGTTCCTGGTTTGATCGTATATTCATATGGTCCATCAACTGTAGGAATCTGAATCTTGCCACCCAGTGCTGCCTGTGTAAAGGAAATTGGCTCTGTAGAGTAGATTGTTGTATCCTGACGCTGGAATTTTGGATGTCTTTCAACGATCACTTCTACTAACAGATCTCCTCTTGGTCCACCGTTTGTACCTGGTTCTCCTTTTCCACGGATACGGATGCTCTGTCCATTATCAATACCTGCTGGTACTGTCACTTCAATTGTCTTACGATTGCTTACATAACCTGTTCCATGGCAGTCTGGACACTTATCACGGATGATCTTACCTGATCCATGACAGTCCGGACATGTCTGAACATTCTGAACAGTTCCAAACATGGACTGCTGTGTAAATACAACCTGACCACGTCCCTGACATTTTGGACATGTTTCTGGATTGGTTCCTGGTTTTGCACCGGTTCCATGACATGTAGTACATTCATCTTTTAATGTAATTTCTATTTTCTTTGATGTACCAAATACTGCTTCTTCAAATGTTACATGGATTCTTGCACGAATATGTGCTCCCTGTGTTGGACGGTTTGCCTGTCTGGCCCCGCCACGGCTTCCTCCACCGAACATACCGCCGAAAATATCACCAAAGATATCTCCCATATCACCACCGAAGTCAAAACCGCCAAATCCGCCGCCATTAAATCCGCCAGCACCCTGCTCAAAGGCAGCATGACCAAACTGGTCATACTGCGCTTTCTTTTCAGAGTCACTTAATATTTCATAAGCTTCTGTTACTTCTTTAAATTTGGCTTCTGCCTCTTTATCTCCAGGATTCGTATCTGGATGATATTTCTTGGCGAGTTTTCGGTAGGCTTTCTTTATTTCTGATGCTGAGGCATTGCGGTCAATCCCTAACACCTCATAGTAATCTCTTTTTTCCGCCATTTTAGTCTACCTTCTCTTTATAATTATACTTCTTTGTAGTCACCGTCTACGACATCATCGTTTGCTGCACCCTGGTTAGCTCCGGCATCTGCTGCTCCCTGAGCTCCCTGCTGAGCAGCTGCTGCAGCTTCATACATCTTTGTAAATAAGTTCTGAGCACTTGTCATCAGTTTGTCTTTCTTAGCTTTCAGATCTTCAACCTGAGCATCTGTCATTTCCTGATCTTTTGTAGCTTCTACAAGGTCTTTTAAGTCTTTTAAGTCAGCTTCTACTGCTGCTTTTTCTGTAGCATCTACTTTGTCTCCTGCTTCTTCTAATGCTTTCTCTGTCTGGAATACGATAGAATCAGCTTCGTTTCTTGCATCGATTGCTTCTTTACGTTTCTTATCTGCAGCTTCGAATTCAGCAGCTTCTTTTACAGCTTTATCGATATCTTCATCAGACATGTTAGATCCAGCTGTGATTGTGATGTGCTGTTCTTTTCCTGTTCCAAGGTCTTTTGCAGATACATTTACGATACCGTTTGCATCAATATCGAATGTTACTTCGATCTGAGGTACTCCACGTCTTGCAGGTGCGATACCATCTAATCTGAATCTTCCTAAAGATTTGTTATCTCTGGCGAACTGTCTTTCACCCTGTACAACGTTGATATCTACAGCGCTCTGGTTATCTTCTGCTGTTGAGAAGATCTGGCTCTTCTTTGTAGGGATTGTTGTATTTCTTTCGATCAGACGTGTTGCAACTCCACCCATTGTCTCGATAGACAGTGATAATGGTGTAACATCCAGAAGAAGGATATCACCGGCACCAGCGTCTCCTGCTAATTTACCACCCTGAACAGAAGCTCCGATTGCTACACATTCGTCTGGGTTGATTCCTTTGAATGGTTCTTTTCCTGTTAACTGCTGTACTTTGTCCTGTACGGCTGGGATACGTGTAGAACCACCAACTAATAATACTTTGCTTAATTCTGAAGCTGTCATTCCAGCATCATTTAATGCAGAGTTTACAGGTCCTGCTGTTCTTTCTACTAAGTGAGCTGTCAATTCATCGAATTTAGCTCTTGTAAGGTTCATATCAAAATGTTTTGGTCCTTCAGCTGTTGCTGTGATGAATGGCAGGTTGATGTTTGTTGTTGTTGCAGAAGATAATTCTTTCTTAGCTTTCTCTGCTGCTTCTTTTAATCTCTGCATTGCCATCTTATCTGTTGATAAGTCAACACCTTCCTGTTTCTTGAATTCATCTAACATATACTGTGTGATAACATTATCAAAGTCATCTCCACCTAATTTGTTATCTCCGGCTGTTGATAATACTTCGATGACACCATCACCGATCTCGATGATAGATACGTCAAATGTACCACCACCTAAGTCATATACCATGATCTTCTGTTCATCTTCGTTGTCAAGTCCATAAGATAAAGCTGCTGCTGTTGGCTCGTTGATGATACGTTTTACATCAAGTCCTGCTATCTTACCAGCATCTTTTGTTGCCTGACGCTGAGCATCGTTGAAGTAAGCTGGAACAGTGATAACTGCTTCTGTTACTTTCTCTCCTAAATAGTTTTCAGCATCTGATTTTAATTTCTGTAAGATCATTGCTGAGATTTCCTGTGGAGAGTATGCTTTGTCATCGATCTGAACTTTGTAATCTGTTCCCATATGACGTTTGATAGAAGCGATTGTCTTTTCAGCGTTTGTTACTGCCTGACGTTTTGCAGGTTCACCAATGACACGTTCTCCTGTCTTTGTAAATGCTACTACAGATGGTGTTGTTCTCATACCTTCTGCATTTGTAATAACGGTTGGTTTTCCACCTTCCATAACTGCTACACAACTGTTTGTTGTTCCTAAGTCAATACCAATAATTTTACCCATGATCTATGTCCTCCTAAGATTTCTTCTTAATTCTATATATAATAAATATTAGTTAGCTACTTTTACCATACTGTGGCGCAGTACATTTTCTTTGTACATATAACCTTTCTGTAATTCTTCTGCAACGATGTTCTCACCGAGTTCATCATCTTCGACATGCATCACTGCGTTGTGAAGGTTTGCATCGAATTCTTTTCCTTGTGCATCCATCGGTGTGACTCCCAGATCTTCCATCACAGATGTAAACTGTTTGTAGATCTGTTCGATTCCCTTAACGAATGCGGAATCTTTCTCTTCTTCTGATACGGCTTCCAAGCCTCTCTCGAAGTTATCAATGACTGGAAGAAGTTTTTCTAAAACTCCCATAGCTCCCATATCATAACGCTGTGTGGCTTCTTTGGCTGTACGCTTTCTTGCGTTCTCAAATTCTGCCATCAGTCTCTGGTATTTGTCTTTCCAGTCAGCTACGGACGCTTCTAATTCTGCGATCTTGTCATCAGCGGATGCTTTCTTTGTTTCTTCTGTTTCTTTGGAAGCTTCCTCTTTTGTTTCTGTATCTTTTATATCTTCAGCAGTCTCTTCTGCGTTCTTTACTTCTTCGTTGATGTTTTCGTCTTTCTTACTCATCACATCACTTCCTTTCTTAAGATTTGTCTTTAAAAATATCATCTAATTCCTCAGTGAGGTTCTTTAAAGTCTTAACGACTTTCTTGTAATCCATTCTCTTTGGTCCGATGATACCAACGGTACCTGTACCGCCTTCTGCAAGTTCATATGTTGCAGTTACGATACTACAGTCCTTCATATTCTTGACCGGAGATTCTTCTCCGATATAAACCTGGATTCCTGTGTGATTATCGGGATCTGATTCCAGTGTTGAATCAACCAGCTGTGTCAGGGCTTTCTTCTCTACTAATGTATCAAGAAGCTCTGTTGCTGTATCCGGATTCCCAAGTTCCGGATATTTTAAGATGTTGGTTGCTCCTCCTGTGTAGATCTCCATATGATCTGCATCATGGATCGCTTTGGCGATCTCTTCAAGAATCCGTTCTAATACATCCTGTCTGATTCCTGCCTGTTCTCTCATCGTCTGGATCAGTGCAAGGTTGATATCCTGTAAGGACAATCCCTGTAAAAATGTATTCAGCAATACATTTAACTTGAGAACATCTTCATTGGAAAGAGGTTCTTCTACCTGAATCATCTTGTTCTTCACGATATTCCCTTGTGTCACGATGACTGCAAGCAGATGTTCATGATCTACCTGAGACAGCTGCACAAATTTAAGTGTCACATTCTGATAATGTGGGGAAGAAACCATTGTTGCGTAATTCGTGCTGGTCGCTAATACATTGGCAACCTGCTTTAATAAGACTTCCATCTTATCTACTCTCTTGATCAACGCCTGTTTCTCTTCGTGTTCGCTGTCACGTTCTGTCATCAGCTGATCGACATAAAAACGATAACCTGCATCAGAAGGAATTCTTCCTGCGGATGTGTGAGGCTGTAAGATAAATCCCATATCTTCCAGATCTGCCATCTCGTTACGAATCGTCGCTGAGCTTAGCTTTAATTCCGGATGTTTCGCTATGGTTCTTGATCCTACCGGCTCACCGGTTTCAAGGTAATTGGCGATAATCGCTTTCAATATTAACTTCTTACGATCATTTAACTCCATATCTTCGCCTCCTGTTATTAGCACTCATTTATGTCGAGTGCTAACATCTATATTTAAAGTAGCACTTTCACTTTTTAATGTCAACCTTTTCTTTAAATTTTTTTGAAAATTTGTTCAGTTTTTTTCTTCTCTGAATAGAATGTACAAAAGGAGGCGTCTCTCATGCATAAAAATATGGACTTTAATATAGAACAAACACGGCTTAATAATACTTATCGACAATTAAACTCTGATCATGATTTTCACACATATTTAAATAAACAAGAAGATCAAACTCCTACTTACTGGTCCTTTTTTAAATTAAGGATTGGATTTTCTATTTTGTTTTTATTTTTTATCGTTGCTTGTTCAAAATCACTTCATACAAAAGAAACCAAACAGCTACAATCCGTTTTTTCACAGGTAAATGAAGTTGATCCTTATACTTCATATGTTTTAGAAAAGCTGGATTTACATATGCCTTGATCTTCGTTCATCAAAACGAAAACCCGAAACACATGATCTCTCATCTGTGTTCCGGGTTTCTTATATGTTTTTATTTGTTTTTCTCAGTAATATGGTTATCTTTGTACAAGCTCTACTTTTACACCATTTTGTTCCAGTACTTCTTTTGCTTCTGATGGAATCTGGTCATCTGTAAATACCATATCAATATCCTTAAGTCTTGACTGCATGACAACTCCATGCTCTGAAAACTTACTGGAATCTGTCAGGATAATGGAATTCCTTGCTGACCCCATCATGCTCTTGGCAGCCTCTACTCTTAACATATCCCCACTGGTAAACCCAATTCCTGGAATATATCCATCGGTTCCCATAAAGAGTTTATCAACATAAAAAGCTTCAGCACACGTCTTCACAAGCGGTCCAACCATAACTTCTGCTTCCTTCTGATATTCTCCTCCGAGAACAATAACCTTCGTTACTCCTCCTTCAGATTCTCTGATAAATCTTGCTATAAAAGAAGAATTTGTGATCACTGTGATATCTTTCTTTGTTTCAGAAAGGTACTTCACCAGTAAAGCGCAGCTTGAACCTGACTCTACCATGATCGTCTCTCCATCTGATACGATTTCGCTTGCTTTCGCTGCGATCCGCTGTTTCGTCTCATAACAAAAAGCCATACGATTGCTGATATCTGACATATTCTTCATCGTTGCGTACCCATGTTCTCTTATTAAGAAATTAAGCTCTTCCAATGCATCCAAATCCTTACGGATCGTTACCTGAGATACTTCCAGCATCTTTGATAATGTCGCAACTTCTACTTTCTTTTTTTGATTTACAATTTCAAGAATCTTTGTCTGTCTATCTGTCATGAAACTTTTCCTTTCTTACCTTATATATTAGGAAAGAGCCGTCTTGCGGCTCTTTCCTGATCAGTATATCATAAAATCTTCTTTATTTATATTATAAATCGCAGATTCCTTTTCCTTCTCCATAAACTGCATACCAGTCATTGTTGAAGTCTGTCACTGCTTTGTCAATGTTAGGATTAGCAAATACCTGTTTTAATACTGCGTATGGTGCTGTGATCGCTTCTGCTCCATAGTTAAATGCGTTCTTCACCTGTTCTACACCTTTGAATGACGCTGCTACGATCTTGCAGTCATATCCATCATCTTCAATACGGTCCTGAAGATTGCTGATCAGTTCCATAGGATCTGCTCCAAGGTTTCCGATACGGTTTACATATGGTGCGATATAGTCAGCTCCTGCTGCTAATGCAAAATATGCCTGCATCAGATCATAAACTGCTGTTGCTGTTACGTTAACACCTTCTGATTTTAAGATCTTGATCGCTTTTAATCCTTCATATGAAACAGGAACTTTGATGTATACCTGATCATCGATCTCTTCTAAGATTCTATGAGCCTCCTTAACGATCGTCTCTGCATCTAATGAAATAACCTGTACGTGAAGACTTCTTTCTTTCCCGATGATCTCACGAACCTTTCTCATATGTCCGAAGAAATCTTCTGGAGATGTCTTTTTAACGATGGATGGGTTGCTTGTTACTCCAGCGATTGGCATGTGGTCTACACCGTCTTTGATCTCTTCAAGATTCACAGTATCTAAAATAAATTCCATGGTAAAATTCCTCCTGCTTCTTTTATATATTGCTTCGTTTTTTGATAGTTTTATCTTACCACATTTTTCGAATATGTCAATATTTATTTTCATTTATTTGTTTTGTAAGTTTCGTTTGTAAGTATTTTATTTACTTTTCGTAACTCATATGTTAAACTATAAGAAAGAAATGGAAGGGAGAATATCATAACCATGCAAACAAATGGTATTGTTTTTAATATACAGAAATTCAGCATTCATGACGGACCTGGAATCCGCACAACGGTCTTTTTAAAGGGCTGTCCACTTCGCTGCAAATGGTGTGCAAATCCAGAATCACAGTTAAGCCAAGTTCAGGTTTTATATGACAAAGAAAAATGTGCTCATTGCGGTACTTGCGTTCATGTCTGTCCAAATGAAGCAATTGCTATGGACAAGGACAACTATGTGCGTGTTGACCAATCAAAATGTGTTGGATGCCTTCAGTGCGTAAAAAACTGTCCTGCAAAGGCTTTAAGTTATGAGGGAGAAACAAAAAATGTAGAGGAAGTTGTCAAGGTCTGTCTTCAGGATATTGATTTTTATGAAGAATCTGGCGGAGGTGTAACAATCTCTGGTGGCGAAGGAATGGTTCAGCCGGATTTTGTAAAAGCACTTCTTGCAAAATTAAAAGGACATAAGATTCATACAGCGATTGAAACCACTGGATATATTAAAGAAGAGATTTTTAGAGAATTGGCTCCGATGTTTGACTTGCTTTTATTTGACGTGAAACACTATGACAGTAACAAGCATTATGAAGGAACCCATGTCCATAATGAACCAATCGTTGAGAATTTGGCATGGGCGATCTCTCAGGGAATCGAAGTTCTTCCTCGAATTCCTGTAATTCCTGATTTCAATGATTCTTTGGATGATGCAAAAGGAATTGCTGCTTTATTAAATCAGGTTGGTGCGAAGAAAGTCCAGCTGCTTCCATTTCATCAGTTTGGTGAAAATAAGTATCATTTGCTTGGAAAGACATATGCTTATGAGGATGTGAAAGCATTGCATCCTGAGGATCTTACGGATTATCAGCAGATATTTTTGGATGAGGGCATCGACTGCTTCTTTTAAAAATTCTATATATAAAAAATCCTAGACAAACAAATTTTCTTTGTCTAGGATTTTTCTATTTACATATCTTTTTTTAATTATAATGTCTGTTCTGTTCTTCCGATAATATCATCCTGTGTCTTCTTAGATAACACATTAAAGAATGCACTGTATCCTGCAACACGAACGATCAGATCTTTATGTTTCTCTGGATGTTTCTGGGCATCGATCAGAGTTTCTCTGGATACAATGTTATACTGTACATGATATCCATGTAAACGGTTGAAGAATGTACGGATCAACATCTCTAATTTCTGTTTGTTTTCTTCTGTAGATAACATCTGTGGTGTCATCTTCTGATTTAATAGCACTCCACCTGTGATCTTCTCTGTTGGAAGTTTAGCAACCGTCTTAAATACCGCTGTTGGACCATTCTTATCTGCATTATGTGCCGGACTGCTTCCTTCGGCTAATGGTTCGAATGCATTTCTTCCATCCGGAGTTGCAACTGTTCCCATTCCCTGTCCAACGTTTGCACTAATAGAAGATGTTCCACCATAACGGATACCTCCGATTGGTCCTCTGTGATAACGAGTGTTTGGATATTTTTTGATCTCATCTAAATAAGAATCATATGCTTCTACGACTAACTGATCTACATAGTCATCATCATTTCCATATTTAGGTACATCATTAATGAGCATTTCCTGAATCTTCTTGTTTTCAGGTGACTGGAAATCATCTAAGATTGCATTCCAAAGCTGTTCTTTTGTGATCTTTTTCTCTTCATATACAAGTTTCTTGATCGCTGCAAGAGAATCTGCCATATTGGCAATTCCAACCTGAAGTCCAGAGATAAAGTCATAGACTGCTCCACCTTCTTTGATCGTTTTTCCTCTTCCAATGCAGTCGTCCGTTAATGCAGAACATAAAACGTCTGGTACATCTCTCTCTGATGCTTTATCAATTGCATTTTCTACGATAACGCTGTAGCGTGTCATTTCTCTCACTGTCTTATCCCATGCTGCTAATAGATCTTCATATGTTTCCATCTCTGTAAATTTACCATATCCTTTGGTAAATCTCTTACCACTTGTTAAGTCAACTCCGTCATTCATAGCACAAAGCAGAACTCTTGGGAAGTTGATGTAGGACATACCTGTACAACGATATCCCCATTTCCCTGGGACAGCTGTCTCTACGCATCCGATGGCACTGTAATTGTATGCATCTTCTTCTTTGACACCCCAGTTGATGAAAGATGGAATGATGATCTCATCGTTATTTAATGCTGGCATACCAAATCCAAGTTTCATAACCTCGATACATTCATCAAAGAAATGTTTGTCGATATTGGCATGATAACGGACCGTTAAGTTTGGCTGTGTCAGTCTTGTCTGTGCAACAGACTGTAATACAACGAAACTTAATTCGTTAACTGCATCTTTTTTATCTGTTGTCTGTCCACCAATTGTTACGTTCTGGTACATTGGTGATCCTGCTGAACTTAAAGTATGTGACTGAGAACGTACTTTATTGATCGTCAATGTCTTGATCCACAGGCATGTTAATAATTCTAAGACATCTTCTTTTGAGATCTTTCCTTCATTGATATCTTTCATATAGTATGGATACATATACTGGTCGAAACGTCCGTAACTTAAGGAATGTCCATTGGACTCGATCTGAAGGATCAGCTGAATGAACCATACAGACTGAACGGCTTCTCTAAAGGATGTTGCTGGTTCATATGGAACTTTCGCACAGATCTCGCTCATCTGTAATAATTCTTCTTTACGTTTCGCATCTGTTTCTTTGTCCGCTAATTCTTTTGCAAGTTTGCTGTAGCGCTGTGTAAAATCACGCACTGCTTTGATAACGATTAAAACAGCTTTATAAAATACGTTCTTATCAATGCTTTCTGGATCTGTGAAATCTAATGCTGCTCTTAATTCTTTTACTCTTTTTTCGTATCCTTTTAATCCATCAGATAAGATTCTCTGGTAATTGACTGCCAGATGGGCATCCCCGGCATTTAATTTTCCTTCCATTCCAAAGACACCTGTCTCCATGAATACATCCACTTCTTCTGGAAGTAGGGCTTCTCCTCTGGCTCGAAGGTTATTATTCTCCCAGAATGGTGCGATCTCTCTTAATTGTTCTTTTGTCTCTTCTGTGATATAGAAGACATCTCCGTCACGTTTCTCAAAAAGATCTAACTCATTCATAACAAATTCCATTGTATATTCTGGGAAGATTGGAGCATTCTTGTTCTTTGTCGCCTGATTTCCAGCGATCAGCGATTTATCATCAATGTAAATGCTCATTCCTTCTAAGATCTTCTGAAGCATTAAGGCTCTTACCATCACTCTTGGCTGATTCTGGTTTTCTTTGTAGGCTTCTGTTGCCAGTACCGCTCTCTGGGCATCAATATATGGTTTTGCATCGAGCACTTCCTCACGAAATGCCTGCATACGTTCTGTTAATTTACCGAAATGTTCTGTATTGTTCATGGTATCTCCTTTCAGAATGTTTCGTTCGTAACTTATATTTGTTTTGTTTGTAATTATAAGTTATCATTTTTTTATATAAATGTCAATGGATTTGGTTCATAATTATATTTATTTTCATTTGAAAGTTATTTTTGTACAAAAAGAAAAAGATGCCATATTTTCTATGACACCTTTTTCAATCCTCTTTATTCTACATTTACATGATTTCCAGCAGCCATTTCGTCTGATACATCGTCTCTTCTGCTTAATTTCAAGCACAACTCATCGAGTACAATATGTACAGACTGATCAAATAAGGAACTAAGCAGCTGAATGGAAGCCGTTTTTTGATCTCCTTTGATTCTTCCTGGAACCTTGATGATGCAGTCTGCTAATTGTCCCAGTTCCGATTCTTCTTTGCTTGTCACTGCAATGATCTTTAATCCAAGTTTCTTTGCAGCTTTTGCATTGCTTAATGTATTTTTTGTTGTTCCTGAACCAGAGATTGCAAGATAAACCTCATTTTCTCTTAATGCAGGTGTGATCGTTTCTCCCATAACATATGGCTGGTAACCGATATGCATCAGTCTCATTGCGAAACATCTTCCTACAAATCCGCTTCTTCCTTCTCCATCGACAAAAATCTTCTTGTCTTTACTTAAGAATGTCATTGCCTGGTCCAATGTATCTTCCTCAAATTTATTCATGACTTCACTAATTTCACTCATGATCTCTTCTATCAATCTCATTTTATTACCTCTTTAAATTTCATTAATTCTTCTTCCATATTCTCTGCTTTTGTGATCGCTGATCCTACGATCACAGATTGAATATTTTCTTTTTTGAGTTCTTTACATACATCCAATTTAATTCCACCTGCAACACAAATGTTTTGAATCTGTGGAAATTCCTGCTTAAATTTTTGGATTTCTTCTATTATATTGTGATCTCCACTCTTATCTACCGATGTATGCAGACAGTAGATCGCATTTTTAAAATCTGCAATCTCATGAATCTTCTCTTTGGAACATTCCAGCAGATCGATCAGCATGTATTTTTCATAAGACTGACTGACTTCATAACATTTTTCCAATGTTTCTCTGGAAGAACTTCCCATAACCGTTAAGATATCAAAACCTTGCTCATATCCTTGTTTGAATTCATATGCACCTTCATCGCATGTTTTTAAGTCCGCTAATAATAGCGAATCTTTTTTATATTCATTTAATTTCTTTAATGCAAAGAGTCCATAATCTTTAATCAGGGATGTCCCGATTTCTATAATATCTGTTTCCCCTGCAAATGTTTTTACCATTTCTTCTGCTTTTGAGAGACTGACTCTGTCAATGGCTGTCTGTAATTTCATGATCATATCTCCCCTTAGTTCTTCTTTTGATAGGTCTTTAAGAATTCGTTTAATCCATTGATCGTTGGAAGTCCTTCATTGTCACTTAAGTTCATAACCTGCATGGCTCCGATTGCATTTCCTCTCTCAAGGATTTTTTTATCATCCAGACCTTCTAATGTTGCAGAGATCACTCCAGATGCAAAGCCGTCTCCAGCTCCAACAGTGTCAACCACTGGTACTTTAAAACATGTTTCTTCGCTTTCCACAAAAGATCCATCATCCAGACGTTCTTTGGAATAAGATCCAGAAGTTCCAAGTTTGATCACTACCTTCTTTACACCTTCATTTAAATAAAAATCTGCGATCTCTCCTTTTGTCTGAAGTCCTGTAAATAACTTTCCTTCACGGAATCCCGGCATGACAACATCACACATACATGCAAGTTTATTTGTCTCTTTGATCATCTGTTCCTCACTGTCCCATAAAACCGGACGTGGGTTTGGATCAAATGTTACCATCAATCCATTCTGGTGTGCCATCTGAATCAGTTCTTTTGTCATCTCTTTTGTCTCTTCACTTAATGCAGGAAAGATTCCTGTCACATGAAGAATCTTGCTTCCACTGAAATCGACATCTCGAAGCAGCTCCTTCGTAGATTTTGATGCCGCAGATCCTTTTCTAAAATAAATAACTTCTGGATCACCTGCATCTACCTGATTCTTAATCTGAAATCCGGTTGGTGCTTCATTTGTTTCCTTAATATAACTTGTATCGATCTGTTCCTTCTTTAAGAAATCTTTGATATATTCTCCAAATGGATCTTCTCCGACCTGTGTCATATAAGAAACGCTGTGACCTAATCTTGATAATCCCATTGCCACATTTAATTCTGCTCCTGCAATCATCTTTGTAAAATGATCGACCTGACTTAGAGGCTGCTTTGTATCCGCTAAAAACATTACCATTGGTTCTCCGATTGTTAATACTTCACACATAATTCTTTCTCCTTTATTTTGCTTTTTTGACTGTTTCTATCTGATCTGCGATTTTTTCTTCATCAATTGGATATTCTATCAATACTTTGACTTGATCTTTCAATTTCTCTATCATTGCTTTCCATGGAATCACGCCGTCTTCTAACATAACCGTTCCCGGCTTTTCATTTTCAAATGCGATATTTTTTAAATGAAAAATAGTGATCTGGTCTTTTAATTCTTTCAATGATTTTTCTGGATCTTCTTTTTGCCAGTACCAATTTCCAAGATCCATCGTATATCCGATCGGCAGCTCATATTTTTTGATCTGTTCTAAAGTCTCTTTTGTACAGGCAAATGTTCCATTTTCGTCCGTCTGGTCATTTTCGATCGTATACGTCATCTCATATTTTGATAAAATATCCTTTAATTCTTCTGCTCCTGCCCGATCAATCTCATTCAGACTTCCAATATTAAATTTGACATTTTGAATGTTCATTTTTTTTGCTTCTTCCAGATAAGTTGTAAGATTTTTATTTGGAACTTTGTCTTCTACCATCTTTTCTGGAACGGAATAATATAATGTCATATTATTTTTGGAAGCCTCTTTTGCAATCGCTTCAAATTCGGAAGCTTCTTTTATATATTCTCTTCTTACTTCTGCAAGTGAAATCCCCTGATCTTTGATTGCTTTTAACAGCGTACTTTGTGCTGCGCCCTGATCTAACTTTTCTTTATAAACTAAAAGATTGATTCCTAATTCCTGTCTCATCTTATGCCTCCTGTACTCTTAATGGTTTTCTTGTAAATCCAATGATCAATGCTGATACCAACATTCCAATCGCAATCGCTGCTAAATATAATAATTTCTGACTGATCGCTCCTTCTACCACTGGTGTTACGAAAATTCCTCCGTGTGGTGCTGGAAGGGAAATCTGGAATAACATGGCAAGTCCTCCTGCAACTGCGGAACCAATGATTCCTGCTGGGATCATGCGGACTGGATCTGTTAATGCGACTGGCATACAACTTTCTGTGATAAAACTTGCACCTAACAGATAATAGGTTTTTCCCTGAATCTGCTGATCTTTTGTGAACTTCTTTTTAAATAATGTTGTCGCTAATGCAACTCCAAGTGGTGGAACAACTCCTCCAACCATTGCTGCTGCCATTGGATAATAATTTCCATTGCTGATCGCAGCAACTGCAAATGTATATGCAACTTTATTGATCGGTCCTCCAAGATCGACTGCCATCATTCCACCAACGACCATTCCTGTTAAAACAAGATTCTGTGTTCCCAGTCCATCAATAAATCCTGTTAATCCCTGATTTAACCATGCCATTGGAACGGATACTACACATAACATTACAATTCCTACTACAAATGTACTGATCACAGGGATGATCAAAAGTTTTTTAATACTCTGAAAATCTTCTGGAAAATTACTCAACAGTTTGTTTAACAGTTTTACAAGATATCCTGCTAAAAATCCTGCAACGATTCCTCCTAAGAAACCGCTTCCTGTTGTCTTTGCGATCATCCCGCCGATCATTCCCGGTGCTAGCGCATCCTGACCTGCGATCGTATGTGCAATAAATCCTGCAAAGATTGGAATCATTAATAACATTGCATTGTTATGTCCAATCTCATAAAGGATCTTGGCAAACTGGTTCACAGAATCGTCTCCGATCCGCATTCCAAACATAAAAGAAATCGCCATTAAGATTCCTCCACCTGCTACAAATGGGATCATTGGTCTAAGACCTCCCATTACATCATCGTATAATACGCTTCCTACACTCTTCTTCTTTGTCTCACCGTTCATATTTACCCTCCTGAATTTTTTATTTCTGGTTTAGTGTATCGTTTTCGTTTATCGATTTAGTTTATCGGTTAACTAAGATGCTTTTATGATACTCACATGATGTATTTTTGTCAATACATCTTTTACAACTTTGGCGTTTTAGACAAAAATTATGTGCGTTATCCTTTGAAATACTTTCTATTTTTATGCAGTTTTCACAATATTTTTTAAGGCATGAAAAAAAGAAGAAAGAAACAAAAATTTCCTTCTTCTTTTTCATATTTTGATTTATTTTAATTTCGTTGACTCATATCGACAGATATCTGCTTTGATTTCCTCATAGACAATCTCTTTTTTTTCTTTATGTTCTATCTTATCAAATAATAACTTCGCCGCTGCTTCTCCCATGGAAAATGGGTGCTGTTCTATACATGTGATTCCAGGACCACTGTATTTTGCCCATTTTTCATCTGCAAATGCACAGATCCCAACATCTTTGCCGACTTCCTGCTCCATATGATAAAGATGTGAGATGATTCTTCTTAAGACTTCATCATTATTTGCAAAGAAACAAGTTTTCTCATGATGACTGATGATTTCCGCTAATTTCGCCATAATATCTAATTTTTCTTCGTCTTCCAAGATCAGAATCTCACCATTGATCGTATCACTCTGCGAAATATATGTTCTGACAGTTTCTTCTCTTAATTGTCTGGTACTGATGCCATCTGTTGCTTCACTTACAAAAACAATATGTTGCCATCCTTGATCTTGCAATTCTTCTAACATCTTCTTTGTCACTGCTTCGTTATCATTTACCACGCTGTCACAGACTGCATCTTTATATGTCCGGTCTAATAAAACGACTGGCTTGCTTTCTTCCATCTGACATGTGTTCTTAATAAAATCTGCATTATTCCCAACAGAATTTATGATCACACCATCTGTCTGTTCATTAAAAAATGACTCAATATTTTTATTTTCCTGATCTTTGTTATTATCCGCATCTGCAATCAATAACTGACAGCCTCTTTTTCTGCATTCTGATTGTACACCTTTGATCAGTAATGAGGAAAAAGGATTGCCAATATCTGCGATCGTAAATCCTATACAGTTTGATCTGTCTGATTTTAAACTTTGTGCGGCTCGATTTGGTCTATAATTTAACTCTTCCACAACATCTTGTATCTTTTTTCTTGTCTCTTCCGACATAAATTCATAATCTCCGTGAAGATATCTTGAGATGGTTGTCTTAGATACTCCGACAGCTGCCGCTACATCTGCCATAGTTGCTTTTTTACGTTTTCTTGTTTTCTTTTCCAATGTCCTTCACCTTGCATTTACTTATTTTCCGATCAGTACTTTCTTTCCACAAAAGGCGAATCCGTAATGTCTGATCTTTTCTTTTTTGATTCCTTTTGCAATCAGCTGTACATCATAATGTTTTTCTTCTATCTGCTTTAATGCTGCATTTACTGTATCCTGCAATGTATTCTCTTCCAAAGTATCTTGAACCTTGAACTCAAAAATATATGCATCTTGATCCTTATCTTCTGGTTCTAACAGTACATCGTACCGTCCAAAACCACTTTCTCTATTGGATGTGATCGTATATTCACCTTTCGCATCCGCAATCAACCCTAAAACAAATCCATGATAAAACTTCTCTGGCTCCCTACCACCTGTATCAAAATAACTGAATACTGATTGTGTCATTTGATTCATAAAACGATTCATATAGTTTATATCATTCATCCGCAATGCTTTCATAAAATCATTGTATTTTGCAGAAGGTTTTGAAAACCATCCTTGTATCATTTTATCAAACATTTTCAAGACCTCAAGATTCGTTAAAGATAACGTATAAATTTCATTCTCCTTAATCCCATGAACCTTTAGGTATCCACTTGCCAACAAAAGACTCCAGATTGCATTTTCATTCTCATCCAACTGTTCAAATACTATTTCTTCATCCAACACTTCTTCTATCTGCTTTCCATAAAGCAAATTTTCCATGACAACTTTAATATCCGAATTACTTTGCTGCAATAATTTTGCAATCAATTGATTGGAACTTGTATTTGCCCAATATGACTTCAATTCTTTTGTATCCAGATACTTTGTGATTGACCATGGATTATAGATATCTCTTTGTTTTCCAAAACAGAACCCATCGTACCATTGTTTTACATCATCAAAAGAATCTTCCATATCAAATAGATATAACGCTTGTTTCACTTCTTCTTCTGTAAATCCAAACGATGTCTCATATTTTCGTGATGTTGTAGTAATCACTTCTAAGTTATTAAGATCTGAAAAAATAGATTCTTTACTTACTCTTGTAATTCCTGTCAGCAAACCTCTTTCTAATGCCGGATTTGTCTTAAATGCTGCATTAAACAGACTTCTGATAAAAACAGACAACTCCTTCCAATATCCATGGACATAGGCTTCCTGCATCGGAGTATCATATTCATCCAAAAGGATTAAAACTTTCTTTCCGTAATATCTACTTAGATAATCACTCAACTGATATAGAGCCATCGTTGCTGCATTATCATCCATGTCTACACTGACTGATTCATAAAAATCTCGTTCTTTATCCTTTAGAAAATCTTCTTCTATAAGGAAATGGTATTTCATATATAAATTTGTGATCAGTTGACAGATCTTTCTTCTTGTTTTTTCATAATCCGACTCTTTTACTGTTGCAAAGCTTAGAAAAAGAACTGGATAGCTTCCCTGAAGTTGCTGATATCTCTTATCTTTCCAGATTTCTAAATCTTCAAATAACTTTGCCTGCTCTTTCTCTGTATTGGAGAAGAAAGTTTCGACCATACTCATATTGAGTGTCTTACCAAATCTTCTTGGACGAGTGATCAATGTAACACTGTCTCCATTCTCCCACCATTCTTTGATGAAAGATGTCTTATCAATATAGAAATAGTTGTTTTCTCTGATCGATTTAAAATCCTGATTCCCTACAGATATTACTTGTTGCATGTGATCACTCCCTTCTGTCCGATAATTAACTTTATTATAACATCTGATTTCTTTTTTATCTACCACAATGCTTTTTACATAACTCTATGCTTCTTATAATAAATATAAGAAGCAATCGCAGGAATCAATGTAACGATCAAAATAATTCCTACTGCTGCTCCAATTGGATCAACAAACTTCTGAAATCCAAGCAGAATTGTCAAGGCTCCACCAATGATCCACCATTTTCCTGCCATTCGATGCGTATAGTCCCAGTTTTCTTCATTCTCTAAAGTCCATGGAAGTTTAATTCCGATCACATAATTCTGTCTGCACTTTGGAAGATAATTTCCAACAACGATCAGAACAATTCCCATTAAAACATTGGTCAACAGATCAAAATTCATTGCTTCTTTATATCCAAATGCATTTCCATAGATCATTGCCCCACACCAAAGTGAAACAACTGGACAGATACACAAAATCAGACGATAAATCTTAGAACCAATATTCTTTTTCTTTGGATCAAATTGTGTGACAACGGCACAGAAAATATGCACTGCTAAAATAAACAGATACATTCCCACAACCGCAAACCATTTACTGCTGTATCCATCTGCTACACCATTTTTTCCAAAATGCGTAGCCATCTGTGCTGGCAGCTGATTCCATAGCAAAAATCCAACAATCATTGGTAACAAAATTATAATGCAGCTTCCAATAAAAAACTTCTTATTCTTCTTTAACATCATGATTCCCTCCCTTCAATTCTGACAACCATAACATAACTTCTTCAACGACTGAGGTGTTTAACGTATAGTAAATATAATTCTTCTCTTTCTTCTCAAAGATCAGATCTACTTTCTTAAGAATCTTTAAATGATAAGAAATGGTTGCACCTGTCATATCAAAATGAGATCCAATCTCTCCAGCTGACATGCTTCCATCCCGCAGCATCATAAGAATCTCTCTTCGTATTGGGTCTGATAAAGCTTTAAATGTCTCTGCAAATCCCATAACTCTCATCCTTTCCGTAGCTATTTAGAAATATTTCTAATTACTTTATAGCATTTCATATTTGAAAAGTCAATTAGTATTTAGAATTTTTTCTAAATAGTTTTCATTGCAGAAATTTAACATAAATATCATTTAAATTTTGTATTGTCTTGTTAATATCATTGTATACAAACGAAAGGAGAACTTGACTTATGATACGATTATTTGCATCCGATATGGATGGAACTTTAATAAATAACAAAGGATATATTTCTGATCGAACGATCAATGCTGTGAAAAAATTACAGAAAAGTGGGGTTGCTTTTATTATAAATACAGGAAGGGATTATCACTCTGCCAAAAGAGAACTTGATGCGGCATCTCTTTCCTGTGATATGATCTGTCACAGTGGCGCCTGCACTTATGATGTTTATGGAAATGCATTTCATATCGCTTCCCTTCCAAAAAGCATTGCTTTAAAAATCTTAAATATATTTGAAAAACATGGGGCTTTTGCAGATATTGCGACGGATTATGGAAAAACTTCGATCACTGATAAATCTTCTTTACTAAACTACTACAAGAATGAAGTATTTCCTTCCCTTGAGCAGGAACATAAGGTATATTTTCCTACCTGGCATGATTTTGCTGTGATGGTTTCTGGCGTTCGTTTCTTTGAAGGAAAAGAAAGTCTGCTTAGTTGTGAAACACCGATTTATAAGATCTGTACTACATTTTTTGATCAGAAAAAAATCAAGGATTTGAAAGAAAAAATTCATGGAATTGACCAATTACATGCAGTTTCCACTTCTCGTTACGATCTAGAGATCACGCATATCAATGCTCAAAAAGGAACTGCTCTGTTACGTTATGCCCAAACAAAAAAGATCACTCCATCACAAATCCTTGCTGTTGGGGATAGTGGGAATGACCTTTCTATGTTATCTCTTGATCTTGGAATCACTGCTGCTATGGCAAATGCTTCTGATCCTATTAAAAAGGTTTGTTCTAAAATGATTCCATCTAACAATCATGATGGTGTTGCATTTTTAATTGAAGATGTACTTGATATGAATGAAATTGCCATGAATGCAAAATATTCTTTTCAGATATGTGTAAATCCTTGAGATTTTATTCATCTAATTTTAGAGTGTAATAAATCTGTGGTTCTTTTTCATTATCTATCGTGTATAATAATGTGCCATTTATGATTTCATCAATATTTATAGAATCATCAATGGCTAATTTGATTCTGCTTTCTTTAACTGCACAATAACTTTCTTTGAAAATCAAAAAAGACATAGCCGTTACTTTGCTACATCTTTTTTCTAATCTCAATATTTTCTTTGCTTAAGCTGCTTTTGCTTCCTTCGGCGTCTTGCATCCAAAGATTTTGGCAAGCTTTGCAAAACTTTCTTCTACATACTCCTGCCCTCGCTCATAAATTTCGACATTTTTCATCATTTTTTAACAAAAATCAGCTACTCTAATTGTGTGGTAATTCCTGCAATATTCTGCATTGAATGTTTTAAGAAATAATTGTAAACTGCAATAACTCTTCCAGTAAAAATCACAGCTAATATAGTTCCAATCCCAAGTCCTATGATATGTCCTGTAAACACGATACCGATGATTCCTGAAGTGCAAAAACATGTAACATCAAAGATATTCTTTCCAATTCCCATACCTTTCCCTAATTTATCTCCAATCGTTGCTGCCAGTGCATCTGCTGGATTTGGCACCAGTTTCATATTAACCATAGTTGCTGCACCGATTCCTGTAACAATAACTGCAAAAAATAAAACTACAATTTTCTGTATCAATGTGTCTGGTACGATATTTAAATACTGATCAAAAAGATTAATAAATACGCTTGTCACAAGACTCATTGGAATCTGCAGTAATTGATATAACTTAAACTCTTTACCCTTCAATACGGCTTCCACCAATACGCAGAAACAATAAAACACAAATGTTGTTGCTCCTAAGTTTAAATGCCAGATATGACAGATATTATATGGAATTGATATGATCGGTGATACTCCTAATAATGTTTTTGTATTTAAGACGATTCCAAGTGCAAGCACGATCAATCCAATAAAATATATGACAGCTCTTGTACATTTTTCTTTCAAATTTCTCATCCTCTTTTCTTTATTTTTTAACATCGAAAAGAACCCCGGAGTGTCTCTCTCCGGGATTCTTGTTTGTTCATTTTTTGATTATTTTTCTTTGATCTGGCAGAATTTTTTCTTACCTTTCTTTAATAAGATACGATCTTTATCGTCAAAGTCTGCTTTGCTAAATGTAGCATCGATTGCAGATACTTTCTCACCATTTACAGAAACTCCACCCTGCTGTACCATTCTTCTTGCATCAGAACGTGTTGTGCAAAGTTTGGAATCTACTAACATTGTAAGAATATCGATTCCTTCTGCTAATTTATCTGCTTCGTATTCAAATGTTGGGGCATCTTCATTGGCTCCACCACTTACGAACATTGCTTTTGCTGCTGTCTGAGCTTTCTTCGCTTCTTCTTCTCCATGAACGATCTTTGTAACTTCATAAGCAAGAACTTCTTTGGCTTTGTTGATCTCAGCACCTTCTAAAGCTCCTAATCTTCTGACTTCGTCCATTGGAAGGAATGTAAGAAGTGATAAGCATTCTTCTACTTTCACATCTTCGATGTTTCTCCAGTACTGGTAGAAATCGTATGGAGATGTCTTCTCTGGGTCAAGCCATACAGCACCTGCCATTGTTTTACCCATCTTCACTCCGTCGCTTCTTGTAAGAAGTGTTAATGTTAATCCGTAAGCATCTTTCTTTTCTTTTCTGCGAATCAAGTCAGCTCCTGCCAGGATATTAGACCACTGGTCGTTTCCACCCATCTCTAATTTACATCCATATCTTCTGTTTAACTCAAGGAAATCATATCCCTGCATTAACATATAGTTAAACTCGAAGAATGTAAGTCCACGTTCCATTCTCTGTTTGTAGCATTCTGCTGTTAACATCTTATTTACTGAGAAATGTACTCCGACTTCACGTAAGAAATCAACATAATTTAAGTTTAATAACCAGTCTGCATTGTTTGCTAAGATTGCTTTATCATCATCAAATGTGATGAATCTTGATAACTGTTCTTTGAAACGTTTCGCGTTGTGGTCGATTGTTTCTTTTGTTAACATATTTCTCATGTCAGATTTTCCAGATGGGTCACCGATCATTGTTGTTCCCCCACCTAAAAGGGCGATTGGACGGTGTCCTGCTTTCTGCATATGCATCATTGCCATAATTGTTAAGAAATGTCCAGCTGTTAAACTGTCTGCTGTTGCATCAAATCCGATGTAGAATGTTACTTTCTCTTTTCCTAACAATTCTCTTAATTCTTCGTGTGTTGTCTGTGCGATAAATCCTCTTTCCTGCAGCACATCATATACGTTTTGACTCATTTATATATATATCTCCTTTTAAATTCTCTAGTTTTTAAAGCTGTGGATTGGTGCTGGAATTCTTCCTCCGCGGTTTACGAATGCGTCACATGAGAATTCGTTGACTGGCATGATTGGTGCGTATCCAAGTAATCCACCGAATTCTACCTGATCTCCAACATCTTTTCCAATCGCTGGGATCACACGGACTGCGGTTGTCTTCTGATTGATCATTCCAAGTGCCATCTCATCTGCGATCAGTCCTGCGATCGTTGTTGCTTTTGTTTTTCCAGGAATTGCGATCATGTCAAGTCCTACGGAACATACACATGTCATAGCTTCTAATTTCTCAATTGTTAAAGCTCCGGCATTGACTGCATCGATCATTCTCTGGTCTTCGCTGACTGGAATAAATGCTCCACTTAATCCACCAACGTAAGAAGAAGCCATAACTCCACCTTTTTTGACCTGGTCATTTAACATTGCTAACGCTGCTGTTGTTCCAGGTGCTCCTGCATATTCTAATCCGATCTCTTCTAAGATCTCTCCAACGCTGTCGCCTGCTGCTGGTGTTGGTGCAAGAGAAAGGTCAATAATTCCAAATGGAATTCCAAGTCTCTTAGAAGCTTCTTTGGCTACTAACTGTCCAACACGAGTTACTTTAAACGCTGTCTTCTTAATTGTCTCGCAAAGAACTTCGAAGTTTTCTCCACGTACATTCTCGATTGCTCGTTTTACAACTCCAGGTCCACTGACACCTACGTTAATGATCGCATCTGCTTCAGTCACACCATGGAATGCTCCTGCCATAAATGGGTTATCATCTGGTGCATTACAAAATACTACGAACTTCGCACATCCAAGACACTGATTGTCTTTTGTAAGTTCTGCTGTCTCTTTGATGATCTCACCGATTAATTTGACTGCATCCATGTTGATTCCTGTCTTTGTAGAACCTACATTGACAGAAGAACATACGAAATCAGTCTCTGCTAATGCTTTTGGAATGGAACGGATCAAAAGTTCATCGGCTTTAGTCATTCCTTTGCTTACTAATGCAGAATATCCACCTAAGAAGTTTACTCCAACTTTCTTGGCTGCTGCATCTAAGACTTTCGCAAGTTCTACGAAATCATCTGGTGTCTTACATACATTGCCGCCAACTAAAGAAATTGGTGTGATGGAAATTCGTTTATTAACGATTGGAATACCGAATTCATTCTCGATATCTTTTCCTGTCTTTACAAGGTCTTTTGCAACCGTTGTGATCTTATTATAAATGTTTTCCTTGACTTCCTCTAGTGTTGTACCAACACAGTCTAATAAACTGATACCGATTGTAATGGTACGAACATCTAAATTCATCTCATGGATCATTTTATTTGTTTCAAATACTTCATTCAGATTAATCATGATGCCACCCCTCTAAATTCTGTGCATAATATCAAAGATTCTTTCATTCTGCGCCTGAATTACAACACCGATCTCTTCACCGATCTGTTTTAACTCGCTGGATAATAATGCGATATCTTTGGATGAACCAGCTGGATCTACGACCATCATCATGTTAAAGAAGCCACCTGTGATTGTTTGGGAGATGTCTAAGATGTTAACATTGTTGCTAGCTAAATAGTTACATACCTTTGCGATGATTCCAACACCATCTTTTCCAACAACTGTGATTACTGTTTTTTCCATTTGTGCTTTTCCTCCTAAATGCTTATGATACACTGGTTACGGTAGATACCGTGTCTCTTCTGGCCACTTCGATCGGTAATGTAAAATTATGTAGTGAAATCTTTACCGTTTCATAAGCCAGTTTTTCATAGTTATTTTCTTTACTCAGATGTCCAAGATAAACTTTCTTTGTCTTTTGTGTTGCAACCTCCTCGATCAGTTCGGCGCATCTCTCATTCGATAAATGCCCCTGTCTTCCAAGGATTCGTCTCTTTAAATAATATGGATAACGTCCAACCTGAAGCATATTCACATCATGGTTGGCTTCGACAAATAAAATATCGGAATCATAAATCTTCTCAACCAGATATTCATCGTAATCTCCAAGGTCTGTTGCAATACTTGCTTTGGATCCTTCTTCTGAGTAAAACGAGTAACAAACAGGATCTGCAGCATCATGCCATACGTGAGATGCGTTTACTTTCATATCCCCAATCTCAAATGGTTTGTCTGCTTCAATCGAATGAAAAAGGCTTTTGTCTACTTTCCCAAGGTTCTTGTAATCAAAAATCGCATCGATCGTCTTTCCTGTCGCAAAGATTGGAAGTCCATATCTTCTTGCGATCACACCAAGTCCCTTGATATGATCCGTATGCTCGTGTGTGATCAAAATTCCATCAAATTCTGGAACCGTAAGATCAAGTTCTGAAAGTGAATTCTCAATGCGCTTTGCACTCACTCCACAATCAACTAACAGATTTGTCTTCTTCGTTCCAACATATATGCAATTTCCTTCACTGCTGCTTGCTAAACTTGATAGTTTCACGGATTGTACCTCTTTCTTCTCTTCTGGGCTGACCCTATTGGCAAACATTATATCATAAGGTTATTTAAGATTCAAGAATTGCCCTGTATTCTTAAATGTACAAAATATCAGCCAAGGATTTTTGCAATCTGAGCTTTTGTATCTGCTAAATCACCTGAATTGTCAATAACATGACTTGCCATGGATTTAAATTGTTCTTCACTTTGCTGTTTTGCGATCATCTGAGCGATCTTCTCATCAGAATATCCTCTGGAAGCTTTTAACCGCTCGTATCTTACTTCTTCTCTTGTATAAATATACCATAACTGATCAAATTTCTTTTCATAACCTGCTCCAACCAGTAACGCTGACTCTACAACCACCAGACCATCTGGTTCTTCTTTTCCAAATGCATCAATCCTTGCTAAGATTTCTTCATCTACATTTTTATGAGTGATACTGTCTAATAAGGAAAGTTTTGTTTCATCATGAAATACGATCTCTCCAAGTGCCGGACGGTTGATCGTCTGATCGTCATTTAAAATTTTATTTCCAAATGCATAAACGATCGCATCATAGCTTTTCGCCCCCGGTACCATCAGCTCATGAGCTACATGATCTGACTGAATGATCTTTGCATGATAATCATTTTCTAAAATATTTAAAACCTCACTCTTCCCAGAGCCGACACCTCCGGTAATTCCTATGATCTTCATCTGCTTTCACTCCTTATTTCGCTTCGTACCAGCTTGCTCCCTGTTCAATATCAATACTTAATGGCACTCGAAGACTTGCTGCGTTCATCATTTCATTTTCTAAGATTTCTTTCACTTCCTCAAATTCATCTAAATGAGTCTCAATCAGTAATTCATCGTGAATCTGTAAGAGCAGACGGGATTTCATCTGTTTTTCTTTTAATTTCATATTCACTCTTACCATTGCAATCTTGATGATATCTGCAGCAGTTCCCTGAATTGGGGAGTTCATTGCCACACGTTCTCCAAAGTTTCTCTGCATAAAATTACTGGATTTTAATTCTGGGATCGGACGGATTCGGTTGAACATTGTTTTAACATATCCGTCTGTCTTTCCTTTTTCCACTTCTCCATCTAAGAATTCCTTAACGCGTGGATACATTGCAAAATAACGGTCAATGTATTCCTGTGCCTGTTTTCTTGAGATCTTGAGATCCTGACTTAATCCAAACGCACTTAACCCATAAATAATTCCAAAGTTTACAGCTTTTGCTTCTCTTCTTTGTGTACTTGTCACTTCATCCATCGGAATTCCAAACACCTCGGAAGCTGTTCTCGCATGAATATCCTGATTTTCTTCATAAGCATGAATGAGTTTCTCATCCTGTGACAAATGCGCCAGCACACGAAGCTCGATCTGTGAATAATCGGCATCCAAAAATACATATCCATCTTCTGGCAAAAATACCTTACGGATTGCTCTTCCAAGTTCCATACGGATTGGAATATTCTGAAGATTTGGCTCTGTACTGCTGATTCTTCCAGTTGCTGTGATCGTCTGATTAAATTTTCCATGAATTCTCTGGTCATCCTGAATAAAGTTTGCCAGACCATCTGCATATGTTGATTTTAATTTGGTTAACTGTCTGTATTCTAAGATCATAGGAATGATCGGATAAAGATGCTCGATCTTTTCTAACACTTCCACACTCGTAGAGTATCCAGTCTTTGTCTTTTTCGCACCTTCTAATTTCATATGCTCAAATAAGACAACACCTAACTGTTTTGGGGAATTGATATTGAATTCTTCGCCTGCTTCTTTATAAATAGAATCCTGTAATTCTTCAATTCTTCCAACCAGCTGATCTCCATATTCTTTCAGAGCTTTTGAATCTACATGAATTCCTCTCACTTCCATATCATGAAGTGCAAACATCGTTGGAATTTCAATCTCACGGTAAAGATCCATCATCTCAAATTCTGTTAACTTATCACTTAACGGTTTGATCGCTTCTCTTGAAATATAAGCTTCATAACCCATGATCTTCTTTCCTGCATCACTTAAGACACCATCTGTAACCATTGGATGTTTCTTATCGATCAGCTCTTTTCTTGATGGGAGCATCATGGATTTATAATCTCTTGCAATATCATCATATTCATAAGTACTTTTCAATGGATTCACCAGATAAGCAGCCAGAGAAACATCAAAGATACTCTTTGTCAGCTCATTGATCGTTAAATGAGATAAATGTTCTTTCACTTCCATCATTGCCACATGTTCCATGCTCTGATATAAATGATCGATTTTTTCATATAAGAAATCCTGTGTTAAGAATCCAAATCCTTCACAGCCAAATAAGTATACTTCTTCTCCTTCTGTATTTAATGCAACCCACATTGCATCGTTTTCTTTATAAATGGAGACTCCAGCTTCCCTCTTCTTTGCCGCTTTTGCAAAAATATCTTCCGCCTCTGCAAGGTCAACGATCTCTTTGATCTTAACCTCCAGATCTTCCTGTTCCTCTCCGTCAAAACGTTTGAGAATTGCTTTAAATTCCAATTCTTTTAACATATGGTAAGCTTCTTTTGTATACAGATTACCAAGCTTTGCTTCTTCAAATGTAATATCAACCGGACTGTCTAACTTGATCGTTGCAAGTTCCTTGCTCATAACTCCCTGCTCATAATATTCCTGCAGATTGTTCTTTGCTCGATTTGGTTTTACTTCATCAATATGCGCATATGCATTCTCTAATGATTTAAACTCTTTGATCAGTTTTGTCGCCGTCTTCTCTCCAATTCCAGGAATCCCCGGAATATTATCGGATGCATCCCCCATCAACGCCTTCACATCGATAAATTCTTTCGGTGTCACCTGATATTTCTCTAACACATCATCTTCATAATAATCTTCAACAACCGTTCCAGCTCTGTTCGTCTTTGGAATACGAATCTGCACTTTCTTCGTTGCAAGCTGTAATAGATCTCGGTCTCCAGATACGATCTTCACTTCAAATCCAGCTTCTTCTCCAAGAACAGACATTGTCCCAAGAAGGTCATCCGCTTCATAGCCTTCTTTCATCATCAAAGGAATATTCATCGCCTTCAAAACTTCACGGATCACAGGGACCTGTTCTCTTAATTCATCTGGCATCCCTTTTCTCGTTCCTTTATAATCCGCAAACATTTTGTGACGGAATGTCGGTGCTTTTAAGTCAAATGCAACCGCTAAGTGTGTTGGGTTTTCTTCCTCTAAAAATTTAAACATGATATTTAAAAAACCAAGCACCGCATTCGTATGAAGCCCCTGACTGTTTGTCATGTCTGGAAGTCCGTAAAATGCACGGTTTAATATGCTGTTTCCATCGATTAATAATAGTTTCTGTTCCATGCCAGATTGTTCTCCTTTTCTATAAATATGCTCTGAAGTATTGTAACATAAAGAGATTGTAATTTGAAGGGTAGTCGTGGGGATTGTATATGAGAAAAACGAAATAATAATATAAAGGATCCAGACCAGAAATTTATGC